>OLRE01001378.1_pt1 | contig 23933 bp, 18 predicted proteins | sample 1672461 | NCBI WGS metagenome assembly OLRE01 (sample SAMEA3136688, study PRJEB25190) | human gut metagenome | biome: human gut; feature: human-associated habitat; material: faeces | place: Austria | collected 2013
AGGCAGCGCCGTAAGCCTCGAGAGCCCAAACTTCCATCTCACCGAAACGCTGGCCGCCGAACTGGGCTTTACCGCCGAGGGGCTGCTGCGTAACGAGCGAGTACGGGCCGGTGGAACGTGCGTGAATCTTATCGTCAACAAGGTGGAACAGCTTGAGGTAATACATGACACCGACGGTGACGGGGTTATCGAACTGTCTGCCGGTACGTCCGTCGTAGAGTATCGTCTTGCCGTCCTCTCTGAGTCCCGCCTGCTTGAGCGCTTCGCGGATATCATCCTCGTGTGCACCGTCGAAGACGGGAGTCTCGACCTTGTAGCCCAGATGCTTCGCGGCAAAGCCGAGATGCACTTCGAGCACCTGACCGATATTCATTCGGGAGGGAACGCCCAGGGGGTTGAGCACGATATCGAGCGGCGTGCCGTCCGGAAGGAAGGGCATATCCTCCTGAGAAAGTATTCTTGAAACAACACCCTTGTTACCGTGGCGGCCTGCCATCTTATCGCCGACGGAAAGCTTACGCTTCTGGGCGATATAGCAGCGGACGACCTTGTTTACGCCGGGTGCGAGCTCATCGCTGTTCTCGCGGGTGAACTCTTCGACCTTGACGACGATGCCGTATTCGCCGTGGGAGACCTTGAGGGAGGTATCTCTGACCTCTTTCGCCTTCTCGCCGAATATGGCGCGGAGCAGTCTCTCCTCTGCGGTCAGCTCGGTCTCGCCCTTGGGCGTTACCTTACCGACAAGGATGTCGCCGGAGTGAACTTCGGCGCCGACGCGGATTATGCCGCGCTCGTCAAGGTTGCTCAGAAGATCGTCGGAGACGTTCGGGATGTCCCTTGTGATCTCCTCGGGTCCGAGCTTTGTATCTCTCGCTTCGATCTCGTGTTTCTCGATATGAATCGAGGTGTAGACATCGTTGCGAACCATCTTTTCGTTGATGAGAACCGCGTCCTCGTAGTTGTAGCCTTCCCAGGTCATGAAGCCGACAAGGGCGTTCTTGCCGAGGGATATCTCGCCGTGATCCGTTGCGGGACCGTCGGCTATGACGTCGCCCTTTTCAACGCGCTGGTTGAGGGTGACTATCGGGCGCTGGTTGACGCATGTGCCCTGGTTGGAGCGCATGAACTTGATTATATCGTAACGGTCGAGAATGTTCTCGTCGCTGAGAATCTCAATCTGCTCGGCATCGACCTTTGTGACGCGGCCGGAGTGCTTTGCAAGCACGACAACGCCGGAGTCGACAGCCGCTTTATATTCCATACCGGTGCCGACTATAGGGCTCTCGGTCTTGAGCAGCGGAACCGCCTGCTTCTGCATGTTCGATCCCATGAGGGCTCGGTTTGCGTCGTCGTTCTCGAGGAACGGAATCATCGAAGTTGCGACGGAGACGACCATCTTCGGAGAGACGTCCATATAGTCGACCTTCATGCGGTCGATCTCAAGGAAGCCGTCCCTGTGTCTTGCGTTGACTCTCTCGTGGACGAACATTCCGTTTTCGTCAAGCGGCTCGTTCGCCTGGGCGACAATGTAATCGTCCTCGACATCGGCTGTCATATACTCAACTTCGTCAGTGACGCGTCCGGTGGTCTTGTCGACCTTTCTGAACGGGGCCTCGATGAAGCCGTATTCATTTATGCGCGCGAAAGTTGCAAGGTAGGAGATAAGTCCGACGTTGGAACCTTCGGGAGTCTCGATGGGGCACATTCTGCCGTAATGCGAGTAGTGAACGTCTCGGACTTCGAATCCTGCACGGTCTCTTGAAAGACCGCCGGGACCGAGGGCGGAAAGACGGCGCTTATGAGTCAGTTCCGCAAGGGGGTTGATCTGATCCATGAACTGCGACAGCGGGGAAGAACCGAAGAACTCCTTTATCGCCATCATGACAGGACGGATGTTGATAAGAGCCTGAGGAGTGATGTTCTCCTCCTTCTCCTGAGCCTGGAGAGTCATTCTCTCGCGGACAACTCTCTCCATTCTCGACAGACCGATTCTGAACTGATTCTGGAGCAGCTCGCCCACGCAGCGGATACGTCTGTTGCCGAGGTGGTCGATGTCGTCCGTTGTGCCTATCTTGTTCGCAAGGCAGTTGATATAGTTTATCGAAGAGAAGATATCGTCGATTATGATGTGGTTCGGGATAAGGTCGTCGTGGCGGAGTCTGAGCTGCTCGAGAAGAGCCTCTTTGTCGTCGCCGCACTCGTCGACTATCTCGGTGATTATCTGGAAGCGAACTTTTTCGTTGATGCCGGCTTCAAGAAGCTCTTCCTTGGTCACGCCCTCGGGCACATAGTCCATTGGATCGACCATGCCGTTGGAGATGATCTTGACCTTCTTGCCCTCGACATCGGCTACCGCAACCATAACGCCTGCACGCTCGATCTCCATAGCCTTCGCCTTGGTAACAACCTCGCCTGCCTCGGCAAGGATCTCGCCGGTCAGCGGAGCGATAACGGGCTCGGCAAGCTTGCAGCCTGCAAGGCGGGCGGCAATGGCGAGCTTCTTATTATATTTGTATCTGCCAACGCGCGAGATATCGTATCTGCGCGGATCGAAGAAGAGATTGTCGAGCAGCTGCTGGGCGGACTCAAGGGTCACGGGCTCGCCGGGACGCAGACGTTTGAAGACTTCCATGAGCGCTTCGCCCTGGTTCTTCGTCTCGTCTCTCTCGATGGTGGCTTCGATTCTCTCATCGTTGCCGAAGAACTCGCGGATTTCATCGTCCGTACCAAGTCCGAGTGCTCTGATGAAAGTGGTGATGAATATCTTTCTGTTCTTGTCTATTCTTACATAATAGACGTCGTTTATGTCCGTCTCATACTCAAGCCATGCGCCGCGGTTGGGGTTGATTGTGCTTGAGAACAGCTCGATACCGGTCTTGTCGTGGGTCATATCGAAATATACGCCCGGCGAACGGACGAGCTGGGAGACGATGACTCTCTCTGCGCCGTTGATAACAAAGGTGCCGCTGTCGGTCATGATGGGGAACTCACCCATAAAGACCTCGGACTCCTTTATTGCACCCGTCTCCTTGTTGAGCAGACGCACAGTAACGCGCATGGGGGCTGCATAGGTAGCGTCGCGCTCCTTGCACTCCTGCACGGTGTGTTTAGTCTTCTCGTCAATGCGATAGTCTATAAAGGTCAGCACCCAGTTGCCGGTGTAGTCGGTGATTTCCGCTATGTCGCGGAACACCTCCTTGAGTCCGGTGTCGAGAAACCATTTGTACGAGTTCTTCTGAACCTCGATGAGATTGGGCATCTCCATGACTTCTTCGATCTTGCCGAAGCTCATGCGCGTGGTCGTTCCTTTTTTGACGGGCTTAACATTCAGCATAGGCCAATTCACTCCGTTCTTTTTTCATCCGTTTCGTGTTATCACCATCAATTGACAGAAGCAGATATCCCATTTTTCGGGGCTATACACTTTTGTCAATTGACGGCTCGCGCAAGCTCTTTTGAAGAGCGTTGAAATGCAATAATGAAGCGGTTTTCCGCGTTTCGGGAAAGCTGTAACAAGCCCTTAGCCGAAAAGGCCGGGCACACAACGCTCCATTATAATTGTGCAGTTTTACATTTTACACTGCTAACCACATTTTGTCAAGAGGAGATACGGCTTTTTTCAGAGCAAATTCAAACTTTTTACAATATCCGTCACAATCCCGCTCCATTAGCTCTTATCGGCGCGGAATTTGTGCAATTCTGACCGCCCGCAGGCTAAATATAAGGTATTATATAAGCAAAAATCGGCGGGGCTGAATATTACAATTTAAAATACCGATAATATTCCATGATTTCGCATATCGTTTTTGACTTAAAAACCGATGTGTGATATAATATCTGCAATTTTCAGTTTGTCGGAGGAAGAGCATGACCGGTATTGTTGATGTCGGCGGCGGAATGCGCGGAGTTTTTTCCGCAGGCATTTATGACCGTTTTATTGAAGAGGGAATAAACTTCGACCTGTGCATAGGCGTCTCGGCGGGCAGCGCGAATCTCATCTCTTATGCCGCCGGACACCATGACCGAGTCAAGCGTTTTTATGTGAACTACGCTCAGCGCAAGCAGTATATGAGCTTCGACAATTTCATACACAGCGGCTCATATATCGGGCTTGATTATATTTACTCCACCATTTCAAACTCCGACGGCGAAGATCCGCTGAACTATGATGCTTTTACAGCGAACCACACGGATTTCATAACCGTAGTCACCGACGGCGAAACGGGAGAGCCGATATACTTCCCTAAAAACAGCATAAAACGCGACGACCTGACGGTCATAAAAGCCTCATGCTGCCTGCCCGCAGTGTGCAAGCCGATAGTTATCGACGGCAAAGACTGCTTCGACGGCGGGATCTCCGACCCTATCCCCTTTCAGAAAGCGTTTGACATGGGCTGCGACAAAGTCATCGTTGTCATCTCGAAGCCCATTGATTACCGCAAATCGCCGCAGAAGCATATGCCAATAATCAAAGCCGCGCTGAAAAAATATCCGAAAGTCTTTGACCGCCTCGCCGTAAGGCACGAGGTATACAACCGCCAGCTCGAAGAGGCGATAAAGCTTCAGGAGCAGGGCAAAGTGATTATCTTAGCTCCGCAGGACTGCTACGGCGTGAACACGCTGACCCGCGAGCCCGCCGCCCTCGAAAAGCTCTACGAAGAGGGTCGCCGCTGCGCGGACGAGCACCTCAGCGAGATAAAAGCTCCCGGCGAAAAAACCGCATAATAAATTCTGCCGCATTTAGCGCAGACCAAAGAGCAAAAGATAAAAAGGTCATAATTCACGGCTGACAACGCGGATTATGACCTTTATTTTTTCGTGCTGTGTCCGATAACGCAACACACGTATTCAATATGACGCGCAACGCAAAGATGCATTTCACAGATTTGATAAAAGTTTCGGTTTGCTGTGCCGTAAAAGCATCAAAAGATAAAAAATTCAGAAATTCCAGAAAAAACTTTACTTTTTAGCGACAACGGTGTTAAAATAGAGAAAATTCACGCGGCGCAGACCGCGGCACAGGGGATGATATCTTGGACAAGATAGATGTTAAGATAATCGAATGTCTCAAGAAAAACGCAAGAGAAAACGCTTCGGTAATCGGCTCGCAGGTCAACATGTCCGTCTCGGCTGTTATCGAGCGCATCAAGAAGCTCGAAGCCAACGGCATAATCAAGCAGTACACCGTCGTGCTCGACAGCAAGAAGCTCGGCATGGACATCACCGCGTTCATCTCGGTAAGCATGGAGCATCCGAAGTACAACAACAATTTCAACGAATTCGTCAAGACCCACAAGCAGATAACCGAGTGTCACTACATCACCGGCGACTTCGACTTTCTTCTCAAAGTCAACACCGAATCGACCGGCGGACTTGAATCGCTGCTCAACGAGATAAAGAGCGCGGGCGGCGTTTCGCTGACAAAGACGCTCGTCGTTCTCTCGACAGTCAAAGAGGACTACTCTGTAAATCTCGAATAAAATATCAGCACAAAAGACCTGCTTTCTATTCTCTATACAGAAAGCAGGTCTTGTTTTTATCAATCAAGCGGCATCTTTGGGAACAGCATTATTTTAAACCACTCGACCGCGCGCCAGAAAAATTGATCTATCTTCTGCGACGCCTGCGTGTGCGATGAGAATTTGTCTTTCTTTACGAGCGTTCCTTCTTTCTCGACCATCTCAATGAACACCGGGTGCGCCGGAGAGCCGCTGTTGGGCGAATGTATCGCCATAAGAAGCCTGCCGTCGTTTGCAGTGAATATCATCCCGTGGCCGCCGTCAGGGTCAGCACTTTTGCGCCTCTGATAGAGCGGGATGCTGTTGAAGTGCCAGCTACCGCGGAGCTGACCGCTCAAGGAGAAGAGCGAGCCGACCGAATAGCCGAGCTTCGATCCGCTCGACCAGAGCATTATGAGCGTCCCCTGCTGCGTTTTATACAGAAACGGTCCGTCAGTTATGTTACTCGCCCAAATGCAGTCGTCGGCGCGGAACAGGGTCTCCGGCTCGGTGACAAAATGTGTCAGATCCGGGCTTAACTGAGCGAAAGATATGTCCCCCACCTCATCGGGCATACTGGTCCACTCATGGACAAAAACCATATATGGAATACCGTCCTCAACATAGAGCGTGCCGTCGATGCTGTCCCAATCGTGCGGGGTGATGTGTCCGTCGCTTATCTCTTCGAAAGGTCCCAACGGGCTTGACGAGCGAAACACAGATGTTCCTCTATGTCCGGTCGAGGCGCTGCCATATGATGCCAAAAGATAGTAGTTGCCGTTATAATAATGACATTCGGGCGCCCAGAAGCAGTTCACTCCATCGAAGCCGTCCTTCGCCTCAAAGACATTGACGGGACCGTACCATGTCTCAAGGTCGAGACTGATATAGCAGCCGTAGCCCTCAACGGTCGATGCGCCCGTGCCGTACATATAATATATGCCGCCGCTGACCAGAACAAACGGGTCGCGGATAACGACATCGCGGACATTGACGCTGTGCGATGTATCTATCCCGAGAGCCCTCAGGTCGTCGGTGCTTCTGTTTTCCTGCGCGTATGCGCTCGGGACAATAATACTCATGACCATAACAACCGCCGCCAATGCCGATAAAAACCGTTTCATTTTGCAGCTCCTCTCCTCTGTTTTTTCAAGTATATCATATATATTATTTGCTTTTCAATACAAAAACGCCCCGAAGACAAATTCTTCGGAGCGCGTTTTTTTACATCAACTGTTCTATAACCGCCGAATAGAGGCTCTCGGGGTCGGCGAGGATTTTATCCCGGACGCTCTGCGCCTGCTCCATATCCGCGACATAGAGAGTCAGCGTCATAAGGTCGTTGAAAGTGAATCTGACATTGCACCCGTTTTCGAGCGGGATTATCTCGACCGGCGTCTCTTTCATGCGGCGTTCCTGTTTGAGAAGCTCTTCCGCGGTCGCGAGCGCCTTGTCGCGCACGGCGCGCGGCAGTTCGTCCTCGATATTCGCCGCCGTCTTTCCCGCTGCGGTGAGGCTCAGCAGTTCGTCGTCATCGCTCTTGTCAACTTCAACGCTTCCGCCCTCGATAAGGCTTTCGAGCGCCTGGCTCGCTTCAAAGTAGTTCGCCAGCCCCTCGCGCTGAATGACCTCCATCAGCTGGCGGCGCAACAGCCCCCGCTCGGTGTTCTTGAGCAGGAAAGCTATCAGCACTTTTATTTCATTACGGTTGCGCAGTCCGCCCGGCTCAACGCCCGCGGAAAATGCATCGTATCCGTCCATAGGGTCTCCTGTTTCGTTTGAGATTCTCTTACTTCTTCTTGCTGAAATCTATCGGGGCAATGGGCTTGCCGTAATAGCCGGTCGTCTTGAACTCATCGCTGATGAAGTTCTCGCGGCTCCACGCTCTGCCCCAGATGTTCGCCCAGCCTTCGCAGTAGAGTTTATAATATGATACACCGTCCTCTTTGCGCATTCTGACGAATTTGGGGACGTTGCACCAGATAAACGACGGTATCGCTATCACAAAAGCCCAGAGAGGTCCGAGCAGAAGCGACTGAATGGTGTGGCCGTACTCGTGCATGCGTGTGTCGTGGACTCTGTCCGCCGGGCGGTCGGGATTCATGAAAATGAATATTCCGAGCGACACGCCGCCGAAATTATCGTGCGGGACATATGTAACAAACGCGTTGTTGAAGCGCTCGTGCTTATACTTTTTTCTCAGCGCGAGAAAGCCAATTCCGCCGACAAGGTTCTGCGGCAGCGCCCAGGTGAACTGGACTAAATAGAAAAGAAATTTTTTCATTATTATCCACTCCTTGCAAATCTTTATACATTATACCACACAAAACGCGATGTGTAAAATCTTTTTACCACTCGTCGTTTTCGTCGGCGAGCACGGCATAGGCGCAGCGCACTCCGTCAACTCCGGCGGACACTATTCCGCCCGCATATCCCGCGCCCTCGCCGCAGGGGTAAAGCCCGCGGATGTTCGACTGATATATCTCGTCGCGCAGAATACGCACGGGAGAGGACGAGCGCGTCTCGGGAGCCGTGAACACGGCTTCGGGCATGGCGAAGCCCTTGAGCATTTTATCCATCTTCAAAAGCGCGTCGGCGTATGTATCCGTCACTTTCTTAGGCAGTATCTTTCTCAGATCGCTCATCACAACGCCTGTCGGGCAGCTCGGATGAACCGCACCGAGGCGGGTCGAGGGTCTGTCCGCAAGGAAATCGCCGACAAGCTGTGCCGGGGCGGTGTAATCGCTGCCGCCCGCAAGAAACGCCGCGTGCTCGATCTTTCTCTGCATATCCATTCCCGCGAGAGGATGGTCGCTGCCGAAATTCTCCGGCTCGATACCGACGAGCAGCGCGCTGTTAGAGTTTTCAGCGTCGCGCCCGTATTCGCTCATGCCGTTGACTACTATTCCGCCCTCTTCGCTCGCTGCGTTGACCACCGTGCCGCCGGGGCACATACAAAATGTATAGGCTCCGCGCCCATGCTCCGGGTGGCAGGCAAGCTTATAGTCCGCCGCACCGAGCGCGGGATGCCCTGCGAAGTCGCCGTACTGCGCGCGGTCGATGAACTCGCGCGGATGCTCTATTCGCGCGCCGACCGAAAACGGCTTCTGCATCATCCTGACCCCGTGGGCATAGAGCGTTCTCACGGTGTCGCGCGCCGAATGTCCGGTACAGAGCAGGACGGTATCGGTCTCGATATCCTCAAAATGTCCGTCATGCTCGGTCTTCACGCCGTGGATATAGCCGTTTGCAACTATTATATCCGTCATTTTGCAGTTGAATCTGATTTCGCCGCCGAGCGAGATTATCTCTTTTCTGATATTGCGGACAACCTCGGCAAGGCGGTCGGTGCCGATATGCGGCTTTGCCGACCAGCGTATCTCCTCGGGCGCGCCGTGGTTAGCAAGCTCGTCTATAACAAAGCGGCAGAGCGGGTCTTTTATGCCCGTTGTGAGCTTGCCGTCCGAAAAAGTTCCTGCGCCGCCCTCGCCGAACTGAACGTTCGACTCGGGATTGAGTCTGCGCTCGCGCCAAAAGGTCTGAACATCTTTCTGCCTGTCTTCGATATGCGAACCGCGCTCGAGAATGAGCGGCTTGAAGCCCGCCCGGGCGAGAGCAAGCCCCGAAAACATGCCTGCGGGGCCGAATCCGACTATAACAGGGCGCAGTTCGCTCGTGCGCTTTACCTCCGGGGGGGTAAAGTCAACTTTCTTTACCGTTTCAACACCAGAGCCGCAACGCTTGAGAATTGCGTTTTCGTCGCCGTCAACATCAACTTCTACATTATACACAAAGAAAATGTTGTCCTTTTTGCGCGAATCGACCGCTTTTTTCGTCACTCTCAGTGTGCGTATTCTGTTTTCGTCAAGGCGAAGAGCTTTACCTGCCGCGCGCCTGAGATCGTGTTCGTCCGCAGTCAGCGGAAGCTTTATCTGATTTATTTTAAGCATACTTTTTCTCCGTTAAATAGATTTTGCCGCGCTCTCCCCTGCGAGCAGACCCGAAGCCCACGCCCATTGGAGATTGAAGCCGCCGCAGCCGCCGTCAACATCGAGAAGCTCCCCGGCGCAGAAAAGTCCGGGCACTTTCTTCGACTCAAGCGTTTCGCGGTCGAACTCATTTATATTGACTCCGCCGCGCGTGACCTGCGCATTTTGGAAGCCTTTGGTGCCGTCAAATGTTATTTTGAAGTTTTTCGCCGTGCGCGCGAGATTCAGCAGCGCATTTCTGCCGAGCAACTGCGTGTCCGACTTTGAATCAACACCCGCCGTCTTTATAACCGCCGCTCCGACGGCGCGCGGCAGAATGCCTATCAGCATATCCTCGCATTTCCCGCCGAGTCCCGACAAGAAATCAGCTATCTCCCGCTCCCCCATCGACGGAATTAAGTCGAGCGACGCGCTGACGGGCGAACGCTTCGCCGCCTTTGCTATGTCCGCGCTTATCTCCATCGCGGCTATGCCGGAAAGCCCGTAATCAGTAAAGAGCAGCTCCCCGCGCGAGGTTCGCCCTGCGGCGCTTATCACCGCATCGTGGACTCGCATGCCCTTGAGCTGCCTCAGCTGCTTGTCCGGCGAGGTCAGCTGGACGAGCGAGGGGTAAAGTTCGGTCACTGTGTGTCCGAGCGACGAGAGGAGCTTATACCCGCTCCCGTCCGAGCCCTGCGACGGCGACGCACAGCCGCCCGTGCAGATTATAATCTCCCGCGCTCTGTACCGTCCGTTTATCAAAAAGCCATCGGCAGTTTTCTTTATATCCTCGCACTTATCCTCGCATATGCTTTTCACCCCGAGGCGTTCCGCCTCAAAGCGCAGGCAGTCGAGCACGCCTGACGCGGTGTTGCTCATCGGATAGACTCTGCCGCAGCTGTCGCTGTAGGTCAAAAGCCCGATGCTTTTAAAAAATTGCAGAACCCGCTGCTCGTCGTATTTCTCGAACACCGAATCGGCAAATTCGCGGTTGGTGTAGCCGTGCGACCGGGCGTTGAGATTCGTCAGATTGCATCTGCCGTTTCCCGTGGCGAGTATTTTCTTGCCGACACGGGGCAGACGCTCGAGCATAGCGACGCGAAGCCGCGGCAGTGTGCGTTTTGCGCTTATCGCCGCCGCAAGCCCCGACGCTCCCGCGCCGACTATCAATATGTCAAAGCTTTCTTTCATATCAATTTCCTTTGCTTTATATCAGAAGAGCGATGCGATACACCGCAAAGCTCACTGTCCACGCTGTTATAAATTCAAAAATCAAAACTTTTAAAGTGCTCTTTGTCCCAAGCTCACGCCGAAGAGCCGCGACCGCCGCAACGCACGGCATACTCAGCAGAGAGAAGCTCATAAACGCGCACGCCGCCTGCGAAGAAATTATATCTCTCACACTCTGCGCCGAGCCTATTAAAATACCGAGCGTGCTGACCGTCGTCTCCCTCGCGACAAGCCCGCTGATAAGAGCCACGCAGCACCGCCAGTCGCTGAGCCCGAGCGGAGAGAATATAAACGAGATTGCACTGCCTATCCTGCCGAGCATGCTGAATTTTGCGTCGGCGGCATGATGCATGGAAAAATCAAAATAACCGAGCGCCCAGATAACGACGCTCGCCGGGAATAGCACCGCACCCGCTTTTTTCAAGAATTCGCGCAGCCTGTCGCGCACATAGCGAAGCGCCGAGCGCACGGATGGCATACGGTACTCGGGCAGTTCAAAGATAAACGGCGGCTCGTCGCCCTTGAAAACCCATTTTTTGAGTATTAGCGAACCTGCGCAGGCGCAGGCTATGCCGAGCGAATAAATCAAAATCACGGCGACCCAGCGCACATTCGGGAAGAACGCCGAGATGAGCATGGCATAGACGGGCATTTTCGCGCTGCACGACATGAACGGTATAACCGCCGCGCAGATTTTCTTTTCGCGCCCCGCGTGCAGAGTGCGCGTGCTCATCAGCGCGGGCACGGAGCAGCCGAAGCCCATGAACAGCGGGACGAACGACTTGCCGCCGAGGCCGAGCAGCCGCAGCGGATAATCCGCGATAAACGCGCCGCGCGCCATATATCCGCAGTCCTCGAGCAGACCCAAAAAGAAGAACAGCAGGGCTATCTGCGGCAAAAACGAGCACACCGAACCGAGACCCGCGAGGATTCCCCCGCAGACGAGATCTTTTACCCATTCGGAAGCTCCGAGCGAACCGAGCAGGCGCATCAGGGCATCAGCAAGAGTGCCGTTTATAAACGAATCCGCCAGCTCGCCGAGTCTCGTGCCGAGCGAGCCGAAGGTGAGATAAAACACAGTCAATACCGCCGCCAGAAACAGCGGCACGGCAGCAAAGCGGTTGAGCAGGATTTTATCCGCACGGCGGGAAAAATTTCCCCCGCTCCGTTTGCTTTTTCTGAGCGCCTTTTTGCAGACGCTGTCGGTAAACCTATATATATGCGAAACGGTCAGCAGTTCGCGGTCGGAGTTCTCCGTCTCGTTCGATGAAATCAGATTTTCAACTATCTGCGCTTCTCTTTGAGAGAGCAAATCGCAGGCGCTTATGTCCCCTCGCATGAGCCGCAGAGTTTCGATCCCTGTCGAAATACTCTTATCTTTGCATACGGGCGATATCAGTTCTGCTATCAGCTTCGCGCCGTCGGGCAAAAAATCATATCGCGGACTTGATATTTTCTCTCGGAGCGCGTTTTCGCACGCCGCGAGCAGTTCGTCAATCCCCGTATTTTCCGCCGCGCTGACGGGCACCGCACGGATGCCGAGCAGCGCGCCTAAGAGATTATAATCGAGCTTGTCGCCGCGCTTTTTGAGTACATCGGTCATATTCAGCGCCGCAACCGTCGGCACGCCGAGAAGTTCAAGCTGAACGGTCAGATACAAGCTTCGTTCAAGGTCGTTTGCGTTGATAACATTGATTATCAAATCGGGCTTTTCGTTTATGAGAAAACCGAGCGCCGCGCCCTCTTCGTCCGAGAGCGTGCGCAGAGAATATATCCCCGGCAGATCAACAAGCTCCGCGCCGTGAAAGCTTTTTATTATCCCCGAGCGCTTCTCAACCGTCACGCCCGGCCAGTTGCCGACATGGCAGTCCGAGCCTGTCAGGAGATTAAAGAGCGTTGTCTTGCCGCAGTTCGGGTTGCCCGCCAAAGCTATGCGTATGCTCATCGCAGCACCGTCAGCCTTATGCACTTCGCCTGCGAGCGTCTGAGTCCGAGCTCGCAGCCGCGCACCGTGACGGTCACGGGGTCGCCGAACGGCGACGAGATGCCGGCGGTCAGCAGAGTCCCGGGAGTCAGCCCCAGATCAAGCAACCGGCTGCGCCGCGCGCCGGAAATAAGAAGCAATTCGATATACCCGCTCTCGCCGGGAGCGAGCCTGTCGGCAGTAGTTGTCATATGCTCTCCGTTCCACCGCCGTAACGGTAAAATTATATTCCCACGCGCCCCGCTTGTCAACATCAACGCCGTGACGCGAATAATAATTGACTTATCACGCCGCAAGTGGTATTATTAGGCTGAGAGAAAGTGAAAATGATGGGCGTTTTTTTAGATATCCGTGCAATAATTCTATTGTAACGGACAGGTTTTTTATTTTATAAAACGCCGCCCCGAAGTTGACATAAATATAAAAAACGACTTTTTCAGGGAGTGAATTTGTTTGAAGGGTATCATTCTCGCCGGCGGATCCGGCACGAGGCTCTATCCGCTGACCATGGTTACGAGCAAGCAGTTATTGCCCGTATATGACAAGCCGATGATATACTATCCGCTGTCGACGCTCATGCTCGCGGGCATACGCGAAATACTCATAATCTCCACCATAGACGATACGCCCAAGTTCGAGCGTCTGCTCGGCGACGGAAGCCAGTTCGGCTTAAAGCTCTCCTACGCCGTCCAGCCCAAGCCCGAAGGACTCGCCCAGGCGTTTATAATCGGCGAGGACTTCATCGGCGACGACAGCGTTGCCATGGTGCTCGGCGACAATCTGTTCTACGGCAACGGCCTCGGCCATCTGCTCAGAGAGGCAGCGAAGCAGCAGAACAGAGCGACTATTTTCGGCTACTATGTCGAGAATCCGCAGAGCTTCGGCGTTGTCGAATTCGACGACGACGGCGTGCCGGTCTCGATAGTCGAAAAGCCCAAGCATCCGAAGTCGAACTACGCTGTAACGGGACTCTATTTCTACGACAACAGGGTCGTTGAATACGCAAAATCGCTCAAGCCCTCCAAGCGCGGCGAGCTTGAGATAACCGACATAAACAAGATATATCTCGAAAACGGCGATCTCGATATCCGCCTTATGGGCAGAGGCTTCGCGTGGCTCGACACGGGCACCGTTGACGCACTGCTCGACGCTGCGAACTTCATCAAGACCGTTGAACGCCTGCAGGGTATAAAAATCTCTGCGCCCGAGGAAATCGCCTATAACATGCGCTGGATAAGCAAGCGCGCTCTGCTCGAATCGGCGGAGAAATACGGCAAATCCTCCTACGGTCAGCATCTGCTCAGCGTTGCCGAGGGCAAGATACTCTATACGAGCAACGATATAAGCGGCATCGGCGAGCGCCCGCGCTGGGGCATCGAGAGCGAGCAGGAGAAGCACTGACCGCCAGTAGCATTGTTATGAAAGGTAATGACGATATATGAAAAAAATTGAAACTCCGCTTGACGGCGCGTTTATTATCGAGCCGCAGGTTTTCGGCGATGTGCGCGGCTGGTTCTATGAGAGCTACTCGAAGCAGAAGATGCACGACATCGGCATAGACGTTGAATTTGTTCAGGACAACCGCTCTTTCTCGGCTCAGCAGGGCACGCTCAGAGGTCTGCACTGCCAGACTTCACCCATGGCGCAGACAAAGCTTCTGACCTGCCTGCGCGGCAGAATAATGGATGTCGCGGTTGACATAAGACGCGGTTCGCCGACATACATGCAGTGGACGGCGGTCGAGCTCAGCGGCGAGAACAAGAAGATGTTCTTCATCCCCAAGGGCTTCCTGCACGGCTTCGTGACGCTGACCCCCGACGTTGAAGTCTCATACAAAGTCGACGAATACTACGCACCCGTAAACGACAGAAGCGTAAAATTCGACGATCCGGATATCGGAGTTGACTGGGGCGTAAAGGTGCCGATTCTCTCGGACAAAGATATGAAAGCTCCCCTGCTCAAGGACAGCGATATGGAATTCATCTATTAACAAAAGCCAAAGCGGACAGAGTGCATACCCTGTCCGCTTTAGTTTATGCTGCACCCGATAGGTGCAGCACATATATAGGAGATAAGAGGTTATCAATATTAATTTTCTTCGCTCCCCGTTTTATACGGGCGGATTATATCACAAGTTTATCGGCTTGTAAATAGGATGGGTACAAGCGGCACTTTTAACGGTACAAACTGCATCGGGAACGAAGAAAATTCCCGATGAATATATAATTATTAAACAAAAACATTGGGATATTTTTAAAAATTATTTGCAATACAGTGCATATAATTGTAGAAAAGAACAACTTTTAAGACTAAAAATGCTACAATAGCAGTGTTGATCGCGAGAATGGTTTTTGCTTATTCTCACAAATATCCAAGGAGAGGTGTAAACTGTGGGAAATGGTATACTGAAATATTTGCTTTTCGCTCTTGCAGGTTATGTTTCGGGAAGCATCATGTACAGCTACCTTATTCCAAAGCTGTTCTGCGGAGTCGATATCGTCAAAGAGGGCGAGGATCACAATCCCGGCATGACCAATGTTATGCGCTGCGTCAGCGTCAAGCTCGGCGTGCTCTGCCTCCTGCTTGATGTCGCAAAAGGCTTCGCTCCGGTATTTCTTGCAAAGCTCTATGTCCCCGACTTCAAAAATATGCTCTTTGCGCTCGTTATAGCGGCGCCCGTGCTCGGTCACGCTTTCACGCCAATACTCAAATTCAAGGGCGGCAAGGCGATCGCCACATCATACGGCGTTCTGCTCGCGCTGATTCCGGACAGCTTCATGGTTCTCAGAATGGCTATCATAACCGCCATATTCAGCCTGATAATCATTGTCAAGCCCGATTCGCTCAGAGTTATTATCTCTATGTTCATCTTTGCCGTCAGCAATTTCTTCTTCCACGACATCACATCGTTTGTCATCGGCTCGCTGATTGTCTCCGCCACGGTCATCCTCAAGCACTTAATGAACTACGGCAACGAGAAATTCAAAGTCAGCTTCCCCTTCCATAAGAAGCACGAAGAAAGCGAAGGCGCGGCACAGGAATCAAAGCAGGAATAAAGCAACAAAAAACATACCGACTGTAAAGTGACAAGCTTTACGGTCGGTTATTTTTATAAAAGCAAAAGCTGCAAAGTGCAGGTCGAGCCCGCATTTTGCAGCTTAAATTTTATTCTGCTCCGACGGCACGCTTGCGGTGCGAGGGATTGCGCTCGATAAGCGGAGGAACTCCGTTCGCAACGCAGCCCGAGGTTATCGCAACGCGCTCAATCGTCGGGTCTGACGGCACATCGTACATGACCGGCTGAAGCACGGCTTCGATTATCGAACGAAGTCCGCGCGCGCCCGTGCCCTTTTCGAGCGTCTTGTCGGCTATCGCCTCAAGAGCGCCCATGTCGAAGTCGAGTTCGACTCCGTCAAGCTCGAACAGCGCCTTGTACTGCTTGGTTATGGCGTTCTTCGGCTCGGTGAGAATACGCACGAGAGCGGTCTTGTCGAGCTCGTCGAGAGAAGTGAGCACCGGAAGTCTGCCGACAAGCTCGGGGATTATACCGAACTTGACGAGATCCTGATGCACGACCTGCGAGAGCAGATCGCTCTTCTCGAGGTCACTCTTGCTCTTGACATCGGCGTTGAAGCCGAGCGCAGAGCCGCCCATTCTCTTCTCGATTATCTTCTCGATGCCGTCGAATGCGCCGCCGCAGATGAAGAGGATATTCGAGGTATCAACCTGGATGAACTCCTGCTGGGGATGCTTTCTGCCGCCCTGCGGGGGAACATTGGCAACCGTGCCCTCGATTATCTTGAGCAGCGCCTGCTGAACGCCTTCGCCGCTGACATCTCTTGTTATCGACGGATTCTCCGACTTTCTCGCTATTTTATCAATCTCATCGACATAGATTATGCCGCGCTCGGCGCGCTCTATGTCGTAGTCCGCAGCCTGGATTATTCTGAGCAGGATATTTTCAACATCCTCGCCGACATAACCCGCCTCGGTGAGCGTGGTCGCGTCAGCTATGGCGAACGGAACATCGAGTATCTTCGCGAGGGTCTGTGCAAGCATCGTCTTGCCGACACCCGTGGGTCCGAGAAGAATGATATTGCTCTTCTGAATCTCTACATCGCTGTTCTTAGCACTGTTTATTCTCTTATAGTGGTTATAGACCGCGACGCTCAGCGTTTTCTTCGCCTCGTCCTGACCTATAACATACTCGTCGAGCTTCTCTTTGATCTCATGGGGCTTGGGGAGCGGCTTATCACTCGTGCGCTGACCGCCCTTGCGGCGGGAACGCTTTTCGTCCGCCTCAATTATATTGAGGCACTGCTCCACACACTCGTTGCAGATATATACCCCCGGACCGGCGATAAGCTTCTCGACCTGATCCTGTGTTTTCTGGCAGAAAGAACAGCGGACTGTCCTTTCCCTCTTATCATCATCACGCGGCATAACAGCCCTCCGGATTTATCTGTTGTAAATTATTTTATCTGCAAGTCCGTACTCGACGGCTTCCTCCGCTGTGAGGAAATTGTCGCGCTCGGTCTCGCGCTCAACAAACTCAATCGGTTTGCCCATATTCTCAGCTAAAATTCTGTTGATTCTCTCTCTGGTCTTGAGGATATGATCGGCGGCAATCTTTATCTCCGTCGCCTGACCCTGAGCACCGCCGAGAGGCTGGTGGATCATAACTTCACTGTTGGGCAGCACAAGGCGTTTGCCCTTTGCGCCCGCGGCAAACAGGAACGCACCCATCGATGCCGCTATGCCCATGCAGATGGTCGAAACATCGCACTTGATATAGTTCATGGTGTCGTAAATCGCCATGCCTGCGGTTACGGAGCCGCCGGGGCTGTTGATATACAGCGAAATATCCTTATCCGGGTCCTGTGCTTCCAGATAAAGCAGCTGAGCCACGACCAGAGAAGCGGTCGTGTCGTTTACTTCATCGCACAGCATGATAATGCGGTCATTCAGCAGACGGGAGTAAATATCAAACGAACGCTCGCCGCGGCCGGTCTGCTCTACGACCATAGGGACTAAACTCACTTGGGAAAACTCCTTTCAGCAAGGCGGATAAGCTGCGAAAAAGCGCAGATTTTGTCCTCCTTGAATATAGGTGAAAAAGCGCGAGCGTCGCTCGCGCTTTTCTTATGAACCAACGCTAAGCGTTTGGTTTGCTGTTGTTTGCGCGCTTTGGGGAATCAGCAGAAATTACTCTGCGGTCTCCTCAGCAGCCTTCTTCTTTGCTGCCTTCTTAACCTTGGCGTTCTTCTTGATGAACTCGAGCGCGTTCGAGATCTTCAGATCGCCCTCCAGAGCTTCCTTGGAAACGATGGCCTTAACCTTCTCAACTTCCATCTTGTACTGCTCTGCCATCTTAGCATACTCTTCCTCGAGTTCCGTGTCGGAAACAGTAATGCCTTCCAGTTCAACAACCTTCTGCAGTGCCAGACGGGTCTTAACCTGACGCTCAGCCTGATCCTTGAACATTGCGCGGAATGCGCCCATCTCAGTGCCGGTCATCTTGAGGTACTGCTCGAGGCCCATGCCCTGCATCTGCAGACGGTAGCCGAAGTCCTGTACAATGGTGTCAACCTGAGCGTCGATCATTGCAGCCGGAATGTCAGCCTTCATGCCGTCGATCACAGCGTCCAGAACCTTCTCCTCGAAAGCGTTGTCAGCAGCCTCCTGACGCTCTGCCTTCAGGCGCTCGGTGATCTCCTTCTTCAGATCATCGAGGGTCTCGCAGGTGTCGGAAACGTCCTTTGCAAACTCGTCGTCGATCTCCGGCAGGATGGTCTCCTCAACCTTGTGCACCTTGCACTTGAAGGTAGCTTCCTTGCCTGCCAGCTCCTTAGCGTGGTACTCCTCCGGGAAGGTAACAACTACGTCCTTCTCGTCGCCAGCCTTGCAGCCGATCAGCTGATCCTCGAAGCCCGGGATGAATGCGCCGGAGCCCAGAGTCAGCTCGTGATGCTCTGCCTTGCCGCCCTCGAACGGAACGCCGTCTACGAAGCCCTCAAAGTCAATATCAACGGTATCGTTCTTCTTAGCCTTGCGCTCTACGGTCTCGGTGCGGGCGTTGCGCTGCGCCATGCGGTTCAGCTCTGCCTTAACGTCAGCCTGCAGAACCTTAACGGTCTCCTTCTCAACCTCAATGCCCTTGTACTCGCCGAGCTCAACTTCCGGCTCAACCGGTACCTTGGCGATGATGGTCAGGCCGCCCTCTTCTGCCGGGTCGCCCAGGTCAACGTCTGCACGGCCGACCGGCTTGATGCCGGACTTCTCAACAGCCATTTCCATAGCGTCCGGGTAAATGATATTGAAAGCTTCTTCAAAGAACACGCCTTCGCCGTACAGCTTCTCGATCATCTTGCGCGGTGCCTTGCCCTTGCGGAAGCCCGGAACGGTGATGTTCTTGCCGGTCTTCTTGAATGCCTTGTCCTTAGCTGCTTCAAACTCAGCCTTGGTGATCTCGATAGTCAGAGCAACGACGCTGTGCTCCTGCTTTTCAGTGTTTTTCAGTTCCATGTTGCCAATCTCCTTACTTACTTTCGATTGTATCTAAATCATTCTACCAGATTATTTTGAGAATTTCCATAGTTTTTTCTATTTTTTCAGAAAAATCGGGATAAAATCCACAAAATCTCCGGAGACGAGCTTCCATTCAATTCCTTCCTGCTCACCTGTTACGGCATGACTCAGGCTTTTCCCGTGCAAATGTCCGTAAATACAGCGCTTTACACCGTACTTATGCAGCAGTTCGATGATCTCACCGCAGCGGTAGGACGCATAAAGCGGCGGATAATGCAGGAAACAGAGAATCTCCTCCGGGTCTGCGGCAGCGCCGAGCTTCAGCGATGCCTCGAGCCGCAGCAGCTCGCGCTTGAAGATTTTCTCGTTGTGCGGGTCGGCGAAGTCCTCCTCAAAGGGCCAGCCGCGTGTGCCGCACAGCGCGGTCTTTTCATAGAAAAAACAGTTGTTATGCAGAAAATCAATGGTAGTAAATCCGTTTTCATCTAAGAAACGGTGCATTTTGGAGGCGGTTTCCCACCACAGATCGTGGTTGCCCTTCAAAATGATCTTTTTGCCCGGCAGCGAGTCGATCAGCGCAAAATCGCCTTTCGCTTCCGCAAGGTTGATGCCCCACGAAATATCCCCGCCCAAAACAATGGTGTCCTCCGGCGCAACAAGCGCACGCCAGTTTTTGATGATCTTTTCCGTGTGCCCCTGCCACCGGCCGCCGAAAATATCCATCGGCTTGGCCACATCGGCGGCAAGGTGCAGATCGGCAAGCGTATAAAGCGCCATTACAGATCCTTGAGCAGACCGACAGTGGACAGAATGTCGGCCTTGTCTACCACGCGGTCAAAGCGCGGCGTCTTGCCTGCCAGAGCGGCAAGCGGAGCGGGTGCCGGTACACCCGTCAGCTGAGAGAGCACCTCCAGCTGGGTAACGTCGTCGTTCTCGAGCGTGCCGCCGAGCGCCTCGATAACCGAGCGGCAGAACTTGAACGGAGACGCGGTGGACGCGATCACGGTCGGCGTTTCGTCGCCGGTGCGGGCGCGGTAGTCCTCGTATACACGAACGGCAACTGCGGTGTGCGTATCGCACAGGTAGTTCTCGTCCTTCCACAGCTTGTTGATGGTATCAGCTGCATGACTGTCGTCGCAGCAGCCTGCGTCGAACTCAGCCTTGATCTTGGCAAATACATCCTCGGCTACCTTGTAGCTGCCCTCGGTATTCAGCTTGCCCATCAGCTCTGCGACCAGCTTGTCGTTGAAGTCGGAAGCGAAGAACAGCAGACGCTCGAGGTTGGACGAGATCAGGATGTCCGTCGACGGCGACGTGGTGGTGAAGAAATCGCGGTTGCGGTTGTACTCGCCGCCCTTCTTGAAGAAGTCGGTCAGCACGTTGTTGCGGTTGGACGCGCAGATGAACTTGTTGACCGGCAGACCCATCTTCTTGGCGATGTACGCCGCAAGGATGTTGCCGAAGTTGCCCGTCGGTACGCAGACGTTGATCTTGTCGCCCTGTGCAATGGTGCCTGCGGCAACCATATCGCAGTACGCGGAAACGTAGTACGCGATCTGCGGCGCCAGACGGCCCCAGTTGATGGAGTTTGCCGAGGACAGCATCATGCCGTCCTTGTCGAGCGCTGCGCGGGTATCCTCATCGGTGAAGATGCGCTTTACCGCACTCTGTGCATCGTCAAAGTTGCCGCGGATGGCTACAACCTCGACGTTTCTGCCTTCCTGCGTTACCATCTGCAGCTTCTGCATGGGTGATACGCCGTCCACCGGATAGTACACCATGATCTTGGTGCCCGGTACATCGTGAAAGCCGTCGAGCGCCGCCTTGCCGGTGTCACCCGAGGTAGCGACCAGAATGCAGGCGGTACGGGTCTCGCCGGTCTTGCGCAGGGACGCGGTGAGCAGGTGCGGCAGCATCTGCAGCGCCATATCCTTGAACGCGCAGGTCGGACCGTGCCACAGCTCGAGCAGGTTCTTGCCCTCGCCCAGCTTTACCACCGGTGCAGTATCTGCGCCGCCGAACTTCTCATCGGCGTAGGCCTTGGACGCAAAGTCCGCCAGCTCCTCCGCCGTGAAGTCGGTCAGGAACTTGCCGAGAATGAGCGCCGAGCGGCCCTTGTAATCGCTCTCCGCAAGCGTTTTCCAATCCGCGTCGGTAAGCGCGGGAAACGCGGTCGGGCAGTACAGGCCGCCGTCCGGTGCGATACCGTTGGCGATGGCGTATGCCGCGGAAACCTTGCGCTCCTTATTTCTTGTGCTTACATAATCCATATTTTTACAACCTCCGCAGTGGTTTTGATTGCTTCTTCTATTGTATAGCAAATATGTATGTTTGGGCAATAGGCAATTCCGTGGAAATTCCGCCGTCCTGTCACAACATTTTCTGCATAAAGTTGAATGCGTTGTCATAAAACAGCCCATCGACCGTTTCCTGCTTGTAGCCAAGCGTCAACATGCGGTCTGCCAGACGATACATATCCGCCAGACCGTCAATGCCGATCGGCAGGGTATCGCAGCCGTCAAAGTCACAGCCGAGCGCGACCACCTTCTCGCCGTACATGCCGATGAAACGCTCGATGTGGTCGATGGCGTCATCGATCACCGAATCGCTCTGCCGCACAAGGAACGGCGTGTACAGGTTGACGCCGACCAGTCCCCTGCGGTTTGCAATCTCAGCGAACTGCTCGTCGGTCAGGTTGCGCGAGTTGCGGCACAGAACCCGCGAATCGCTGTGCGTCGCAACAAACGGACGGTCGGTTGCCTCGCATACGTCCCAGAACCCGCGGTCGGACAGGTGCGATACATCAACGAGTATCCCCTTCTCGCCGCAGTCACAGACCAGCTGCTTTCCCAGCTCGGTCAGACCCTCGTTCTGATCCACGGCGGATGAGCAGCCGTAGCGGCTGCGGTAATTCCACGTCAGCGTGATAAGACGCACACCGGCGTCGTAAACATAGTCGAGCGCGTCCGGCCGGTCGGGCAGCAGCTCCGCGCCCTCGATAGAGAGCAGCGCCGCCGCCTTTCCCGCCTCCACCGCCGCCCGAATATCCGCCGCCGAACGGCAGAACGTCAGCCAGTCGGCGTTGGCGGCAAACTCGCGTCTGGCAGTCGTCAGCATGCGGTCGAACCGCTCATCGGCGGGCGTATCGAGCAGACAGTCGCGCGTTTCCGGCGAATACGGCTGTCTCGCGCCGCAGAACAGCGCAAAAAACTGTACATACGGCTGATACCTGTGCGCTGCTGCATAATTGATATGTAAATCGTTCTCCCGCAGGTGTTTTCCTGTCTCGCAGCACTCGTAAATGGTGTCACAGTGCAGATCAAACAGCTTCATACTCACCCTCCAAAGGCGTTTTCCAGATGGTTGATGCGCGGCGGAACCGATGCGTTTTCCTCGCCGTAAACCTCGATCACGTCAAACCGCGGCTGCTTTTCGGTCGGGTGCTCCTGCAGCCACGCCTGTGCAGCGGCGATGATCTTCGCCTGCTTGGCCGGTGTGACGGCTTCGCACGCCGGACCGTAGCGGGCGTTTTTGCGCGTCTTAACCTCCGCAAAGATAACATACTGTGCGTTCTCCGCAATAATGTCAATCTCACCGAACCGGGTGCGGAAATTCGTCGCGGCCGTGTGCCAGCCGCGCTTTTCGAGGTACAGCCGAGCCGCTTTTTCACCCCACGCGCCCTTCATCGCGGTGCATCCGGATGCTTTTCGTAAAATTTCTTGAGGAAGGTCATCCGGTGGATCGGGCATGGGCCGTGTTCGAGCAATGCCTCATCGTGCGCCTTAGTCTCGTAGCCCTTGTGCTTTTCAAAGCCGTACTGCGGGTACTGCTCGGCGAACTGGCGCATCAGGCGGTCTCGCGTTACCTTGGCGATGATGGACGCTGCCGCAACAGACGGGATTTTTGCATCGCCGGAGACCACGCACTCGTGCGGCTGCTCGAGTCCCTGCGAGCGATTGCCGTCCACATAGACAAAATCCGCCGGGCGTGTCAGACCGTCCACCGCCTGCTTCATCGCGCGGTAAGTCGCCTGCAGGATGTTGATCTCATCGATTCGCTGTGGGCTGACAATCCCGATTCCCACCGCCACTGCGTGCTCCAAAATGATGTCATATAACTGTTCCCTTTTTTCTGCAGAAAGCTGCTTGGAATCGTTCAGATACAATATTTCGCAGTTCTTCGGCAAAATAACCGCGCCTGCAACAACCGGTCCCGCCAGCGGTCCCCTTCCAACCTCGTCAATGCCGCAGATCAGGCCTTCCTTTTCATAGTCCCGTTCATACTGCTGCAGCTGATAAATCCGCGCTGTTTCCTTTTCCAGCGTCTCCCGCTGCTTTTCCGAACGCCGGATCAGCGCCTGCACACCGCTTCTTGTGTCTTCCCGATAGGTTTGTTCCAGATTTTCCAACAGGCCTGCCGCAGACTCTGCCTCTGTCCGCATGGAGGCTTTTTTCAAGCGCTCTCCGGCTTCTGCAAACCGCGCTTTGATTTCCCCGATTTTTTCCATATCAGATGTCCCTTACTGGTGTTTTAACACTCCAAATTTATGAAACGGCCAGATTCTGACCCACGCTTTTCCGATAATCTGATCCCGGTGGATATTTCCGACGCTCGGCTCCCGGCTGTCCGAGCTGTTGTTTCGATTATCGCCCAGCACAAAATATTCGTCCTCGCCGAGGGTAATCGGCTCGCCTGCGCGCCCCGGTGACAGCATCACTTCCTTGC
>OLRE01001383.1_pt1 | contig 23785 bp, 21 predicted proteins | sample 1672461 | NCBI WGS metagenome assembly OLRE01 (sample SAMEA3136688, study PRJEB25190) | human gut metagenome | biome: human gut; feature: human-associated habitat; material: faeces | place: Austria | collected 2013
CCTATCAGGTGGAAAACACAGAGGGCAAAGGCTTTGCAAACGAGCCTATGCGTGGAAACCTGAAAATCGTGAAAACCTCGTCTGACGGAAAGGTGGAAGGCTTTGCTTTCCGTATTACCGGAGAGAACGGATATGATGTCACCCTTGAAACGGACGAAAACGGCGAAATCTTCCTCGAAGGTCTGCGTATCGGCGAATACAAGATTTCCGAAGTAAATAATGCCGCTTCTGCGATGTATATCCTGCCTGCCGATAAGGAGGCTGCGGTGCAGATAGGAGCGACTACGGTTGTTGAAATGCACAATGAGCTGCGTGATACGCCGAAAACCGGAGATGACAGCAAGCTTGGTCTTTGGCTTGCCCTTGCGGGCGTGTCGGTAGCAGGTATTGCGGCTTGCGGTATCATCGGATTTAAGAAAAAGAAGAAGGAGGATAACTGATGGAACTGAAAGCAATCATCGGAATTGTTTTGGTCGCTTTTATTGTAGGCGGCTTTATCTTTTTGCAGATCCGTAACAGAAAGAAAAAGTAACCACTTGGGGCGGAGCGTAAAAACTCCGCCCCTTTTTCTCTTTTAGGAGGCTTAAATGAAAAACCTTAAAACCATTGAAAACAGAGTGCTTGCGGTGTTAAAGGAACACCCCGAAGCACGAAATGATGATATGAAACTTTATTTGCTCGTCAGCAAGGCGTGTATTTATGATACCCACGGTATCAGCCATTTCAGCTTTGAAAATGTGATGAGCAATTACAAAGCTTACGGTATCCCTTGCTTTGAGAGTATCCGGAGGACGAGACAGAAAATTCAGGCGAAATACCCTGAACTTGGCTGTTCCCCCGAAGTACGCAGAGCAAGGCACAAAATGCAGCGTGTCTATTCCGACTACGCTAAAAGCTAAGGCAGGAGGTAAAAGAATATGGCAAGCAAAAAAGGAGCAAACACCGCTTTGCAGCAGAAAGTAAAGGTGCTTGCAAAACTCTATGATTCCGGCTGTAAAACCGAAAGGGATTTGAAGGCACTCAATCTGCAAAGTATTTTGAAAATTCCCGATATATCCGTTTCGGATATGACCGTTATCACAGAACTTCAGGAGCAGATCGCAAAAAACAGGCTCTTTTCCTATTTGGGAGGTGCTGATGATGAGCAACAGTCAGAACAAAACGACGGATAGGCACATTATCTGGAGCGATATGAATCTCAACCCTGACGATTGGCGGGAAAGCTATAAAGATTTTCTTGAAATCAACGAAATTGACGGAAATCCAAGTGACGAACACGAGTTATATGAATATATGGTTGAAACCAATGGCGAGTACCTTTCTGATGAACGGGTAAATCTCAATGTCCAGCTTTCTCAGCCGATTATCGTCATCGGCGACATTGGCAGATGGAACGGCAGAGTGATGGGATATAAGATGATTGATTCCGGAAATATCAAGGACTGCCTGTATTCCGATACGGATATGACAGAGTGGTATGTGGACAGGTACGGCGATCTCCGTGCAGACGCCGTTCATCACGATGGAACAAATCATTATCTGTACCGTGTATTTAAGGACAATGCTTCGCCGGAGCAGATTGAAAGATTGCAGGAAAAAATCTATTTTGGCAAAGCAACACGGGCAGACATTACGAGAGTTACCCGCAGACTGGGAGATGAAATTGCCGCAGTCTACGGTTTTCACATACCGAAGCAACGGACAGCAATGGAGCAAGTGAGGTGAGAAAAATGGAAATCCGACCACTTTATACGGACGAGCAGAAATACACTTACAGGCAAAGCACACAGATCGCAGGGCAGACCGGAAACATTGGGTATCTGCGTGGCGACTTCGGCTCAGACGGCAAAGAGTTCTTTTCCTCTTGGTTTGACCATAGGCGAGACTTGAAAACCGATGATTTCAAAAGGGAGCTGGACGAGGTTATCAACGCTTTGCGTTCTGAAGAATATGGGCTGTTAAAAAGCCGCACGGATATGGAACAGTATGCGGCGAAAAATCCCGACAGCGCCTTTCAGGGCAACTATACGACCGAGTACGGTTTTCGTGCCAATACCGAAAAACACGCTTTCCTGATACGGTGCAATCCTGCCCATGGAGACTACAATTTTTACTGCTACTGCTATGTGCGGGAATGGCTCGACCGCCATATCGAAAAAGCGAGCCGTGGAATCCGCTTTATCACACCCGACTATCAGGAAAGGTTTACTATCCCTGACGGGGATAAAATCCGCATTACTTTAAGCGACGGCGAACAACTTGACCGCACCTGCCGGTATATCGACGATTATCATTTGGAGGTTGGAAACAACCTTTATCACATCTGCGAGTTTGCCGAGCGTATGGAGCAAAACGGCAATACCGTTATTCCCCTTCGCTCATCTTTGCCGGAGCAGTGCTATGTATTCGTGCAGACGGAGAACTGTGTCGGTATTGTCAAAAAGGGAGAAAGCGGATTTTACCGCACGGATATTCGGGGAGGAAAGCCCAGTGAAACGAATGCCCTTGTAAATGAGATGAACGAAAAACTCGGTTTGTCAAAAGGTCAGACAGAGGCAATGAAGGCAGGCTCGATGTTCGGTTGGGATACCCCTGCTGCCGATCCGAAAAGCTATGACAGAAACGGTATCCCCATAAAACCGAAGCAGAAAGATTATGAAAGATAGGAGGTGCATAACCGATGGCACGAAAATACGACCTGATTTCCGAGCTGTACCGCCGTGCAGCTAACGCCGTAATAGCTGATCCGCAGAACTGGCAAGCCTTTTTACGCTGCGCCTGCCGGAACTATCGGCTGCGCTTTGACGAGCAGCTTCTTATCTACGCTCAAAGACCTGACGCAACGGCGGTGCTGGAAATTGAGCGCTGGAACGATAGATTTGGTCGTTGGGTAAACCGTGGCGCAAAAGGCATTGCCGTATTTGAGGACGCCGACCGGAGCAGGCAGCGCTTAATCCACTACTTCGATATTTCCGATACCCACGCAAGCCGTTACTCCCGTCCCGTCCCGATTTGGGATATGAAGCCTGAATACACAGACGAGGTGATCGAATCCCTTGAAAATACCTTCGGAGAGCTGGAAAACAGGGAAAGCCTCGGAGACGCAATAATGAGTGCCGCTAAAAATGCCGTGGAGGATAATATTCCCGATTATCTGAGCGATCTGATGTATGCCGCTGATGACAGCTTCCTCTATGGTCTTTCAGAGGATATGGTAGCTTCTATGTATAAACGGGCGGTAACAAACAGCGTTGCATATATGATGATGGCAAGGCTTGGGATAGACACCGAGCCATTCTTTGAATTTGAGGATTTTACCGATATTACGAACTTTAACACGCCGGAAGCGTTGAACGCTCTTGGCATTGCGGCAAGCGATATAGCGGAAATGGGGCTTGGGGAAATTTCCCGCACTATTCTTGCCCTCGATAAGCAAAATCGCATCATTGCGGATAATGCGAAAGCCGATTACAATAAGGCTGAAAATAAAACCGAAAGGAGTTTTGATAATGAACGAGCTGACATACACCATGCAGGGCGATTACAATCTGCCGGATTTGACAATGCCGCAGCAGCCGGAGGTGACTTTGGGCAGGTACGCTCAGATGAGACGAAAATTCCTCAAGGAACATCACAAAATCCGGTACTACAATCTTCTGACGAGCTGCACTCTGACGGAGCATTTAGCGGAAACCGAGCAGACAGCGATGAAGCTGGAAGAAAGCCTGATGAAACAGATGGCGGCGCAGGAGGGCTTGACCGAAAGTCTGAAGGCGGCGGATATGATGAAGTGGGTACAGGGAATGAACAATCTGAGGAACAGAGTTCAGGAGATCGTGAAGGCGGAGGTCATCTTCGCTTAGATTACTATGACCGGGAACACGAGGACAAGAGCCTTCCGTTTTTCAGCGGTGACGATACAATCCGTGAAATCCTCGGTACAACTCCCCACTTAAAGGCTTCGAAAGAGGAAATTCGTGCTTTCTATGAAAACAATTCCGATAACGCCGCCCGTACCGAATATATCAAGGGTATTTTCAATAACGATTATACGGAAGTGATTTTGAGCGACGGGCGGCAAGTCGGCTATAAAACCTATCAGAATGTGCTTCAGCTTTGGGAGGGAAATTACGATAACAGAACAGCACAGGGCTTCTATGATTGGGGCGTGATTGCACAATACTTTGAAGCAATGCGGCTGCTCGGCGAGTTGCAGGATACAATAAAACCGTTACCGTCTATGGACGGACAACTGAACTTTTTGGAAATGCAGGCAGAGGAAAAAACCTCTGTCTTTTCTTTTTCTCAGGAAATTATCGACGCTGTTCTCACTCGTGGAAGCGGCATATCTGAGGGGAAGTTCCGTATCTATGAGCAGTTTGAAAAAAGCCTGTCGGCAAAGGAAAATGCTGATTTCCTGAAAGAAGAATACGGTTGGGGCGGCTCCTATCCCGTGATAACCGGCGCAGGCATTGACGAGCAGCACGACGGGAAAGGAATTTTGATCTCAAAAGGCATTGGGGACGATAAGCCGCATATCATGCTTACTTGGAATCAGGTGGAAAAGCGGATTGCTGAACTGATACGCCTTGACCGTTATCTCAATCCGAAGGAAAAAGAGATTTATCCACAGTGGCTTGCGAAACAGGAAGAACGCCGAGCGGAACTTGCCGAAGAACAAAGAAACCGTGAAATTCTTTCCTCTGCTCCACCCGAACAGGAATCGGCGCAGGCGGCTGAAAGCGAGCCGAAGCAAGAAGCGCACTACGCCTATCATCTCGGCGATACGGTATATATGGGCGCTGACGAATACGAAATCCTTGCCTTTGACAATGAGCGTGTCGTTCTTCACGATATGCAGTACCCACTATTCCAAAAGGAATTGGAAAGGGCTGAGTTTGACCGCAGGGTGCGGGAAAACCCGATGAACGACCACCTGAAGGTAACGAATCAAACGGCGGTTGCAGAGCAGCAGCCTCGTTTCAATTCTATTGAGTTTGAAAAGCTCATTCCCCATAATATGCGTTTCAAGGAAACCGCTTTGGTAAACGGCAATGAGATGTATTGGGTAACGCAGGAGATTTTTACTGCCGGGGATTTAAGGAAGTTCCAGCAGGCTGTTCAGAGCTACGACGGGGATATAAAAAAATTCTATGTTACACCCCGTGATCTAAGCCCATCCTACTCTTTTGAGGAGGATATGGAAAACAAGGTTTTGGCAGTCGTCACTCCCGACACTATCCTGCAAGACGATTATATTCAGGCTGTCCGAAATGAAGGACTCGGCGATTACCTTCAGCCGGAGGAAAAAACTGATCCGACTAAAGCGCCCGCCTTTGATATTGGTATGGGGTATCTCGGAAACGGTCTTACCGTTTGGAACAGAGCCGTAGAAGAAAACGGTGATTACCAGACTATCGCCCATATCAGCGATGAGGGCGAAATCCGCTACTATGTGGACAGCCTGCCCGAAAATGTGGTCGAAAGGATCGAACAGGCGGCGGCACAGGAACAGCAAAAAGCTTTATTTGCTGCCTCTTATAAAGTCGGGGATAAGGTTTATTTAGACGGAAAGCCGTTTGAAATCACACGGGTAGATGACTGGAATGTTGAGCTGATGGATCGCTCTGTGCAAAATCCGCAGCCCCGCTTGGAGCGCAAGGACAGCTTTATGCGGCTTGTGCAGCGGAACGAGAGCAACAGTCGCCTTGCGGCTTTCTACAACGAATACCGTGAAATCAAGAGTGCCAATCCCGACAGCCTTGTGCTGTATCAAATGGGCGATTTCTTTGAGGTTTACGGCAAGGACGCACAGACTGTCAGCGAAGCGTTGGAGCTGAATCTGACTTCCCGCTCCGTCGGAAACAATCAGCGAACAGAACTGTGCGGTTTTCCGGCAAACCGTTTGGAAACCTATATGAATATGCTGCTTGACCGTGGCTTTGATGTGGCGGTTTCTTCCTTTGAAAACGGTGAACGGAACACACGCAATGTGGTATCGACCAATAAGGAAGATCCGGTGCAGTCGAAGCCAGTCGGCAGGATTGATTATTTGCATACAGACGGGACGGTGCGGGAAAGCGTTGAATATACCAGTCCATACCAGTTTGAAAAAGACATAAAGGAGGAAAATTTCTACGGCATTCCTTTTACCATCGTTTTCTATAAGGATAAAGACGGGAACACCATACCGCAGGATTTTATCAGCAGCCTTGATCCGCCGCCGCAAAGCGTAGAAATCATTGATTCGCCCTATCTTGCAAATGATAGAGCAGATGAAATGCTCAGGCAGGCGGAGAAAATTGCAGAAGAAAATGCACTCCCGCCCGACGAGCGATTTTTCGTCATTGAAACCGATGACGGTTATGCCATTTGGGACGATTTGACGGAAGCGATCTATATCGACGATGAGGGCGTCAGTGAGGAGTTTAAGAGCGAGTGGCAGGCAAACGACTACTTGGAACAGGTCAAGAAATCTGTTTCTGAACTGGATACGGCAAAAGCGCTCATAGATGAGTATTGCCGTGAGGAGTTTGAACAGGAGGAAGGTGCGGATTATACCGATCTTTCCAATGTGGAGATCGCATATACCACAACCGAAGATGACAGGCACGAAATTCAGGCAAGAGTAAATCTTGTAGATTACCGGCTGGAAACCCTTGTAGATGGAACAGTTATCAGGAGCGAACAGTTTTCCTCAATGGAGGATATGATTGAGCGAAGCTTGCAGCGCCTTTCCTTTAACGACCTTGTGTATCTGTCCGACGAGGAACTTGAAATGGTAGAACAAACTTCTGCCAAGCAGCCTACACCCGAAAAAGATGAGTCATTAACGCCTGCTTTCAGCCAGCCGAAACGCTCACGGGTACAGACCTTTGACCTGCACCCCGAAATCCCGTTATCTGAACGGCACACCTTTGACCTTGCTTCTCACGAAGTGCCACAGGTAGGTAAAAAAGAACGCTTCCGCAGAAATATGGAGGCAATCAGGGTACTGAAAGAATGTGAGTTTGATAACCGCTTTGCTACACCCGAAGAACAGGAGATACTATCGCAGTATGTCGGTTGGGGCGGTATTCCCGAAGCCTTCGATGAAAACAATTCCTCGTGGGCAAATGAGTTTATCGAGATTTACACTGCCCTTTCTCCCGATGAGTATGAAAGCGCAAGGGCAAGCACCCTAACCGCTTTCTACACCCCGCCTGTGGTCATTTCCTCGATCTACAAGGCAATGGAGCAGATGGGCTTTCGAGAGGGCAACATCTTAGAGCCATCCTGCGGTATCGGCAACTTTATCGGTATGCTGCCCAGCTCCATGCAGGATAGCAAAATCTACGGTGTGGAGATTGACAAAATCTCGGCGGGGATTGCACAGCAGCTTTATCAGAAAACCTCGATAGCGGCGCAGCCGTTTGAAGAAGCAAATATCCCCGACAGCTTTTTTGACGCTGTGGTCGGCAATGTGCCTTTCGGCGATATTCGTGTCAATGACAGGAGGTATAACAAGCATAATTTTTTAATCCATGACTACTTTTTTGCGAAGTCCTTAGATAAGCTCAGACCGGGCGGTGTGATGGCACTGATTACGAGCAAAGGCACAATGGATAAGGAAAATCCCGCTGTGCGCAAGTATATCGCACAGAGAGCCGATCTGCTCGGCGCTATTCGTCTGCCCAACAATACCTTTAGGGGAAACGCCGGGACGGAGGTCGTTTCGGACATTCTTATCCTGCAAAAACGGGACAGGCTCATTGACATTGAGCCGGAGTGGGTACACCTGAATACCGATGAAAACGGCGTGAAAATGAATGCCTATTTTGTCGATCACCCCGAAATGGTGCTTGGCGAATGGAAAACAGTGTCCGGCAGATTCGGCGAGGAAGATACGGTTTTACCCTATGAAAACGCCGACCTCGCCGAGCTTTTGGAAGAAGCAATCTCCAATATCCACGCAGAGATTACAGACTACGAAGTGGAAGAGGAACTGACCGAAGAAGATAACTCCATTCCTGCCGATCCCGAAGTCCGCAACTTTTCCTATACGGTTGTGGACGATAAAATCTACTACCGTGAAAATTCCCGAATGACTCCGGTAGAATGTTCGGCTACGGCTGAAAACCGGATTAAGGGTATGATTGCCATTCGTGATTGTGTCCGCAGTCTGATTGAAATGCAGACCGCAGACTATCCCGATTATGAAGTTGAAAAGGAACAGCAGAAGTTAAATGCGCTTTATGACGCTTTCGCCAAGAAGTACGGGCTGATCAATTCCCGTGCGAATGTGTCCGCATTTTCTCAGGACAGTTCCTTTGCGCTGCTCTCCGCACTGGAGGTGCTTGATGAGAACGGGGAGCTTGAACGCAAGGCGGATATGTTCACGAAACGGACGATCAAGCCGCACACCCCTGTTACTTCGGTGGATACCGCCAGTGAAGCGCTCGCTGTATCTATGGGCGAAAAGGCTCAGGTGGATATGGAATATATGTGTTCTCTCACGGGTAAAACCGAGCAGGAAATTTATGAGGAACTGAAAGGCGTAATCTTCCTAAACCCGATGTACGGCTATGGCGGCAGTACCGAGCAAAAGTACCTGATGGCGGACGAATACCTCTCCGGCAATGTGAGAGAAAAGCTCGCTTGGGCGAAAAAATCCGCAGAACTCTACCCTGAAGATTACAAAATCAATGTGGAAGCGCTTGAAAAGGTGCAGCCGAAAGACTTGACCGCCAGCGAGATTTTTGTGCAGCTCGGTACGACTTGGCTGCCTGAAGAAATCGCACAGCAGTTTATGTACGAGTTTTTGGATACGCCCAGATATGCACAGTGGAACATCAAAGTCCACTATTCAAAGCTGACGGGCGAATGGAATGTAGAGGGCAAATCCTACGATCGGGGCAATCTGAAAGCCTACAATACCTACGGCACAAAGCGTATCAATGCCTACAAGATTATCGAAGAAACGCTCAACATGAAAGATGTGCGTGTTTTCGATTATATCGAGGACGCAGAGGGCAAAAAGAAAGCCGTCCTCAATAAAAAGGAAACGGCTATCGCTCAATCGAAGCAGGAGCTTATTAAGCAGGGCTTTCAGGATTGGGTATGGCGTGATCCCGCAAGGCGGGAAAAGCTGGTACGGCTGTATAACGAAAAATTCAACAGTATCCGACCCCGTGAGTATGACGGAAGCCATATCATTTTCAGTGGTATGAATCCGGAAATCACACTCAGGGAACATCAGAAAAATGCAGTTGCCCATATCCTTTATGGCGGCAATACGCTTTTGGCACACGCCGTTGGCGCAGGCAAGACCTTTGAAATGACCGCCGCCGCTATGGAAGCCAAGCGGCTCGGACTTTGCAATAAATCTCTCTTTGTCGTACCGAATCATTTGACAGAGCAGTGGGCAGCGGAGTTCTTACAGTTATACCCGGCAGCAAACATTTTGGTTGCTACCAAAAAAGATTTTGAGATGAAAAACCGTAAACGCTTCTGCGGTCGCATAGCAACGGGAGACTACGACGCCGTGATTATCGGTCATTCGCAGTTTGAAAAAATCCCGATGAGCATTGAACGACAGAGAGCTATTTTACAGCAGCAACTTGACGATATTATCGAAGGGATTGCGGATATAAAGCGAAACCATGGCGACCGCTTTTCCGTAAAACAGCTTGAAAAGACAAAAAAATCCCTGCAAACAAAGCTGCAAAAGCTAAACGACCAATCAAGAAAGGATGATGTGGTAACCTTTGAAGAACTCGGTGTAGACCGTCTCTTTATTGACGAGTCACACTACTACAAAAATCTGTATCTCTACACGAAAATGCGGAATGTGGGCGGTATCGCTCAGACGGAGGCGCAGAAATCTTCCGACCTTTTTATGAAATGCCGCTACCTTGACGAGATTACCGGAGGGCGTGGCGTCGTGTTTGCGACGGGTACGCCGATCTCAAACAGTATGGTCGAGTTGTATACGATCCAGCGATATTTGCAGTATAAAACGCTGCAAGAACACGAATTACAGCACTTTGACGCTTGGGCTTCGAGCTTCGGCGAGACGGTCACGGCGGTAGAACTTACACCTGAAGGAACGGGATATAGGGCGAAAACACGCTTTGCGAAATTCAATAATCTGCCCGAACTGATGGCGATGTTCAAAGAGGTCGCCGATATTAAGACGGCGGATATGCTTGATCTTCCCGTACCGGAAGTGGAGTATCACAATATCGCCGTAAAGCCGTCGCAAGTGCAAAAAGAAATGGTCGCCTCACTCGGTGAACGAGCCGAAAAGATAAGGGACGGCAATGTGGACGCAAGTGTTGATAATATGCTCAAAGTCACGAACGACGGGAGGAAGCTCGCTCTTGACCAGAGAATGATGAATCCAATGTTGCCTGATGATGAGGGAAGCAAAGTAAATGCCTGTGTGAGTGAAGTCTATCGCATATGGGAGGAAAACGGTGATAAGAAATCCACGCAGTTACTCTTTTGCGACCTCTCTACCCCAAAGGGAGAGAAGGAGTTTTCCGTTTACACAGATATACGAAAGAAGCTGATCGAGCGTGGTATTCCGGAATCAGAAATCAAGTTTATCCACGAAGCCGACACCGAGACGAAAAAGCAGGAGCTATTCAAAAAGGTGCGCCGTGGCGAAGTGCGAATCCTAATGGGCAGTACGCAAAAAATGGGTGCAGGCACGAATGTGCAGAACAAGATCATTGCTTCTCACGACCTTGATTGTCCGTGGCGACCTGCCGATTTGGAGCAGCGTGCCGGAAGAACGGTGCGGCAAGGCAACGAAAATCCAAAGGTCGGTATCTACCGATATGTTACGGAGGGAACTTTTGACGCATATTGCTGGCAGCTCGTTGAAGGCAAGCAGAAATTCTCATCGCAGATTATGACGAGCAAATCGCCCGTGCGTTCCTGCGAAGATGTGGACGCAACTGCCCTCTCCTATGCTGAAATCAAAATGCTTGCGGCGGATAATCCGCACATCAAGGAGAAAATGGATTTGGATATTCAGGTGCAGAAGCTGCGCCTTTTGAAGTCCAACTATCTCTCTGAGAAATATGAGCTGGAGGACAAAATCATTAAATACTACCCGAAAGCAATCGCTCAGGCAAAGGAAACGATTGCAGGACTTGAAAGCGATATGAAACGGGCAGCAGAACACCCGAAGCCTATTGACGATACCTTTGTCGGCATTGAGGTTAAGGGTGTTTCTTATTCCGAGAAAGCAGAGGGCGGACAGAAAGTTATTGACGCCTGCAAGGAAATGACCTCGCCCGATCCTGTCCCTCTCGGCAAGTACAGAGGCTTTGATTTAGAGCTTTCGTTTGAGCCTTTTGAAAAAGCCTATCAGGTAAAAATCAAGGGCAGCCTTTCCCGTTCTATCTCATTAGGCACGGACGCTATCGGTAATATTACCCGAATCGACAATGCCATTGAGAAAATCCCTGAACGGCTGGAGACGAAAAAACAGGAGCTTGAAACCGTTCTCCAGCAATTTGATACTGCGAAAAAGGAGGTTGAAAAACCGTTCGACAAGGAAGAAGAACTGACCGAAAAAACAAATCGGCTGAATGTTCTCAACGGCTTGCTCAATGTAGACAAGCGGGAAAATGAGCTTGTGGATAGTGCGCCTGATGAGGGCGATGAAATCTCTATACGAAAGGAAAAGGAGCGTGAAAGATAAAAATGTAAATCGCATAATTGTAGAGAGGTTACCGCCGGATTATAATATATAAAAATGAAAAGGAGCTTTGACTATGGACACAAACAATATGGTCAACTATTTCAACAGTGATCTTGATCTTGAAAGTTACTTATCCGAAACAGTTATGCGGGCGGGCAAAAAAGACGAAAAGCTCAAAGCAGCAATGAAGCGGGTATCGGAATGCAAGAATCAGATACCAAAGCTTACAGAACTGCTTGATTTTGAAAAACCGACGGCGTTATCTGTTGAGGATTGTAAAGTTCTGATTGAGTATCTGATTGCAAATAACACCCTTGTATTGGAGGAATGCCGCATTTGCTATATGCGTGGCTTGGTTGATGGAATCGAGACAAAACAGACATTTGAGTAAACAAGTGGGGCAGACAAATCTGCCTCGCTTTACATAGCCGCTTGGTTTTTATGAAAAATCAAGCGGCTATATTTTTTTGTTTAAGGAGGTGTTTGCCTATGGGCAAAACGGATTATAATGCCTTGCTGAGCGAAAAAGTATGGGCAGAGTATGAAAATTTCATAAGAGAGCTGAAAGAAAAACCAGCCGAAGAAATCATTGAAAAAGCATATGAAAAAGTCATAAAAGAAGAAATGCTTAGCATATGCGAGTCCGGAGATCTCGGACAGAAAGAAGCAAAAGCGCTGTATTTTGAAAAAAATCCGCTTGACCGAATGTATCAGGAATGGCTTAAAAGCGATTTGAACTATACGGATATTCTTCGGGATAGTGTAGACGATACTGCGAACAAAGCAGTTATGGAACGCAAAGAAAAGCAGCGAGAAAGTAGGTGAAAAGATGATTCGTAAATTAAAAACCGTTCGTGCGGATATGCTGATGTTACAGTACCAGCTTGAAAGAGAATTGATCCGTTATGTGCGAAGGTATCTCAGCCAGCCGCAAGTCACAATCATTGCAAACGATAAGCAGTTTATCTTTATGTGCGAGCTGTACGACTATGTGGAGAATACAGAGTTTTCTCCTGAAATGGTAAGCTCCCTGATGAAAACAAAGAATGTATTGGAGCTTTCTTGGGACGAATGGCTGATGAATGGTAAGGTAGAAGATATGGAAGATTCCATTGAGATAGTCGCAGAGCTTTTAAGGAAAGGAAAGATTTGATATGCCATATATTGAGCCGGAGGTAATTGAACAAGCTCGGCAGATCGACCTTTTAACCTATCTGCAAAACTGTGAGCCGCACGAATTAGTGCGGATTTCAGGCAACAACTACACTACCCGTACTCACGACAGCTTGAAGATTTCAAACGGAAAATGGATGTGGTGGTCGCAGAGGATCGGTGGATATAATGCTCTTGACTATCTTGTGAAAGTCAGGGGCATTTCTTTTGTAGAGGCAGTCGAAACCCTAATGGGCAAAGCGGCAATTATGCCGACGATGACAGTCAGACCGACGCAGCAAGAGAAGCCGAAAGTCCTGTTACTGCCCGAAAAAAGCAAAACAACTGATAGGATCAGGGATTACCTTTTCAACAGGGGAATTGACGGGGCAATTACCGAAGAATGTATCAAAAAAGGCATTATCTTTGAGAGTTTGCCCTATCACAATCTTGTTTTCGTAGGCTTTGACGAGAAACAAAAGCCACGATATGCTGCCTTTCGTGCAACAAACAGCCGCCGCATTCTGGGTGACTGTTCCGGCAGCGACAAGCACTATTCTTTTCGGTTGGCAGACAGCGAAAGCAGCGAGGTACACCTTTTTGAATGTGCCATTGACCTGCTTTCCTACGCAACGCTTTCCAAGCTGTCCGGCAGGGACTGGCGGCAGGAAAACCTTGTTTCCCTCGCTGGTGTCTACCTTCCAAAAGAAAAAGTCGAGGACAGCACGATTCCAGCAGCCGTTATTAAATACCTTGCAGAAAGACCGGATGTTCAGAAAATCCATATCCATTTTGATAACGATAATGCGGGTAGAAAGGCAACCGAAGCGCTAAAGGTCATCCTGCCAAAACAGTATGAAGTCCTCGATGAGCCGCCGAAGAAAGGCAAGGACTATAACGATTACCTCTGTATACAGTTGGGAATTTACAAATCCAAAGAAAGGAGCTATGAGCGTTGAATGTACGAATATATCAGATCAATATGAAGCGTGATACCAACCATATCGCCTTTATGAATTATGAGAGCCTACCTAAATTTCAGGGCAGTTCGGAGATCGACAGCAGCCTTTATGATAAGGTATTTGAGGGAGAAGTAAACTGCTTTACGCTGGAAAAACTTTATGAGATTTTCAATCTTGAACACCCCGCAGGCTATAAAGGACGGTCAATGTCCGTATCCGATGTGGTGGAGATTATTGACGGTAATAACGGAAAAAGCTACTTCCACTTTTGCGACAGTTTCGGCTTTCAGCAGATTAACTTTGAGCCGGAAAAGGCGCAGATCAGCGACCGCTTCCTATCGCTTTCCGAGCAGGAAAAAATCTCTGTCCTGCTTGTTCCGGTCGGTAAATCTACGGTCGTAAAAGAGATACCAAACACCTATGAAGCGATGAAAGAACTGGTCGGCGGGGGTGGATTAGATGAGTATATGCCCTTTGAAGATGACGCTGCTATTGTCTGCAACCGTGACGGGAAGCTGGAAAAGCTGCCGATGAATCGAGCGGTATACCAGCCGCCGAAGCGCACGGAAATGAGTTACAGTGAACTGAAATCCCTTTTTCGGGAAGCGGAAAACAAGAGGCAGCACCTTACCGCATATATCGTTTTTACCACTGATACCTTCAAAAAGCCGTACAGCGAGTTTGAACGGACTTACGAAGTAAGCTCGGATAATAAGGCGTTTCAGTCCCGTATGGGCGGCTATTCCATCTATGGCGCTTCTCTGGACGGCGTTGATCCGTGCCTGCGAATGGAGGGCTTGATGGCTGATGAAATGGGCGGTAAGGACGGGTGGAAAATTGAAAAATGCTTCTTAATTGAAGATTCGAGAGAGGTCGCCGACATCATTCACGGCGATTTTTTTATTGCCCGTTCCAATATCGCCGATGAAAAATACGACAGCCTTACGCACGAACAAGTGCTGAAATATAAACGGCTCTTTCGGAATCCTGAGCGATTCCACGAAACCGCACATGGCATTGAGATCGAGTCGTTTAAGCCCGACAGGGCGGAAAAAGAACGATAAATTTCATTAGATACGGGGCAACCGGATAGGTCTGCATTAGCTTAGCGAGCAGACTGTTTTTACTCCTACCGGATAAAAACAGTAAAAGCTCGTTAGGGGCTGTCCCCTAATACCCCAGTACAAGAAAGGATTTTGACTATGCACGAATTTTTATTTTTTATGATAGGCTTTCTGCTTGGCGGCGTTGTCGGCATAACAATCATGTGCCTCATGCAGATCAATCGAATCAGCCGTACACCAAACGCCCGAAAGGAGGATGAGGAACTGTGAAGCGAACAGTCAAAAAACAGTTTTGGTTTTCAAAAGCGGAAGCACAGGACTTGCAGAAAAAGGCAAAGAAATCCTGCTTGACCGAAGCGGCGCTTGTACGACTGCTTCTTCGTGGCTATGAGCCGAGAGAAAAACCGGACGAGAAATTTTATGACGCTATGCGGGAACTATCCGCTATCGACAACAACATCAATCAGCTTGCCATTAAAGCGAACGCCCTCGGTTTTGTGGATTCACAAATGCTGAAGAACGAAGCACTGAGGTGGCACAAATTTCAGGCGGCGATTGAGCGTGAATTTCTGCGCCCTGAAAAAAGCGGATTGAAATGGCAGTAACAAAGCTTTGGAAGGTAAGCGTCCGGCTTGGTCAGGTACTCGACTATACGACAAATCCTGAAAAGACCGCCAATCCCGAATATTCGCCCGAAGATTATCAGGCGCTCAAAGATGTGCTTGCCTATGCGAAGGACGAGGAAAAAACGGAACACGAGTTTTTCTGCGACGGTATCAACTGCAATGTGGCTATGGCTCGTGACCAGTTCATCACCGTCAAGGAGCAGTTCGGTAAACAGGACGGGATTCAGGCGTATCACGGGTATCTCAGCTTCAAGGAAAATGAGGTTACGCCCGAACAGGCGCAGCAGATCGGAATGGAGTTCGCAAGGAAAATGTGGGGAGAACGGTTTCAGGTGGTCGTCACTACCCACCTGAATACGAAACATCTCCACTGTCATTTTGTCATCAACTCCGTTTCTTTCGCAGATGGGAAAAGGCTTCAGAACAAAGAGAAGTCTTGGTACTACTTCCGGCATATCGCCGATGAGATCTGCTTGGAGCATAAGCTGTCCATTGTAGAAAAGCCGGAGCTGCACAGATCACCCGCCTATCTTACGAAGAAGGACGAGGCGGGTATGCCTACCCGATACAACAACGCCAAAAAAGCGATTGACGAAGCGATCGCTATGAGCCGTAACCTGCGGCAGTTTCAATATGAGTTAGGTGTAATGGGCTATCACTCGAATTTCAGTCCCAACCGCAAGTATGCTACGGTTACGCCGAAGGGCAGCGAAAAACCGATACGGACTTATCGGCTCGGTGAGGAATATACCAAAGAAAAAATCCTTGAACGGCTGACTGCCAACCGGGATAATATCGTGTTCAAGCCGTTCCAGCCAAAGACCTATATTGTAAGGCAGTACCGCCTGACTACGAGAGAGAACAAAATCCAAAAGGTCGGCGGTCTGTATGGCTTATATCTCTACTACTGCTATCGGCTTGGCTATCTTCCAAAGTACAATCAGAAACAACAGAATACGGCGAGACTTCATTATCTTCTGAAAGACGATCTGATGAAGATGGACGAACTCACAAAACAGGTAACGCTGCTCGGCAAGCACCAGATTGGTACGGACGAGCAGCTATTTTCATATAAGCGGTCGGTTGAGGACGAAATCAAAACCCTTACCGCCGACAGAACACATCTCCGAAATGAAATACGAAAAGTAGATATATCAGATGAACGGCTGTCGGCGGCAAAGATGAAAATTTCTGCTATCTCCGAACGCTTGAAAGAGCTTCGGTCAGAAGTAAAGCTCTGCGATGGGATTGCAAAGCGGTCAGGCGTGATTGCCGATACCCTTTCGCAAGTCAAAACAGAGGAAGAAAAATCTCAAAGAAAGGAGTTCCGAAATTATGAACAACGGCGGTGACGCAGCAGAACAAATCGTCAGGCTTTCGCTTGAAGGATTTGAAGTGGCTGTCCGGCTCACAGGCTCGGCGGCAAAGAATATCGCAATTCTTTTAGCCTCTGTGCTGAAGCAGGAGATCAGCCAGTCGAATAAAACACGAGGGAAAGCAAGGCTTACCAATATGATTAAGTCCGGCAAAGAACTGAAAGTTTTTTCGTTCCAGCAGAAAGACTTGCAGAAGTTTACCGAGCAGGCAAAACGGTATGGCGTCCTCTATTGCGTTCTGCGAGATAAAAATACCAAGAGCGATACAGCGATGGTCGATATTATCGCCCGTGCGGAGGACGCTGCAAAAATCCAGCGTATTTCCGACCGCTTTGAACTTGGTAAAGTCGATAAGGCTTCGATTGTTTCCGAAGCGGAAAAAGATGTCGCAGACCGTGAAGCGGCTGCGAATGAAGTGCCTACAAAATCAAGGGGTGAGATTATCGTGGAGGAAGCGATGGGAAAGCCAATACAGAAAGAGGAAAATGCTCACCAAAACCCCTCGGTCGCAAAGACGGACAAAAACCCTCCGTCCGAGCGAGACTCAGAAACGACAGGTACGCACACTGATAAGGGTATAGCAAAGGCAGCGGATAAAAAGCCTTCGGTCAAGGAAAAGCTCGACCGATATAAGGCGGCTGCTAAAGCGGAAAAGGAAGCAGAGCGTACTATGCCGGAAGCTTCCAAAGAGAAGCCGAAAACCCCCGAAGCAAATCGGCAGACCGTTCACAGGCAGCCGAAAAAATCTAAGAAGCCAAAAGAGAGGTGAAGTTAAATGGATAATCTGAATGAACATCCGCAGATTGCGGAGCTTTTGGACACGCTCGATAAAAACGGCTTAGTAAAAGAAAAAAACGAGGTGCAGTCGCTGGTGAGATATATCGGCGATATGGAAGAAACGCTGACAGGAATGCTCAGCGAGCTTCGTGATATGCGGCAGGAAATTAACCTGATCCATAACAGTTCTTTAAGAAGTAAGTGCCAAAACCTCGTGCAGAAAACAGAAGATAAAGTCCGGCGTGGATTTTCCGTAGTAAAAAGTATGAAGGACAATCTGATAAAATCAGCCGGGAACGCAATGCGGGCATTCCGTGAAAAAGGCAAAGATACGCTTGCCCAGTCCGTCAGAGCAATGAAAATCCCCGAAGCGCTGGATAAGCTTTCCTCAATGTTCGGCAGAATGTCAAAGGAGATGGCGCAGGATACGATGAAGCTCTCATCTATGCAGGCGGAGCTTCAAAGTGCAAAGGGGCATTTGAAAAATGCGGGGCTGCTGTTTCTTGGCAGAGCCGCAAAGGAATCCGAACATACAAGGACGGATAAGGGGATTTTATCAAGACTCAGCCGTTTGTTTGAGAAAGCACAGAATGGTTTTTCTTCATTGGAACAAAAGGCAATGGACGCAGCGGATAAGCTCAGGTTTACCCGTGTGAAATCGTCTGTAAAAGAAAATCTCAATAAATATAAGGCGGCTGCTAAAGCAGAAAAAAGAACTGAGCGCAGTGAGCCGACCGCTTCCAAAGAAGATAACCGCACAGCACAGGCGTTGGGGCAGATTAGCGTCCCGCACCAGCAAAAATCAAATCTATCAAAAGAGAGGTAAAAAGATATGACCAACGATTTTAAGAATAAGCAAAGTAGCGGCGCAAGACCGCCGAGACTTTCGCCGGAGGAATACGCCGCCAAGAAAAAGGCGGAGAAAGAAGCCATTTACCAACTGCTTGACAACACTGCTTCGGAAGTGGTGCAGTCGCCGGAAAAATTCAAAGCCTACCTTGATGTGCAGAGCCGTATGGACAGGTACACGGCGAACAATGCGCTGCTGATGTATAAGCAGTTTCCGCAGGCAAGCCAGATCAAGGAATTTGACGATTGGGCGGCTGAGGGCGTAAAGGTCAATAAAGGCTCCAAGACCTTTATTATCCTTGATCCTTACGAGTATACCAAGAAAGACGGTACAATCGGCATTGATTTCAACTTGAAAAGAGTGCTGGATGTTTCGCAGACCAACGGCAAGCGCCCCGCCGCCCCGACCGCTAACCGTGATCCGAGAAAGCTGGTAGCGGTTATGCTTGACAGCGCACCAATCAATATTGCGAGCGTTGACGAGCTACCTTATCCTGATATGGGCGCTTTCTATAAAAACGAAGATCAGACGCTTTATGTGAAGCGGGACATCGGCGACAGCGTTGCCCTTTGCCAGTGCGTTGCTCAGGAACTCGGTCACGCCGAGCTTTCTATGAACAGCGAGGTATACAGCCGCAGGGATATGGGCTTTCAGGCGGTTTGTATTGGGTATATGCTTTGTAAAAAGTACGGTGTGGATACGCAGAATTTTGCGATTGACCGTATCCCCGATGAACTGAAAAACAAAGAGCCGAAAGATATTAAAGCCGAACTCGGCAAAACGCAGAAAGCGTTTAAGGAAATTACTGCCCGTGTTTCCGATGAACTGTACCGCCAGCGGGCGGAACGCTCAAAGGAACAGGAAAGATAACCGGAGGTAGCTGTGATGAAAGAAGAACTCTACCATATCGCTTTGGACGATTATGAACACGGCGTTGTGATCCGTTCTCTGAACGATAAAAAGACCGATCTCAAAAAAGAGGGAAAGTCTACCGACGCCGTTGATGATTTGATTATCAAAATCGGTCACGCCCCAAGACGCAAGTTCAAAGTAGTAGAAAAGGATTCCTGCCGTGAATCGAGGTAACGACAGACAAACTGCGATTATCCTTTCGCTCATCGGTATTCTTCCCGTTGTGTGGCTCGGCTTATTGATAGCGCCGTCTGTTAAGGGCGGTCTGCCGGAGATACTGCCGAGCCTTTTGACGGTATTCAATGATCCGTGCCATATCGAGCTTTGCGGGGACAGCTTAAAAACTGTCCTCGTTCTGCTTTTGCTCTACGGAATGGGGATTGGAATTTATTTGTCCACACGGAGGAACTACCGCAGGCGTGAGGAACACGGCTCAGCGAAATGGGGCAGCGCAAAAGCCATTGACAAAAAGTACCGTCAAAGCCCGCCCTCGGAAAACAAGCTGATGACGCAGAATGTCCGAATCGGACTGAATGCGAAAAAACACCGAAGAAATCTGAATACTTTGGTGTGCGGCGGCTCCGGCGCAGGCAAGACGAGATTTTATTGTAAGCCGAACTTAATGCAGACGAGCAATTCGTCTCAGGTAATTTTAGATCCAAAAGGCGAAATTCTGCGTGATGTAGGAAATTTGCTTGAAAAGGCAGGATATGAAATCAAGGTGCTGGATTTGATCTCAATGGAAAAAAGCCATTGTTACAATCCGTTTGTCTATCTCAGGAACGATAACGATATTCAGCGCCTCGTCACAAATCTATTTAAGAGTACCACGCCGAAAGGCTCGCAGAGTAACGATCCCTTTTGGGATACTGCGGCGTCGATGTTGTTACTCGCCCTCATTTTTTATTTGCATTACGAAGCGCCGGAGGAGGAGCAGAACTTCGCTATGGTAATGGAAATGCTCAGGGCGGCGGCGATTGAGGACGAGGAGGACAATCGCCCTTCCCCGCTTGATAATCTGTTTGCGGATTTGGAAATGGATAATCCAGACCATATCGCATTGAAATACTATCGTTCCTATCACTCCGGCTCGGCGAAAACCCTGAAATCCATTCAGATCACCCTTGCCGCAAGATTGGAGAAGTTCAATCTTGAAAGCTTAGCGGCGCTGACTTCCGCTGATGAGCTTGACCTTGCTTCGATGGGCGAAAAGAAAACGGCGCTGTTTGCTTTGATACCGGATAATGACTCAAGTTTTAACTTCATTGTTAGTATCCTCTACACTCAGCTTTTCCAGCAGCTTTTTTATTCCGCCGACCATATACACGGCGGCTCGCTGCCCGTACCCGTCCATTTTTTGATGGACGAATTTGCCAATGTGTCGCTTCCCGATGATTTCGACAAAATTCTGAGTGTTATGCGCTCAAGATCCGTGTCGGTATCCATTATTTTACAAAATTTAGCTCAGTTGAAGGCTTTGTTCGAGAAACAATGGGAGAGCATTGTGGGTAACTGCGACGAATTTCTCTATCTCGGCGGCAATGAGCAGAGTACGCATAAGTATGTGTCCGAGCTGCTCGGCAAGGAAACGATTGACACGAATACCTACGGGAAAAGTGAAGGGCGAAGCGGAAGCTACTCGACCAACTATCAGATTTCCGGTCGTGAGCTGCTTACCCCTGACGAAGTGAGAATGCTTGACAACCGCTATGCGATTTTGTTTATCCGTGGCGAGCTTCCGGTAATGGATTTGAAGTACGACATTCTGAAGCATCCCAATGTGGCGTATACCGCAGACGGGAAAGGCGGCGTGTATCAGCACGGCAAAGTCACAAAAGATGTGGCGACTATTGAAACCCTTTGGATTGATCTCGACAGCGTTCCCGAAACAGAGCTTTCGGAAACCACCTATGAACTGTTGTCCGATGAGGACTTTGAAACTATATCAAATTGATTGGAGGAAAAATACAATGAGACTTATTTCTAAAATTCAGAAGAAAGAAACCAGCAAACTGCCTATGACCGGAAAGGTGAAAAAGGGCTTTCGTTATTACTGTATGGCGGTCTTAAGCTTGACCGCCATTTTTGCTATGTCAACAACAGCGTTTGCCGCCAGCGATCCGCTTACCGTTGTGAATAACCTGTCCGATTTTATCTTCGGCTTTATCCGTGCGATTGGTCTTATTCTGCTTGGCTTCGGTATCGTTCAGGTCGGTCTTTCCCTGAAATCCCATGATCCTTCTCAGCGAGCAAATGGATTTCTGACTTTGGCGGGCGGTATCATTATCGTTTTTGCGAAAGAAATCCTCACTCTGATTACGGGCTAATCCTTTACGAAACGACGCTCAGGGGCGTTCCTGAAAAAACAATTCAGGGACGCCCCATTTTTCTTTTTAAGGAGGTGCTACGAAATTGAGTGATAACTGGGTAGTTCAGAATTTAGAAAACGCCCTCGAAACTTGGAATGAAAAGCTCACTGAGATATGGCAGCTCATTACAACCACGCCGCAGAATTTCAAAGGCGGCGGGATATGGGCGGTCATTGTCAACATTAACGGCGCTGTGCAGGCAATCGGTCTTGCGCTGCTCGTTTTATTCTTTGTTGTCGGTATGGTAAAAACCTGCGGCTCGTTTGCAGAGGTTAAAAAACCGGAACACGCCATTAAGCTGTTTATCCGCTTTGCACTCGCAAAGGCGGGAATCACTTACGGTATGGAGTTAATGCTTGCCCTGTTCAATATCGTTCAGGGGACAATCAGCACGATTATGACCGCCGCAGGCTTTACTTCCGCACAGCAGACAACTTTGCCGCAGGAAATGATCGACACGATTGAAAGCTGCGGATTTTTTGAGAGTATCCCATTATGGGCGGTTACGCTCATCGGCGGCTTGTTTATCACGGTTATGTCATTCCTGCTCATTATGACGGTGTACGGGAGATTTTTCAAATTATATATGTATACGGCGCTCGCTCCGATTCCGATTTCTACTTTTGCGGGTGAGCCGAGTCAGAATGTGGGCAAATCGTTTATCAAAAGCTACTGCGCCGTATGTTTGGAAGGTGCGGTGATTGTTTTAGCCTGCATTATTTTCTCACTGTTTGCTTCTTCCCCGCCTGTGGTCGATCCCAATGCGGCGGCAGTCACGCAGGTATGGTCATATATCGGCGAGCTGCTCTTTAATATGCTTGTGCTTGTTGGCTCGGTTAGGATGAGCGACCGGATTATCCGAGAGATGATGGGGCTTTAAGGAGAGCAGAATGAAACGAATATACAACAAATTCAAGGGCTACACCCTTGAGGACTGCGATTGCAGATACTGCCTGTATTACGGAGGGCGGCGGAAAGGCAAAGTTACTTGTCTTTCGGACGAGTGCGTCTGCGCCGATGAAATCCGGCAGGCAAAAAAACGAAAAGAAAGGAGTTCCTAAATGGAAGTCAAAATCAACAGAGAAATCAGGAATTACACAGAAGCGATGTTTTTCGGACTGTCACTGCGGCAGTTCATTTTTTCTGCCTGTGCCTGCGTGGTGGCGGTGGGCATTTATTTTTTGCTCAAGCCCTATGTCGGCACGGAAACCGTATCGTGGATGTGCATTTTGGGAGCCGCACCCTTTGCGGCTCTTGGCTTCATTAAATACAACGGAATGACCGCTGAGAAATTCATTTATGCGTGGATTAAGTCGGAGTTTTTAATGCCGAAGAAGCTCACTTTCCGTTCAACGAATACCTACTACGAGCTGTTCAAGCCGAGTATCGAAGCAAAAGCAAAGGAGGCTATGAAATCGAATGATTAAAACACTTACCAATCTCCGCAAACAGGAAAAGGAAAAGTTTGTCGTGCCGAAGGGCGTTCAGGATGTGATCCCCATTACCGCCATCTATGATGACGGTATCTTTCAGATTGGAAAAGACAAGTTTTCCAAGACCTATAAATTTTCCGATATTAACTACGCTGTTGCCAGCCGTGAGGACAAGGAAGCGATGTTCCTTGAATACTCGGAGCTGCTCAATTCCCTCGACTCCGGCGCAACGACGAAAATCACGATCAACAACCGCCGCTTAAACCGATTGGACTTTGAGAACAACATCCTTATCCCGATGAAAGGCGACAGCCTCGATGAATACCGTGAGGAATACAACAAAATCCTTTTGGAAAAAGCCACAGGCGCAAATGCCATCGTGCAGGATAAGTATATGACGATTTCCGTCAACAAGAAGAATATTGAGGACGCAAGGAATTATTTTGCCCGTGTGGGCGCAGACCTGATTGCCCACTTCGGCAGGCTCGGCAGCAAGTGCGTGGAGCTGGAAACCGATGAAAGGCTGCGTATCTTCCACGACTTTTACCGTGTGGGCGAGGAATCCTCTT
>OLRE01001386.1_pt1 | contig 23756 bp, 26 predicted proteins | sample 1672461 | NCBI WGS metagenome assembly OLRE01 (sample SAMEA3136688, study PRJEB25190) | human gut metagenome | biome: human gut; feature: human-associated habitat; material: faeces | place: Austria | collected 2013
TTCAGATTCGGAAGCACTTTTGCAGCGCTTTGTATTCGCCCAACGCTAAAATCGTCATTTCCCCGGACAGCACCGTATCCGGTGTAATTGATACGTCGGTTTTTCCCGAATGCTTGATGCCAAGAATGTTGATTCCAAACTTTCTGCGGATATTCAGTTCGCCAATGCTTTTCCCGACCCAGCCTTCTGGTACTTCCACCTCAAAAATGGCGTGCTGCTCGTCGAACTCTATGTAGTCGAAGATATGGTCGGCAGTGTATCGGATCGCTGCCCATTTTGCCACCTGTTTTTCCGGGTAGACTACATGGTCTGCACCGTTGCGAAGCAGAAACTTTGCCTGCACATCACGCTCGGCACGCGATACCACGCGCTTTGCACCCAGCTCCTTCAGCAGCGAGGTGGTTTCCAGCGAGTTCTGAAAATTACCGCTGATGGTCACGATGCAGATGTCAAAATTTCCGATGCCAAGAGAGCGAAGAAACTCCGCGTTTGTACTGTCGCCAATTTGTGCGTTGGTGACATATGGTAGCACATCACTGATTCGCTCCTCGTTTGTATCGACTGCCATGACCTGATGCCCCAGCTGATAAAGCTGTACTGCGATATGCCGTCCGAAGCGGCCTGTGCCAATCAATAGAATGTTTTTCATGTGAAAAAGCTCCTTATCCAATCGTTATTTTTTCCTGCGGCAGCCTTGCATTCCCCACTTTTTTGCTGGAAAGTGCCGCATAAATGAGGGTAAGACCGCCGACTCTGCCCAGATACATGAGCAAGATCAGCACCATTTGCGATGGAATGCGCAGCTGCGGTGTAATACCAAGTGTCAATCCCACAGTCCCGACCGCCGATGCCGTTTCATACAGGCAGGCAGACAGCGGAAGATTCTCGTATGCGCTGATAAAGACCGCACCGCCAAAGAACAGCACCAGATACATCGTCAGAATGGTCGCGGCGGTTTTGACAGCGCTGCAATCGACTCTGCGTCCGAAAAATTGGGCACTATCGCGCTGGCGGAAGGTCGCAGTGGCATTGGCAATCAAGACCGCCAGCGTCGTTGTTTTCATGCCGCCTGCTGTAGAACCCGGAGAACCGCCGATGAGCATCAAAAGGATCATCACGCCCTGCGACGCACCGGACATCGCGGATAGATTTACCGTGTTGAAGCCCGCTGTCCTCGGCGTGACGGACTGAAAAAAGGATGCCAGCAGCCGGTTTCCGGAGGGAAGCGCGGAAAAGTCTGAAAAGAAGAAAAATACAGCAGGCAGAAAAATCAAAAGACCTGTCGTGACGAGAATCACCTTGCTCTGCATTCGGTAGCGATGAAACCGCCACTTGTTTTCAAAGATGTCATCCCACGTCAGAAATCCAATGCCGCCAATCACGATCAACAGCATAATCGTGATATTGATTACCGGGCTGTCCGCGTAGCCGGTAAGAGATGGATAGCGGTTGCTTTCTGTCCCAAGAATGTCAAACCCGGCGTTGCAAAAAGCAGATATGGAATGGAATACCGCCATCCAGACGCCGCGCCATCCATAGTCCCGGCAGAACACCGGCAGCATGGCAAGTGCGCCCAGCAGTTCAATCAGAAACGTCCCTCGCAGGATGAAGCGTGTCAGGCGGACGATTCCGCCGACCTTTGGTGCTGAAATTGCATCCTGCATGGTGCTGCGCTGCATCAGAGAGATTTTTCGCCCGGACAACAGCGCAAACGATGCTGCTACGGTTACGACACCAAGACCACCAATTTGGATCAGCGCCAGAATAACCGCCTGCCCAAAGGTTGACCAGTAGCTGCCTGTATCCTGCACCACAAGCCCTGTCACGCAGACGGCAGAGGTTGCTGTAAACAGCGTTTCATTGAATGGAGTTACATTCCCTCCAGTCGTGGAGATCGGCAGCATCAGCAGCAGTGCTCCGAGCAGAATGACCGCGGCAAAACCTAATATGATAATTTGAAAAGACGAAAGGCGGCGCTTTCGACGAATGATCTCTTCCGGCATAAAGGCAGCTCCTTATTTCTGTGATGGTTATATTATACAGCCGGAGATTTTAAGAGCGGATAAGGGACATTTGCGACGTATTAAGATTGAATAAAGATGAGGAGATTGCTTGTCCATTTTTTGTGTCTGGCTTTGCCAACTGCCCAAGTCAGGCCGTAGTAGTGGTGAAGAGAGGGTAAGACGGTTTATTTCAATCGTTTTTTGCAGAACTGGCCAAAAAGCGCTTTTGAAATTGTAGTAAGGTTAGGGAGAAAGAAAAACACTCTGGTCGAATGTTGCTAATGGTAACGCCAATGTTGCCGTTGGCATGTCGCAATCCCATCGCTGCCGCGATACCGTAAAAGCAGAAAGAGTTGCAGCGACGAACGGCGGGCGACGGCGGCTTGTTCACAAAATGTTTACAAATTCGCGCCCTGCTTTTTGCTGAAAAAATGTCCGTTGTAAAGTGAAAGGAGGTTTGGAGCAGCAGAGAGCAAGATTCTACCGAGGTGCCAGTTTTCGCATGCCATTTCTTGCGGATTCCCCATTTGATGCTATAATGAATGAAATAATCGAGAATTTGCGCATCGAAAAAGGAGCGTTCGCATGAGAAGATTTTGGAGCTTTTATCAAAACGAGTCTTATCAGGTGGGCTGCAGCGGCAGAACGGTTTATATATATGATAAAGCAGGAAATGAGCTTGCGAAATTCCGCGATATTCCCTATGCGTATACAGCCGCTTTTATGCCGGGAAAGAATATCATCGCCGTGAAGTCCACAGAAGGGCGCCTGGGGTTTTATGATCTGGACTCCCTCTGTCTGCTAAAACGGATCACGATCACCAGGATTGGCGCACAGGATGAAGGATTTTGCTTTTCGCCCGACGGTAGCTTTTTTTACAATATCGAGAAGCCCATCACTTCTTTAAGAACTCAGCTTGGGGTTTATGAGACAAACACCTTTACAAAAGTAAGCACACTGTTTGCTGAAGATGTGCGAACCGTACTAAGACATCTGGAGTTTGACGAGAAAACCGGCACGTGCTATCTGTTGGGCTATGTGCGTAATGATATGGGGGTGCGTGATCGTGACTTCATTGCGATTTTTAATACAGAGAGCCAGACCCTTCAAGACATCCATTTCATCAGCCAAAAGCAATATGATTATCTGGCAATATACAAACATTGGGAATTGAGCGGGTTCACAGAAAAAACTCTCGAATGGTGTTTCTGTGACCTTGATGAAAAGTTAAGCCTAAAAGAGGTATATGAAGCGGCTGGCAGCTGATTCCCCTCCCGGAGAGGAACGAGAATTCCGCTTCCATCGTTGTGAAACTGTGAATGGAAGTGAGCCTTCGCAGCCACCGGCAGGCATCCGAAGATGCCTGCCGGTGTTCTTTTGCGCTTCCCTTTTAGATGCCGACATTGCGGGATTGCAGGCAAAACACTTGTATGCTATAATAAAAAAACCGTTGATTTTTGTCCGCGCGGCGCGTCCGCCGGCTGCGGCAAACGAAATGATACTTAGAAAGGAACTTTGATGATGAAACCGAAATTTGACGGCTATGCGGCGCAGTATGATGCCTGGTTTATGGAAAACGACAACCTGTTTCAGAGCGAGCTGCGCCTGTTTCAGACCGCACTCGGCGACATTGCCGACAAGCGCGTGCTCTCCGTCGGCTGCGGCAGCGGCCTGTTCGAGAGCATGATCGACTGCAGCGGCATCGAGGGCATCGAGCCCTCGCACGACATGGGCGCGATCGCGCAAAAGCGCGGCGTGAACGTGATCGCGTTCGGCGCGATTGAGGACGCCGAGCTGGAGGAAAATGCCTACGACGTGATCTATCTCAACGGCAGCTCCAGCTATATGGAGGATCTGACGCGCGCATTCAATGTCTGCAAAAAGGCGCTCAAGCCGAACGGTAAGTTTATTTCCCTGGACGTGCCCAAGGAGAGCGCGTTCGGCTTCATGTATCTGCTGGCAAAAGAGGCCGGCACGTTCGACCACCCGTCGCTCAGCGGTGTTATGCCCAAGCTGCCGTACCCGCTCGAGCTGTGCTGCGCGGGCGTGTGGCACTCCACTGAGGAGAAGATCGACGCGCTCAAGGCACTCGGCTTCCACGATTTTGACTTTTATCAGACGCTGCTGCGCAACCCCATGTACACCAACGAGGTCGTGGAGGACGTCGTGCCCGGCTACCAGAGCGGCGGCTATGTCGCCATCATTGCGCACAAATGAGCGGGCATAACGGCACAAAGCTCTCGCAGCGGCTCCATGCGTGTGTGCAGGACATCTGGCCGCGATACCTCTCCCACCCGTTCGTGACGCAGATGGCGGACGGCACGCTGCCGATGGAAAAATTCCGCTACTATATGCTGCAGGACTATCTCTACCTCAAGTACTACGTGAAGATCTTTGCGGCCATCATCCAGAAGGCCGATGATTTCGAGCAGATCCGCTTTCTGAGCGGAGAGCTGGCGAACACGATCGGCGAGACATTCCGCACGCATCTGCCGTACATGCAGCGCCTCGGCGTCACGGAAGACGAGATCCGCCGCGCGCGCCCGCACATCGACAACAGCGCCTACAGCCACTACATGCTCTGCGAGGCGCAGGCCGGGGACGTGCTGACCGGACTCGTGACGCTCTTAAACTGCTCATGGAGCTATGCCTACATCGCGCAGGAGATGGCGGCGCGCTATCCGGACGCGCTTCAAAACGAACACTACGGCGCGTGGTTCGCGGGCTACGTTTCGGAGGAGTACCGCCAGACGAATCAGGCGCTCATCGACCGGATCGACGCGCTCGGCGCGGACATCGACGAGCAGACAACACAGCATCTGTGCGAGATCTTCCAAACGTGCTGCCTGTTTGACCTGCGCTTCTGGGACATGGTCTACGCCATGGGAGAGACCTGATGCGCCCGCAAAACAGCCGCTTTTCCCTTGCGAGGTGACACCATGAAAGCCGAACGCAACAAGACCATAGACTTTCTGCCGGAGGACGCGCCGGAGTATCTCGCGCGCTGCCTGCGCGTGACGGAGGACGTGCCGCTCGACGCCGTGTGCGGCCGCACCATCTGCGGCGACACGTTTCAGGTCGCGCCGCACCTGCCGCGCGGCTTTGCAGACCTCCTGATCGTCGACCCGCCGTACAACCTAACCAAGGACTTTTCCGGCGGCGGCTTCCGGCGCACGACGGACGCAAACTACGCCGCCTTTACGCGCGCATGGATCGAGCTGCTGCTGCCGCTGCTCAAGCCGGACGCCTCGGTCTACGTCTGCTGCGACTGGCGCTCGAGCCCGGTCATCGGCATGACGCTCAAGGACTATTTCCGGCTGCAGAACCGCATCACCTGGCAGCGGGAAAAGGGCCGCGGCGCGCAGCGCAACTGGAAAAACGGCATGGAGGACATCTGGTTCGCCACCCGCACGGACGATTACACGTTCCATGTCGACGCCGTGAAGGTGCGCCGCCGCGTGCGCGCGCCCTACCGCGCCGACGGCCGGCCGAAGGACTGGGAGGAGACACCGGACGGCAAATTCCGCAACACGTGCCCGTCAAACTTCTGGGACGATATCTCCGTGCCCTACTGGTCCATGCCGGAAAACACCGCCCACCCGACGCAAAAGCCCGAAAAGCTGCTGGCCAAGCTCATCCTCGCAAGCTCCGACCCCGGCGGCATCGTGCTCGACCCCTTCGCCGGCTCCGGCTCTACGGCCGTGACGGCGAAGAAGCTCGGCCGCCGCTTCGTCGCCATCGAGCGCAGCGAGCAGTACTGCGCCTGGGCCGAAAAGCGGCTGGAGCTGGCGGAGACAAACCCCGCCATCCAGGGCTACGCCGACGGCGTGTTCTGGGAGCGCAACGCCGGCCGCCTGCCGCGCTGAGCAAACTGCATATGCCCCGGCGCCCGGCTGACACCGGGCGCCGGTTTTGCTTGTCGGATATTTGACGTTTCTTGACAAGCGTCCAAAACAGTGTTACAACGGAAACCGCTTGTGCAAGTACGAAACAAAGAAGGCGCAGATATGAAACGAGGCTATCTGTACATTGCGGTCACGACGCTGCTGTTTTCCAGCATGGAGGTCGCGCTGAAGCTGATCTCCGGACAGTTCAACCCTATCCAGCTCAATTTCAGCCGGTTTCTCGTCGGCGGGCTGGTGCTCATTCCTTTCGCCGTGCGCGAACTGAAAAAGCGCGGCCGGAAGCTTGACGGCAAAGCGCTCGGCTCGTTTGCCCTGCTGGGCCTGATGGGCATCGCGGTAAGTATGTCGCTGTATCAGCTATCCGTCACGCGCATCCAGGCTTCGGTCGTCGGCGTGCTGTTTTCCAGCAACCCCGTGTTCGTGACGCTGTTCGCCTTCCTGCTCCTGCACGAGACGATCTCGAAAAACCAGATTGCGGGCCTCGTGCTGGACGTGGCGGGCATCGTGCTCATCATCCAGCCGTGGCACCTGCGGCTCGATGCGCTCGGTGTGGTGTACGTCCTGCTGGCGACGCTGCTGTTCGCGCTCTACGGCGTGTGCGGCAAGCGCCAGTGCGCGCGCTTCGGCGGCATCGTCGTGACGTGCTTCGGCTTTCTGTTCGGCGCGGCCGAGATGATCGCGATCGCCGGTTTGACACACATTCCGGCCCTCTCTGCCGGCCTGACGGCCGCCGGTCTGGACACGTTTGCGAGCATCCCCTTCTTCACCGGCTACACGCTGACCAACCTCCCGATCGTGCTCTTCATCTACGTCGGCGTGACCGGTATCGGCTTTACCTGCTACTTCCTGTCGATGGAGGTCACGAGTGCGCAGACAACGTCGCTCGTGTTCTTCTTCAAGCCCGCGCTCGCGCCGCTGCTGGCGTTTCTGGTGCTGCACGAGGCAATCCCGGGCAATATGCTCGCCGGTATCGCGTGCATCCTCTGCGGCAGTCTGGTGTCCATCCTCCCCGGCCTGCTCGCACAGCGAAGGGCCGCTGCGCTTCCGTTCGCGGAAGACACGGTCAAGGAAGAAATCGAAATCTGAATCTGCAATCTTTGCGCCCGCAGCGATCGCTGCGGGCGGTTTTTGTTTTTTTGCAAAATTGGGCTTGACATCCCGCACACTTTGTGCTATTGTCTTAATCACTTAATACAGTGATACGCAATTTCGACAGGAGGCGGCATCATGAACTGGAACATCCGCAACGACGCGCCTGTCTACACGCAGCTCGTGGACCAGATCGCCCGCGCGATCATTCTCGGGCAGTTTCCGCCCGGGAGCAAGCTGCCGTCGGTGCGCGACTTCGCGTCCGACGCCGGCGTGAATCCGAACACGATGCAGCGCGCGCTCGCCGAGCTCGAGCGTCTGGAGCTGATCCGGACGCAGCGCACGGCCGGCCGCACCGTGACGGAGGATCTGGCGCGCATCGACCGGGAAAAGCGGCGGCTGGCGCAGGCCGGCATCGACGCATTCTGGCAGGCGCTGGCGCAGCTCGGCTATGACCGGGCGCAGGCGCTCGAGCTGCTGCAGCAGGATCTGCGGCAGGCAAAGGAGGAAATGTAACATGGCAATTCTCGAATGCAAGGGTCTGTGCAAGAGCTACGGCGCGGAGCCGGCGCTCGACCGCGTGGACCTCTCGGTCGAGCCGGGACACATCGTCGGCCTGCTCGGCCCGAACGGCAGCGGCAAGAGCACGCTCATCAAGCTGGCCAACGGCCTGCTCACGCCGGACGCCGGGGAAATTCTCATCGACGGCAAGGCGCCGTGCAGGGAAACGAAGAAGATCGTGTCCTATCTGCCGGAGCGCACCTATTTTGCCGACTGGATGACGGCGCTGCAGCTGCTGGCGTTTTTCGGCGATTTTTACGATGATTTTGACCGCGGCGCGGCCGTGCAGATGATGCAGCGGCTCGGCATCCAGCCCAAGCAGCAGATCAAGCAGATGTCGAAGGGCACACGCTAAAAGGTGCAGCTCATCCTCGTCATGAGCCGCAAGGCGAAGCTCTACCTGCTCGACGAGCCGATCGGCGGCGTCGACCCTGCGACGCGCGATTTCATTCTCAACACCATTATCAGCAACTACAACCCCGAGGCCGCCGTCGTCATCTCCACGCACCTGATCGCGGACGTGGAGAACATCCTCGACGACGTGGCGTTTCTCAACCGCGGCCATCTGCTGCTGCAGTCGTCGGCCGACGAGCTGCGCGCCAGGGAGGGCAAATCGGTGGACGCTGTGTTTCGGGAGGTATTCAGATGCTAGGAAAACTCTTAAAGCAGGATTTTCGCGCGACAGCGCGCATCATGCTGCCGCTGTATGCGGCCGTGCCGGTGCTCGGCCTGTTCACGAACCTGATCACCCGCCTGTGTGAAAACCAGAACGGCTTTCTGATCCGCGCCATCGGCGCGCTCGTGTCGTTCGTGTTTTCACTCTCACTCATCGCCGCCGTCGTGACGACGGTCGTGCTCATGATCCTGCGGTTTTACCGCAACCTGATGACGGACGAGGGCTACCTGATGTTCACGCTGCCGGTCTCGACGACGGAGCTGATCTTCTCGAAGCTGATCGTCTCGATCGTGTGGTTTCTCGGCACGTTCGCGGTCGACGCGCTCGGCCTGCTGCTGTCCGGAACGCTCGGCAGCTACGAGGATATCGTCCGGTTTCGGTTTGCCTTTACCTTCGGCGCACCGTACAGTATGCCGCCGATCACGCAGGCGCAGGCCGGCTGGCTCACCGTCGGCGTGGTCGTGCTGGTGGTTTTGTGCGGCCTTGCCCTGTGCCTGATGACCTACGCCGCCATGGCGATCGGTCAGAGTTTCAAGAAAAACAAGGGGCTCATGTCCGTCGTGTTCTTCTTTGTGCTCTGGATCGGCACGCGCCTCGTACTGGCGCTGATCTTCGGCGCGTTCTACGGGTCGGCCAGCGCGGCCGTCAACACGATGACCGTGTTGCAGGCGCTCTGGACCGTGCTCGGCTGTGCGTGTGTGGGCGCGCTGGCGTTTTGCGTGGGCTATTTCTTCCTCACGCACGGCATGCTGCGCAAGCACCTGAACCTGCAGTAACAAAGCGAAAAAACACCCGGTATTGGCGAGCCAATACCGGGTGTTTGCTTTACGGATCAACAGGAGAGAATTACTTGGTGCCGAAGATGCGGTCGCCCGCGTCGCCCAGACCGGGGACGATGTAGCCGTGCTCGTTGAGATGATCGTCGAGCGCTGCGACATAGATGTCCACATCCGGATGCTCCTTCTGCATCACGGCCACGCCCTCGGGGGCGCCGATGATGCACATGAGCTTGATGTGCTTGCAGCCGACTTCCTTCATGAACTGCACCGCGGCGGACGCGCTGCCGCCGGTAGCGAGCATGGGATCGACGATGATGACGTCGCGCTCGGCAATGTCAGGCGGCATCTTGAAGTAATACTTCACGGGCTCAAGCGTCTGCGGGTCGCGGAACAGGCCGATGTGGCCGACCTTGACGTTCGGCATCATGGTGACCATGCCGTCGACCATGCCGAGACCGGCGCGGAGGATCGGCACGATGGCCAGCTTCTTGCCGGCGATGTGCTTGCAGTGCGCCGTGGCAACCGGGGTCTCCACGTCGATCTCCTCGAGCGGGAGGTCGCGCGTGGCCTCAAAGCACATCAGCATGGCGATCTCGGAAATCAGCTCGCGGAATTCCTTGACGCTGGTGTTCTTGTCGCGCAGGATCGAGAGCTTGTGCTGGATCAGCGGGTGGTCAAAAACGTGAACTTTACTCATCTCGTCGTCTCCTTTGTTGATTCAATTTTTCATTCTTGCGCCGCCTGAGCAGCCAGCCGTGCCTGGCGTTCCCGCTCGGCCTGCGACAGGCGCAGATAGACCGGGAGCAGTTCCTCCGCCGGGGCCGGCGTCTGCCCGAAGGCGGCCATGGCCACGCCCCACGCGCTCTGGCTGACCAGATTGCCCGGCGCCAGCACCGCAGGGATGCCCATGTCCAAACACGTATTATAACACAACTGTGCGCCGTCGCCAACCAGAAAAGCGGATTTCTGCATTTTTCCCAGTTCTTCGCCCAGCTCCGCGAGCGAAATCGCACGGTCTTCACAAAGACGCACCGGTTTTCCGCCCCGGATCTCGAACAGGGCATTGTAGATCTGGCTGCGGCGGGCATCCATGGCCGCGCACACGAGCGCGCCCTCCCCCGCCGCGAGACCGTGATACGCCATGGCCTCAAGCGTGGACACGCCGATGGCGGGCTTCTGCGCGCCCCAGGCGAGCCCCTTGGCCGTGGACACGCCGATGCGCACGCCGGTGAACGAGCCCGGCCCGCGCGCGACAGCGATGGCGTCAACGTCCGCAAGCCTGGTATCGGTATTTTTCAGCATCTGCTCCACCATCGGCAGCAGCGTGCAGCTGTGCGTCAGGCCGCTGCACTGCTGGCTCTGGGCAATGAGCACTCCATCGCGGCACAGGGCGACCGACGCCGCCTTGGCCGAGGACTCCAGTGCGAGGATCAGCATGATGTCCCGCTCCCTTCCGTGATCGTGATGCGCCGGGTCGTCGGGCCGAGTTTTTCAAACCGGACCACGACCTCGTCGCCGTAAAAAGCGTCCTCCACGTTCTCGCTCCACTCGACGGCGCAGACGGAACCGCGGTTGACATAATCCTCCCAGCCAATGTCGAACAGCTCGTCGGCACTGCCGAGACGGTACATATCAAAATGGATCAGCTCGCGGGGCCCTTCATATTCGTTCACGATCGTGAACGTCGGGCTCGAGACGCGGCACGTCAGCCCCATGCCGCGGGCCATGCCGCGCACAAAGGCGGTCTTTCCGCTGCCGAGCTCGCCGTACATGGCCACGACCTTGCCGTCCGGCAGGGCGCGCGCAAAGTCCGCGCCGGCCTGTTCGGTCTCCGCTTCGCTGTGGGTCAGATATTCCTGCATGATATCCCTCCGATTCTGAAGAAGTATTATAGCACGGTTTCGGCCGTTGCGTAAAGTCGTTTTGTGTGATATAATAAGCGCCGATTTCAAAACGCCGCCGCGGCGGAAAGGAGGCCATTATGAAAAAAGCCATGTCCTACGCAAAGGAGTTTTTTCACCGGGCGGATATTTTCCTGCTCGTGATGGGCCTCATCTGCGCCATTTTCGGCATCGTCGTCATCTCGAGCGCCACGGCGTCGTACCACTCGGCCAAGTATGTCATCGTGCAGAGCGCGTCGCTCATCCTCGGCGTTTTCGCGTTCGTGGTCATGACCGTGCTGGACGTGGATGTGCTGGCCGACAAGTGGCAGATCCTGTGCGCGTTCAACGTGGTCTTTCTGCTGCTGCTGATCCCCTTCGGCGTGAGCGACAACACCGGCAACACCGGCTGGCTGCGCTTTTTCGGCATCGGCATCCAGCCGACGGAGGTCGTCAAGCTCGCGTTCATCATCATTCTGGCAAAGCAGATCAGCTACTTGAAAGAATACCACGACCTCAACTCCGTGTGGTCGGTCGCTCAGTTGGCGGGCCATTTCGTGCTGCTGTTCGGGCTGATCCTCGTCGTGTCGTCTGACCTCGGCTCGGCGCTGATCTTTTTCTCCATCTTCCTCGTGATGCTCTTTGCCGCGGGCTTTGCGCTGCACTGGTTTGCGATCGGCTTTGCGGCCATCGCCGCGATGATCCCGCTGCTGTGGAAATTCGTGCTGCACGACTATCAGAAAAACCGTATCCTCGCGCCGTATGACTCCAGCATCGACCCGACGAACACCGGCATCAACTGGCAGCCGCACCAGAGCAAGATCGCGCTCGCTTCCGGCCAGTGGACCGGCGCGGGCCTCGGCCACGGCACGCAGAGCCAGTCCAACGCCCTCGCCGGCAAGCACACAGACTTTATCTATGCCGTCATCGGCGAGGAGCTCGGCATGATTGCCTGCATCCTCGTCATCGTGCTGCTGCTGATCATCATCATCCGCTGCGTCATGGTCGGCATCCGCTCGGGCAGCAACATGGGCTCGCTCGTGTGCTTCGGCGTGGCCGCGTTTTTGACGTTCCAGACGTTTGAGAACATCGGCATGTGCATCGGCATCACGCCCGTCATCGGCATCACGCTGCCGTTTTTCAGCTACGGCGGCTCTTCCCTGTTCACAACGTTTGCCGCGCTCGGCATGGTGTCGGGCATCCACTTCCGACCAAGGCCCAAGCGAAACAGCATCTATTACTGACGCACCGCGCCCCCGCAGGCTTCCCGGGAAACCTGCGGGGGCGTTTTTTGCGGGCATACAGAAAGCACCCGGCCGAATGGACGGGTGCTTTCCGCAAAACATAGAAGGGGGAAGAGAAGTAACTGTGTGGTATCAGCCGCCGTGACAGGCGGCGCAGTCATGCTCTGCAAAGAGCGCGGCGTCGTAGGCGATGCCGTTTTTGTCGTAGTAGTCCTTCACGGCCGCCTTGACCGCTTCCTCCGCGAGCACGGAGCAGTGGATCTTCTGGGCCGGCAGGCCGTCGAGCGCCTCCACGACCGCCTTGTTGGACAGTGCCAGCGCCTCCGAGATGGGCTTGCCTTTGATCATCTCGGTCGCCATCGACGAGGACACGATCGCGCTGCCGCAGCCGAACGTGTTGAACTTCACGTCCGAGATGATGCCGTCGTTTACCTTGATATACATCCGCATGATGTCGCCGCACTTGGCGTTGCCGACTTCACCGATGCCGTCAGCGTCGGGCATCTTGCCAACGTTGCGGGGGTTTTCAAAATGGTCCATGACCTTTTCGCTGTACAGTGCCATAGGAAAGCCTCCTTTATATCTATATTGTGTCAAATCAGGTGCGGGCGCGCGCCGGTCTCCAGCTCGTCCCACACCGGGGAGATGCTGCGCAGGTAGGCGACCACCTGCCGGACATTGTCCACGATGTACGCCATTTCCTCGTCCGTGTTATATTCGCCCACGGACAGACGCAGCGACCCGTGCGCCACCTCGTGCGGCAGGCCGATGGCCAGCAGCACATGGCTGGGGTCGAGCGAGCCGGACGTGCAGGCGCTGCCGGATGAAGCGGCGATGCCCTTGCGGTCGAGCAGGAGCAGCAGCGACTCGCCCTCGATGCCCTCGAAGCAGAAGTTCACCGTGCCGGGCACACGCCGGTCGCGGTCACCGTTGAGCCGGGCGTGCTCGATGGTCGAGAGGCCGGCGATGAGCGTCTCGCGCAGGCGCGTGACTTTCTCCGTGTTCTCGGCCATGTGGTCGACCGCCTCGCGCAGCGCTGCGGCCATGCCGGCGATAGCCGGAGTGTTCTCCGTGCCGCCGCGCTTGCCGCGCTCCTGCGCGCCGCCCTCGATGATGTTCGTGAGCGGGATGCCGCGCCTGGCGTACAAAAAGCCGACGCCGCGCGGTCCGTTGAACTTGTGCGCCGAGCACGAGAGCAGGTCGATGTTCATCGCCTGCACGTCCACGGGAACGTGGCCGACGGCCTGCACCGCGTCCGTGTGGAACGGGATGCCCCGCTCGCGGCAGAGCGCGCCGATGGCCTCAATGGGCTGGATGGTGCCGATCTCGTTGTTGGCGAACATGACGGACACGAGCGCCGTGTCGTCCCGGATGGCCGCGGCCACGTCCTCGACGCGGACGACGCCGTTTTCGTGCACATCCAGCAGCGTCACGTCAAAGCCCTCCTTACGGAGCTTGTCGAGCGTGTGCAGCACCGCGTGGTGCTCGAATTTCGTGGATATCAGATGCTTTTTCCCTTTGCGAGCGCCGTTTCTGGCGGCGGAGATGATGGCCTGATTGTCAGCCTCGCTGCCGCCGGAGGTGAACACGATCTCGCGCGGATCGGCAGCGCCGATCAGCTGCGCGATCTCAGTGCGGCAGGCGAGCAGATGCTCGGCCGCCTCCTGCCCGAGGGTGTAGAGCGTGCTGGGATTGCCGTAGATCTCGTCAAAATACGGAAGCATGGCTTCCTTTGCGGCGGGGGATAGTTTTGTGGTTGCCGCATTGTCTGCGTAGACGCGCATGAGACTGTCCTCCTTTAATTCCTATTTGCTTTGTGGGTAAATGATACCATGTATTTCCCACACTGTCAATAGGAATTTGAAAAAGAAAACCGGGGAAAGAAAACACACGTTCTTTCCCCGGTTCTGCGCCCTTATGCCTTGCCGTCGAGCAGGTCCTGCACGGACACGCCGGACAGGTAGTTATCCATAACGGCGTCGAGCTTTTTCCACATCGGCAGCGTCAGGCACTGGGCCGCGCGCTCACAGCCGTTCTCCCCGGCATCAAGGCACGACACGGCGGCCATGCTGCCCTCGGTGCTGTGCAGCACCTCCGCGACCGTGATCTCGCTCGCCGGCCGGCTCAGACAGTAGCCGCCCTCCTTGCCGCGCTGGCTGTTGACGAGGTTCGCGCGGTTGAGTGCCGCCGCGATCGCCTCCATATATTTCAGGGACACATCCTGCCGCTGTGACACGGTCTTGAGCGAGATGAAGCCCTCGTCGCAATGCTGCGCCAGGTCGATCATCAGGCGCAGCGCGTAGCGCCCCTTGGTTGAGATGACCATAATCCGTTGCCTCCTTGCTGCACAGCTGCGTGTGCAGATGCTAAGGATAATATACTACCAAATCACAAGGAATTCAAGTTGAATGTTGCAGATGTAAAAAAAGCCGGGGCGTATCCCCGGCCTTTTCTTATTTGGCTTCTTTGGCTTCCTGTTCGGCCACGAGCGGCTCGACCACGCGCATGGCGTCGAGCGTGCGCGTCAGTAGCTCGTCCAGACTCCAGCCGAGCATATCCGCGCCGCGCTGGATCACCTCGCGCGAGCAGCCCGCCGCGAAACCGCTGCTCTTATATTTCTTCTTGAGCGACTTGAGCTCCATATCCTGCACGCTCTTGGACGGACGCATCAGCGCCGCCGCGCCGATCAGGCCGGTCAGCTCATCGGTCGCAAAGAGCACCTTTTCCATCTCATGCTCCGGCTGGATGTCCACCGTGATGCCATAGCCGTGGCTGGCTGTGGCGCGGATCAGCCGCTCGTCGAGGTCGCGCTCGCGCATGATCTCCTGCGACTGGATGCAGTGCTGATCGGGATAGCGCTCAAAGTCCAGATCATGCAGCAGGCCGACAATGCCCCAGAAATCCACCTCGTCGCCGTAGCCGAGCTCCTGCGCGAAATAGCGCATGACGCCCTCGACCGTGCGGGCATGATGCAGATGGAACGGATCCTGGTTATACTCCGTCAACAGTGCCCAGGCTTCCTCCCGGTTCAGTTGCTTGCTCATAGCAAAGCCTCCTAATACATATCTTTTTTGTAGGTCTAAGAAAGAATAGCATTAACATAGCACAGTCGCCGCTGGATTTCAAGTAGTTTTTTCGCTGAACACCCGGAAGTCAATGTGTCCGAAAATTGACACACTGCAAAAAATATACCATTATTTGACTAAACGTTGGCTTTCTGCAGTGCCGCTTCTTTTTGGAATTTCCAGACGCTTTCTGCCACTTGTGTCACTCTTTTACGCTTTTTGTGAGCAAAATATACGAGCCGGTCGATTTTATTTCATTGCTTTTTGTCAAAAAGTATGTTATGCTATGCACAGTATGTATGCATCGTGTTCACTGCACCGCGGTGTTATACTTACGAAAACGTTCGATGATCTGCCGAGAGCAACAGCAGGATCATCTTCGTAATAAAAGAAAAAGGAAGGATGTATTTCATGGACGAAAAGTATAGCGCGCTATTTACTCCGTGGAAGATTGGCAATGTCGAGATCAAAAACCGCATTGTCCAGTGCTCCATGGGCGGTACCTCTCTGTTTGGTTGGCTGGAGCCCTGCCACTTTGATAAGGAAGCTGCGAACTTCCTGCTCAACCGTGCGCAGGACGGCGTCGGTCTGGTCCTCCCGGGCATGCAGTGTGTCCGTGACACCATGGGCCGCAGATGGCTCTGGCAGAACAAGAAGATGTTTAAGGAACTCGCCGACTACATGGTCGAGTACCACAAGACCGGCTCCAAGCTGTTCATTCAGCTCGCCGCTGGTTTCGGCCGCTCCATGGCTGTTGCCCCCTGGATGGTCACTCTGAACAACAACAAGGTGCTCGGCGCCCTTGCCAAGCCCGTCATCGACGTCAGCTACTGCTGCGCTTCCGCTTCCGCTACCCCGAACCGTTGGCAGGAGGACATGCTCTCCCGTCCGATGACCGTCGAAGAGATCCACGAGATGGTCGATGCGTTCGGCAAGACCGCGAAGCTGCTGCGTGAGGCCGGTGTCGACGGCGTTGAGATCCACGCCGTCCACGAAGGCTATCTGCTTGACCAGTTCACCATCGCCAACTGGAATCATCGTACCGACGAGTACGGCGGCTCTTTCGAGAACCGTTTCCGTTTCCCGGTCGAGATCGTGCAGTCCATCAAGCGTCAGGCCGGCGCCGATTTCCCGGTGTCCCTGCGTTATTCCGTCGTCTCCAAGACCAAGGCTTGGGGCAAGGGCGCTATGCCGTATGAGACCGACTTCGAAGAGTTCGGCCGTGACATGCCCGAGTCCGAGAAGGCCATCAAGTACCTGGGCGATGCCGGCTACGACATGTTCAACTGCGACAACGGTACTTACGACGCATGGTACTGGGCACATCCGCCTCAGTACATGCCCGACAACTGCAACCTCGAGTACGTCGAGCACATCAAGAAGTTCACCGACAAGCCCGTCGCCTGCGCCGGCCGTATGGATCCGGTCAAGGCCGCGGAAGAGATCGCTGCCGGCCGTCTCGATGCAGTTGCCATCGCGCGTCAGAACCTCGTTGACCCCGAGTGGATCCACAAGATCCTCGAGGGCCGTCAGGACGAGATCAAGCCCTGCATCCGCTGCCACAACGGCTGCTTCAACTTTGCGAAGTTCAAGGGCACGGCGAATATCCAGAGCACGCAGGATTCCCTGCACCTGGGTCGCTGCGCGCTGAACCCGACGACCATGCAGCACAACAAGTATAAGATCGTTCCGACCAAGAGCCCGAAGAAGGTCGCCATCATCGGCGGCGGCATCGGCGGCATGGAGTGCGCGCTCGTGCTCAAGAAGCGCGGCCACAAGCCGGTCCTCTTCGAGAAGACCAACGAGCTCGGCGGCCTGTTCCTCACCGCTTCCGCGATGAGCTTCAAAGAGAACGACAAGGAACTCATTGAGTGGTACAAGAAGGAAGTCGCGAAGCAGGGCATCGACATCCGCTTCAACACCGAGGTCACCGACCTTGGCACCATGCGCGGCTTCGACGAGATCATCGTGGCCACCGGCTCCGTGCCGAGAACCATGCCCATGATCCCGGGCTTCGAGAAGACCATGAGCTTCACCGAGCTGCTCAAGGAGAAGAAGGAAGTCGGCGACAAGGTCCTGTTCTTTGGCGGCGGCCAGTCCTCCTGCGAGGCGGCTTACGACCTGATCCTCCAGGGCAAGCACCCGATCATTGTCGAGTACGCCGGCGACCTGGTTGCTGCTCAGGCTACCTGCCTTGCCAACACCTCCTTCCTGCGTGACGCGATGGAGTACCACAAGGTTCCGACCTACCTGCACTCCACCATCACCGAGATCCACGACGGCGGCGTTACCGTCAAGGGTCAGGACGGCAAGACCTTCGAGGTCGCTTGCGACAACGTCATCAACGGCATCGGCTTCGTGCCGGCTCCGGTTGGCGACAAGGGCCGTCACGTGCACCGCGTCGGTGACTGCGTTGCCATCGGCAACCTGCGCACCGTCATCTGGCGTGCATGGGACGTCTGCATGAAGATCTGATCTTCGGCTGACCCCGAAAACCGCACAAAACCCGCGCGGGTGCAGAGTGATCTGCACCCGCGTTTTTGTATGCATATAGGAAAGCCGCCCTCGCTCAGCAAAGCGAGGGCGGTCTGCTTTTTGCGCTTTCTTAGAGAATATCGAACAATTCCTCCAGCCGCGTGATGCGCCAGTCCGCCTGCGGCGGCATGGCCGCACCGCGGTCGGCAGGGTCGAACCAGCAGGTGCGCATCCCCACTGCCCTGCCGCCCGCAATGTCCGCCGTGAGCGAATCACCGATCATCAGGCACTGTTCCGGCCGAACACCGGGCAGCTGCGCAAGACACCGGTCAAAGAACACCCGGCTCGGCTTCTCTGCGCCCATCTGCCCGGAGATGAACAGCTGCTCAAACGCATCGAGCATCCCGGCCCGGCGCAGACGGTTCACCTGCTGCGCATACGGCCCGTTGCTTGCAGCGCACAGGCGGTATTTCCCATGCAGCCGCGCCAGCACCTCCGGCGCGCCCGTGACCGGGACCGCGCTCTCATGCAGACGGTCGCGGAACGCATCCTCCATCGCCGCGCCGTCAGCCTCCAGCCCGAGCCGCGCCAGGATCGTCTGCCAGCGCACGTCCCGCAGCCCGGCGATCGTCAGCTCGCCGCGCTCGATCCGCGCCCAGAGCTTGTCGTTCTCCACCTGAAACACGGCGAACATCTCCGGCGCATACGGCAGTCCTGCCGCGCGGAAGATCTCCTCCATTGCCTGCATCGCACCGGCGCTGAAGTCCAGCAGTGTATTATCAATATCAAACAATAGTACAGTCGATTTTTCCATGGTTCGCCCCCCTGTTTATTCGCGTCCGGGTGCAGATGCGCGGCGCCTGCGTGCATTTACTGCACGAAACACCGTCGACACCAGCAGGATGCCAACTGCCAGGCTGCCCGCGATTCCGGCGGTCTCCAGTCCCTTCTGCAGCGCCTCCTGCACGGAGCCCGAAAGGCCGATGCTCATTGTATAATAAATACCGGCGCCAGGCAGCAGCGGAATGCTGGAAATGACCAGATACGACGTGACCGGGCACTTGCGCCAGCGCCCCATGCCCTCGGAATAGACCGCCGCCACGACCTCGGAGAAGAAGTTTGCGCTGTAGACACTGGCCCCTGCCCGGCTGCACAGCAGGTACACGATCCAGGTCAGTGCGCTGCCGAGCGCGCACAAAACGCTGCCCCAGTCGTGGACGTTAAACAGGATCACAAATCCAAGGCAGGCGACAAACGTCGCGAGACCCTGCGCCCAGAGCGGATAGGTCAGCGCCGCAGCCGCCTCCGCATGTCCGTAGATCGGCGTCGTGACGTGCCACGCCGCCGCCGTGCCGAGCGCGATGGCGAACGCCGAGAGCAGCACCTGCACGATGCGGCTGACGCCGGAGCTCGTGTCGCCGTAGATGATGTCGCGCATCGAATTTGTGATGAGCAGTCCGGGCACGAGCAGCATCAGCGCGCCGATGATGACGACCGCCACACAGTCGAGCCAGCCGAGGCCGGCAGCGACATACGCCGGCAGCGCCATGAGAAAGGACGCCGCAATGGTGCTGAAAAACGGGTTGACCTCCATCCGGTCCATGCAGCGCGTCACAAAGCCGATGATCAGACCGCTCAGCCCTGCCCAGAGCCAGTCGCGCACCGTGCCGCCGAAGACGCAGCAAAAGCCCGCCGCCGCCATGAAATTGCCGAGGTAATATATCCACACGGCGTAGCTGCGGACGGCGGCCGTCGTCTCTTTGAGCCAGTGCTGCGCCGTCTCCGGATCCGGCACCTCGGCGCAGATGCGCCGGCTGAGCGCGTTGAGCTTTTCAATGCGCTCGAGGTCGTTGCCATGGTAGCCCACGCGCTTCATGATAGTCAGCGGCTTCGTATTCGGCGTCACGAAGCTCACCGCAACACAGTTCGGGATGGCAAACGCCTGTCCCTCCGTGCCATATGCCTCGATCACACGGCGCATGGTCTCCTCGACCCGGTACGTCTCCGCCCCGGCGACCGCGAGCTCGTAGCCAATCTGCACCGTCATATCCGCAAGAAGATAATAGTCCATACCTGTCTTCCCATAAACGAAAATTTCCCGGCCAGTGCCGGGCTTCCAGCACTGAGAGCGTAACACATTTCGCGGAGCAAATCAACGGGAATGCAATGGTTTTTGTTCCGACATTCTTCTCAAGGAGCAGCACGCCCTTACTGCGCCCATATGCCGGGGCGCAGCAGGATTTCTGCTCCAGAAATCCTGTGAATCTGCCCAAACGCTTCGGTCGAAAAGAAACATCGGTTAAAAAAGAAAAGGAAAGGAATCCAGAGCGATGATTCCATTGTCAAAGAAAAGACTGTCAACAAGATAAAAACTATGCTCATAAAGACAAGGATTATGAAGCCGCAGCGTATCATAGCCTTAATGCCATGGCCGCTGCCAACGATGGTTTTTCCGGAAAGTGTACTTTCCACGGCCCGCGTCCCAGTAACCCAGACTTCATTTGATTTATCGAGTCAGAGTCGCTATCATATAGCAGATTCATGACATTGCCATCGAAAACATGGAGCGTCAGGAAAACGGCCTGCACGGCTGATCTTTCGGACGCGAAAACCCGGCAGAGCATTTGCTGAGGTTAGATAGCGATACTTTTTACATCTACCATGTTGCGGCGGTCATGGTTGACAACTTGCGTCGGCTCCTGCTCGGTATCAACCTGTCCGACAAAGCTATAATGGATTTCGATTTTCCGGGTGTTGGTTTCCCGGTCTAATTCATGTATCAAAATACGGTCGATAAACTCATGGACGTTTTCATAGGTCAATTCCTGTATGTCGCTGTATTTCCCGACAATCTGAATAAACCTTGATATATCCCTTTTTCGCTCGGTAACGGTTGCGATCTGCTGTTGTAACTCGTCTATCCTTGCGGCAAGGGATTTCTTTTCGTCCTCATAGCCGGAAGTTAGAAACACAAACCGTTCATCTGTCAGTCTGCCTAATGCGTTGTCCTCATACAGCTTGCGGAAAAGCGTGTCAAGTTCGGTCATACGCGCCTGTGCTTTGAAAAGTTCCTTTTGCTGCTGCGCTAATGCCTTTCTCGCTTCCATGTCGCCGTACTCGGTAGCTTTACAGATAAAGTCCTGTTCGTGTTCCTTAACATACCGCAAAACCCGCCGCATATCTTCCAGCACTAAATCAAGAAGTACGTTTTTGCGGATATAATGAGAGGTACACTCGCTGCCTGTCCTTGCCCTGTTGCGCCATGCGCCGCAAGAATAGGAAAACTTGCGCGGCTCGATATTTACGCCCTGTTGGTAATACATCTTATGTCTGCAACCAGCGCAAAACAGCAAGCCGGAAAAAATATCAATCTCCGCTGCTTTTGTCGGGCGGTGGCGGGTAGCAATCCGCTTTTGCGCAAGTTCAAAGGTTTCCTCGTCAACAAGCGGCTCATGGGTGTTTGGGAAGAAATAGCGTTGTTCTTCTTCGTTCTTCCGGGTCTTTTTCGACTTGTAGGATACCTTGTGAGTTTTCGCGGTTATGGTATGCCCTAAATATTCCTGCCTTGCTAATATGTCATAGAGCGTTTTGTCCGGCCAAGTATAGGGGGCGATCATTGCCCGCTGATACCGCGCCTGTCCTGTACGCTGATAGCGCAACGCTCCAATCGTCAAGACTTTGTTTTCCGCAAGCCATTTTTGGATTTCGCACATACGCACGCCGCTAACAAACATAGCGAAAACCTGTTTGACAATCGGCGCGGTTTCCGGGTCGGGTATAAGGTGGTGGCGGTTGTTCGGGTCTGGGATATAGCCGTATGGATATTCCCCGTTGACGCGCTCGCCTTTTTGCGCCTGTGCCTGTTTAACTGCGCGGATTTTCTTGCTTGTGTCGCGGGCGTAAAACTCGTTAAACCAGTTCCGCAAGGGGGTAAACTCGTTATCCTCCCGCGCTGTGTCAACTCCGTCGTTGATCGCGATATAGCGTACTCCGTTTTCGGGAAATACAATCTCTATGAGTTCGCCCGTTTTCAGATAGTTTCTGCCAAGACGGGAAAGGTCTTTGGTAATGACCGTCGCCACTCGTCCGGCTTCCACTTCCTGCAACATCGCTTGCAGCCCCTCGCGCTCAAAACTCACGCCGGAAAATCCGTCGTCCACAAAAAACTTTGTGTTCAAAAAATGGTGTTCGTCCGCATAGCGTTGAAGTATCATTTTTTGGTGCTGTATGCTTCCGCTTTCTCCGGCTTGCATATCCTCTTGACTTAAACGGCAGTAAAGGGCGGTGATTTTATTCGACTGTAACATTAGTCCTCCTTTCCGACAGCCGAATAAACAGGTATAATGTGTTGCTATCATTATACCATATCCCGCCGCCTAATGCACTACTCGGACGCTAAAAATCCCGGATTTCCGGGCTTTTTCTGCAAATCCTTTACAATGAGTTTCTCAATCTTTTTATGGATTGTATCGGTTGCCTTTTCACTCGGCAACGCTTGAACAAGATAGGTGATTTTCCCTATTTTGCGTTCGGTTGTAATTGTCTGTTTTTTATCCATTAGAAAAACCTCCTTTTCCTGTATGGATAAACTATATTCGTCAAAAGGCAAAAACGGGCGGTTGTTAGCTGCAACCTCACGGGAGTTTCACCCCGGCCCATGCTTATGGGTGCGCCGCGCAATACTTTGAGGGTGTTCAACGCGGGAGTATCATTGTGCCGCCTTGTATGTCGTCGCCCACAAGCTGCTAAACCTGTTTTACGGCGCGGTAGTTCTCGCTCGGCTTTTCCCCTATGGGGAAAAGCTGTCATGGCGTACCCGCCGACTGGCTCGGTACAGACGGAATGTACCCGTTTGCCTGTTATGCTGCGCACCAAAGGCCGCTTTCTTTGTCAAAGAACAATAGGCTTTGTCGGCCTGCAAAAGCACATCAACAGCGGATATGCTTTTGCGGAACGACAAATAGCCCATAACGGGAAGCGTGGAAAGGGGACACGCTCCCCGCATGGGCTAAAAGATTATCCTACATGAAAAGCAAGGGTGCGGGTAATAAGGCGCACTTGCAGCCTGTTACGCATTTCCTCGTCCACATAGGAATAGGTATTGCCCGCGTCGTCTTTCAGCGTGCGGGTACAAAGTTTCGCTATGTAACCCTCGTAGTGCTTCAAGATCGCGCACATGGCGGTTGTGTCGCCGTTTGCCGCTGCGGAAATGACAGGGAACGGCAACAGATTTTCAGACTTCCTAACGGTATTCATCATCTGCTTTTCCCTCCAAATACTGTTTGATTTTCGCAAGCGCGGATTTCCTGTGCCGGAAAACCGTCGTGCGTACAACATTCAGCAGTTCGCCAATTTCCGCGTCGCTCATATCCAAGAAGTAGGACAAAAGGATAATGTCGCGTTTCCTTTCGGGCAAAGCGTTAAGGGCTTCGGCAAGCAGTTCATTTTTGACGAGTACATCAAAGCCGGACACTTGAAAACGGAAATAATCGCTTTCGTATTCGTCCGTTGTGAAAAGCTGCGCGAGTTCGCTTTCGCTCAAATCCGAAAAAGTAACTTCGCGTGCTGCGCGTTTCGCAAGAGTGCGGCGGTGGCTTTTCGCTTCGCCGACCAAAGTTTTCTTTGCTAATGCGTCGTACTGATGTTGTATTCTTTCCTTGTCGGAAGAAGATAGCTCCATAGAGTTCACCTCCTTCCCGCGTGGAGTAGAGGACGGGAGTTAAGGGCTTGTCCTCTCTGCCCCTTTCGCTCCGTACCCGTTCGGGAGATGGCTCTTGAGTGCGCTTTTCAGAAAAAAGTTGAAAAAAGCAAAATGCGCCCGTCCGCAAGACGCGGACGGGCGCAAAGGAAATGTAAGCAGTAGCTAAATGTATTGACAGTTCACATTCATAGCCGGAATATCCCGCTTGCGGAGCATAGCTTTTTTTGACCGCAAAGCATTAGGCGGGTTACAGTAAATAAAAATGGACACGGCGATACCTCCCCGATACCGCCGTATCCTTAAAAAAGGGCGACTTTAATACACTACCCGCAATCCATTCTATAATAGGGAACAGCGGCTTTTGCGCAATATTAAATA
>OLRE01001391.1_pt1 | contig 23727 bp, 25 predicted proteins | sample 1672461 | NCBI WGS metagenome assembly OLRE01 (sample SAMEA3136688, study PRJEB25190) | human gut metagenome | biome: human gut; feature: human-associated habitat; material: faeces | place: Austria | collected 2013
TCCGCAGGGCGGTCCGCCGTCTCCCCAAACGAGCACGGGCCCGCCGGGGAACAGAGGGGTTGTTCCAAGGCGAGCCCATTTGCTTCGAGCGAATATTGAAAAAGAGAGATGGTAGGCACACTCAGGCCGCGTGTTTCTTCATGGTCAGATAATCCGACCACTCCTGGGCCGCGGCAATCCCACCCAACCCCGCAGGGATGGTGAGCAGAAGACCGGGAGCCTGGGGCAGACCGTTCACCACATAGGCTGTGAGAACCAGCAGCCAAACCAACAGGTGGATCAAATGAGACGTTCTGCTTTTCATTGGAATGCTCCTTTCTTGGGTCCATGAAAGGCTTGCAGCGATCAGAAAGGAAAGTTTCTCCGGCCGGTCTGCTTGCTTTCTCTTTCTAATTGCATTATACTAAACCCACTTCCCTTTGTAAAACAAGGAAAACCCACCTTTATCATTGGATTTTCCAATGGAACCAAATGGTTCCCCCCTGTCTCTGCCTGGAAAGGAGGCACCATGGACCAAAACAAATGCGTGGCCCTGCTCACCGCCATTGATCTGGGCAACCTGACACGGGCGGCGGAACAGCTGGGGTACACCCAGTCCGGACTCAGTTATGTCATCAAGACCCTGGAGACAGAGCTGGGTTTTCCCCTTCTGGTCCGCTCCCGTACCGGCGTCCGTCCCACCGAGGACTGCCAGCGGATTCTCCCTCTGCTGCGGGACCTGGACCGAAAGAGCCGCCAGCTGGAGCAGGAGGCCGCCGATATCCGCGGCCTGGCCGTGGGCACCGTCTCCCTGGCCACCTTTCCCTCCATCTCCCGTTTCTGGCTGCCGGAAATCCTCCGGGACTTCGCCCAGCATTACCCCGGCATCACCGTCTCCATCCGGGAGAGCGGGCAGGAGGAGCTGGATGAATGGCTGCGGGAGGGCTCGGTGGACCTGGCCTTTTGCAGCTACCATGAGAACAGCCAGAATCACTGGATTCCCTTCCTGGAGGATGAAATCTGGGCGGTGGTCCCCAACGGGCACCCTCTGGCGGGCTGTGAGGAGCTCTCCCTGGCCCAGCTGGCCAGCGAACCCTTCATCCTGGAAGACCGGGCCTATGACTACGACATCTCCCGGGTGATCCAGGAGGCTGGCGTTCACCCCAACGTCCGTTGGACCTCCAAGGATGAACTGGCTATCCTGGCCATGGTCCGGCTGGAGCTGGGCGTCTCGGTGATGCCCGCTCTTTACCTCCATGAGGACCACCCGGGCGTCACCGTCCGCCCCTTGGTTCCCCGGGCCCACCGGCAGCTGGGCGCCTCCCTGCCCGATCTGGACAGTCTCTCCCCCGCCGCCCGCCGGTTTCTCGTTCGCGCCAAAAAGACCATGGGGGTTACGCGCTGAGCCTTGTCTGTTCCCTTGACTTTTTTCCGTTCTCTGTGCTAAAAGAAAAGTGTTACATGGCGTAAATGCGTAAGTCCAAACAAAGGACTTACGCATTTTCCTTTTCCTGCGAATCTTTTTGGAAGGAGAGCCGCGAGATGGTTCGCGGCTCTCCTTTATTCGGTGCATCAATGGCAGCGTTGCTGGCTTATGCCCAATGGTCGATGGTGAACGACTCCCCCACCGCCCACTTGCTGTTCAGCTTGCACTTGGGTTCGTTCATGATCCAGGCCAGGGGGACCTGAGATGTAGTGATGCCCCAGTTGGCGCTGCCAATCTTTAGGGTCGCAAACCCACCGTTTACCACGTAGGTGCTATCTGTCATGGTGGCCGTTTCATTCGCGGTCACCAAGGAGGCAAACCGGCAGAAGTTGTCCCACTGATAGTAGTCCTCCAGATTGATTACCTCGTCAAACACACGGCCAATCTGACTGCCTCCCGCGTCCAGCCAGGTCACGGTGAAGCGAACGCTTTTCCCGTTGGGGTTCGGCACGATCTCAAAACGTGCGCTTTTTGCACCAGACGGTGCTTTGTGGTTCTCCTTCTCCTTGGCAATGACAGAACCCATGTGAATATTTTTCTGCCCGTCATAATAATGGCCAACATCCGCGTCCAGCTCAATGCAGTAGGGATGCCAGCCATAGCCAGCGTCCGTGACAGGATTGCTGTCAGGGTCAATTATACCACGGTTCCGAAGACCAATGTCAATCCCTCTAACATTCTTCGCTGTCACACCCAGAGAGATAAACGCATTTCTGCCCTGTCCGGTACCAGTCAAGCGAACCTTCTCCGGGAGTGTGATGACACCAGAAATCTTTTTATAAGTGGTCACCGCACCGCTGGGCCCATAGGCATAGTAGTTGGCGCTGCTCTTCTCTTCAAAAGCGGGCTTGGTTCCCTTCAGCATAGTGTAAGTTCCAATCGGCATATTGTTTTTTCCGTTCCAATCTTAAAGAATTTCTAAGAGATTATTGAGGCCTCTATTTCTTAGATGATTGAAAAAGATACCATTCCTCCCCAAAAATAAACGTGTTTTCCGAACATTTCCAAAAATAATTCAGAGACCTGTAAAACAGGTCTCTGAAGGAAAATTTAGCGCAAGTCCTCCCGCGTATAGGTCTGTTTCCCGCTTGCCACATCCAGCGTCACAGTGTAGACCCCTTTGGCGAACAACAGCTCACCATAGGTCCCGTCGGGATAATAGGGATAGACATCTTCTTCCAGCGTACTCTGATAGTAAACCTTGCTGCCATCTTCCGACAACCAAATCTTGTCGATAGCAGCATCAGACTGCCCATTCTCACCGGCCCCCCAAAAGATGTTATGAGACTCTTTGATGACAGTCCGATATTCTGCGCATGTCCCAGCGGCATCCACTACGACGACTTTCATGCGAGTAGGACCTATATATGCTCCCGATGTATTGTAAACGACTGCAAAGGTCTTGTCGTTTTCCGCAGAGCCACAATAGAGCACCGGCCGATAGGCCTGAGAGATCGCAGCCTGCCGCGGGGTCAGATCAAAGAAATCATTCTCGACCACAGGCTTGCCCTTGCAGGTGTTTTCATACAGACGAACCACTGTAACCAGGCACTGCTCGATCGTACACGTGCCTTGGGGGTTAAACTTGTTCTCCCCCACACCATTCATAACGCCCAGGTGGGTCATGAGCTGTACGTCGGCTTCTGCCCAGTCCGCAATCATCCCGCTGTCGGCATAGGACAGTGGCTCCGCGTCATCATGGACCTCATCGCAATACAGCCGATAGGCCCGCGCCAAAACCACAGCGGCCTCCTGCCGGGTAATGACGGCGTCGTAGTCCATGTCTCCATCCTCACGACCCTGAAGCAGCCCCAATTCCTCCGCCACCGTGCTGCCCCACGGTTGATCCTTGATCTGTCTCTGTAGCCCCCGATACCCGGTATAGGCATCATAGTCCCCGCCGAAGGCCAGCGCCACCAGCCGGGCCGCAACCTGTCCAAGCAAGGATCTGTCAGCAGGCATACGATAGTTCTCATATCCCCCCCCTTTATACAAGCCCACGTTCCATGCTTCCGCCACATCCTTCTGTGCCCAGGCCGAGACCTCATACGTGTCCCCATCCGGCGTCACTGCCTCCACAGCACTGGCCACCGACACCAGCATCACCAGCGCCAGGGCAAAGGCGAATCCTCGTTTTAACATGCTCTTGTTCCTCCTTTGTTTTCATTCAAGGGACAATCTTCCAAAACTCCTTTTTTAATTTTACACCAGGAAACGGCTCCTTGCAAAGGACCTTCCCTATTTAAGACGTGTTTTTTCAAAAAGTGCAACAAAAAAACGTCTGAAATGGCAAAACCATTCCAGACGTTTTTTATTTGGTGACCCGTCGGGGATTCGAACCCCGGACACCCTGCTTAAAAGGCAGGTGCTCTGCCAACTGAGCTAACGGGTCAAAAAGATGGCTGGGGTGGCCGGACTCGAACCAGCGAATGCGGGAGTCAAAGTCCCGTGCCTTACCACTTGGCGACACCCCATCATAGAATCTACTCTCTATGAGAAGAGAGCCGGAACCGCTGCTCCGGCTCTCTCCCGAGATATCTGGGGTGGGTAAAGGGACTCGAACCCTCGACACCCGGAACCACAATCCGGTGCTCTAACCAACTGAGCTACACCCACCAAATATGAACCGCAAGGGATGCTGACGATGCTCCTTCAGCAAAAGAGTGGCGCGCCAGAAGGGACTCGAACCCCTGGCCTACTGCTTAGAAGGCAGTTGCTCTATCCAACTGAGCTACTGGCGCAAATAAAGTCAGTGGAGCGGGTGACGGGAATCGAACCCGCATCCCCAGCTTGGAAGGCTGGTGCCCTGGCCATTGTGCTACACCCGCATGGGTCCTCCGCAAAATCGTCAGCTTTGATATGTTACCATGTTTCACGCCCTTTGTCAACGGGATAATCGGATTTTTTTGAAGTTTTTTCCGGCGGGAGGCGGCGGCAGAGAGGCTCTTGTGAAGAAAATAACGCTTGTAAAGGCTGGGGTGGTATGCTATCATTATCACGATATACTCCCCATGATATGGGGTCGGAAACAAAAAGATAAGGAGAATTTCATCATGAAAGTACTTGTCATCAATGCGGGGAGCTCTTCCCTGAAGTATCAGCTCATGGATCCGGAAACCGGCAAGGTCTTTGCCAAGGGCCTGTGCGAGCGCATCGGTCTGGACGGCAAATTCACCTACAAGCCCCAGGTGGAGGGCAAGGAGACCATCAAGGCCGCCGATGTGGCCATGCCCACCCACTCCGAGGCCATTCAGACCGTGCTGAACGCTCTGGTGGATCCCCAGAACGGCGTGATCTCCTCCATGAAGGAGATCGATGCGGTGGGTCACCGTGTGGTCCACGGCGGCGAGACCTTCGCCTCCTCCGTGCTCATCAACGATGAGGTGCTGAAGGCCGTGGAGGACTGCACGCCTCTGGCTCCCCTGCACAACCCTGCCAATATCATCGGCATCGAGGCCTGCCGCAAGGTGCTGGGCGACGACGTGCCGCAGGTGGCTGTGTTCGACACCGCTTTCCACCAGACCATGCCGGAGCATGCCTATCTGTACAGCATCCCCTACAAGTACTATGAGAACGACAAGCTGCGCCGCTACGGCTTCCACGGCACCTCCCACCGCTATGTGACCCTGCGGGCCGCCGAGCTGCTGGGCAAGGATCCCAAGGATCTGAAGATCGTGTCCTGCCATCTGGGCAACGGCTCCTCTCTGGCCGCTGTGGACGGCGGCAAGTGCGTGGACACCTCCATGGGTCTGACGCCGCTGGCCGGTCTGCCCATGGGTACCCGTGCCGGCGACATGGACGTGGGCGTTATCGAGTATGTGGCCAACAAGTACGACCGCTCCATCTCCTCTGTGATGGAAGGTCTGAACAAGCGCTCCGGCATGATGGGCCTGTCCGGTGTGTCCTCCGACTTCCGTGATCTGGAGGCCGCTGCCGCCAAGGGCCATCACCGCTCCGCCATCGCCCTGCGGATCTTTGAGTACCGTGTACACAAGATGATCGCTGAGTACGCCGCCGCCATGAACGGCGTGGACGTGGTGGTCTTTACCGCCGGTGTGGGTGAGAATGCCCCCTCCACCCGCGCTCACATTCTGGAGGGTCTGGAGTTCATGGGCATTACCTGCGACGAGGAGAAGAACAATGTCCGTGGTGAGGAGCGCATCATCTCCAAGGATGGCGCCCCTGTCACTGTGATGGTCATCCCCACCAATGAGGAGTTGATGATCGCTCAGGACACCCTGTCCATCGTGGAGGAGAACAAGAACAAGTAAGCTTGTTTGACGCAAGGAGCCGACTGCTATGCAGTCGGCTCCTTTTTTGTTTGTTGGGGAGCCCGGAAATTTTCCCTGTTGTCCGGTGGAGGGCAACAGGCGGTACAACTTTCCCGGCGGGGACGCCACAGGCAGAAGGGGGTGTGAGAACATGGAGACAATACGAGGGGAGGCGGCGGTATGGAGCTGCTAACGGTTCTGGCGGGCATCTCCTCCTGCGTCACCGGAATCGGTGCGGCGCTGATCCTGCTGCTGCGGCCGGTGCGGGAGGCGGTGACGGGGACGAAGCACCTGCGGGAGGGGCAGAAATGCCTGTTGCGGAGCAATATGCTGCATACATATTATAAGAACAGGGAGCACTCCGCCATCCGGCAGTATGAGTATGAGAATTTTCTGCTGGAGTACCGGGCCTACAAGGCTCTGCGGGGCAATTCCTTCATCGACCGCATCTATCAGGAGGTCAAGACCTGGGACATTGTATCATAAGGAGGGCTTTTATGGAAAATCTGGGTATTGCCAGCGTGGCGGCCATCACCGTCATCACCTATCTCATGGGCATGGCCGTGCGGGCCAGCCGGATGGACAACAAGTGGATCCCCATTCTCTGCGGCCTGCTGGGCGGGCTGCTGGGGCTGGTGAGCTTCTATCTGCTGCCCATCCCCGACTATCCGGCGGGGGACCCTATCACCGCTGCGGCGGTGGGCATCGTCAGCGGTCTGGCGGCCACGGGGCTGCATCAGGCAGCCAAGCAGCTGAGCAAGGAGGCGGGCGGAGATGCCTAAGGTGTATCTGTCCCCGGCGTATCACTACTGGAATCCCTGTGCCGTGGCGGGGTGCGACGAGACCACCCACAACAACCTCTATCTGGATGTGCTGGAGCCGTATCTGGCAGCCTGCGGCATCCAGTATAAGCGGGGGCCACGACGGACGCCCAAGTCCGGTGAGGACGGGGACGCCCTGATGCTGCAGGCGGTACGGGAATCCGATGCGTGGGGTGCCGACGTCCACTACGTCAGCCACACCAACGCCGCCAACGGCGGCGTCCGGGGCTACCGACCCATGATCTATCCCGGCTCCGGCGGCGGGCGAAAGCTGGCGGCGTGTATCCTGAAGTATCGCCGGAAAATCTACGACCAGCCCATCCGACTGTCGGAGAGCAGCGTGTGGTATGAGCTGCGGGCTCCAGCGGCGGTGAGCTTCTATGAGGAGCACGTGTTCCACGACAACGCCGCCGACGCCCAGTGGTTCCACAGCCATCTGGGGGCCATTGCAGAGGCTACCTGCCGGGGACTGTGCGAGTATTTCGGTATCCCGTACCGGGCGCCGGGGACGGCCAAGCCGTCTCCTGCGCCGACCATCAGGAAGGAGGAACAGGTGACCGTGGAGCTGCGTATGCTGAAGCGCGGCATGGAGGGCGGCGACGTCCGGAGCGCCATGCTGCTGATGAAGGACAAGGGGTACTACCCCTACGCCATCCCCGTCAGTGACAAGCTGTTCGGGGCCAAAATGGAGGCCGGTCTGCAGAAGATGCAGACCGACCACGACCTCGGCGTGGACGGTATCTTGGGGGCCGCCAGTTGGGGCTATCTGCTGGGGCGATAAGGATAAAGTCAGAGCACACAGCATAAGCTGTGTGCTCTGACTTGGATGTGTGAGATGCCGCCTTTTTCGTGCAGAGCAGCAGATTTTTGAGTAGAATCGCTGTGCTTGAACTTAGTCCTGCATGATGCGCTTCACGCTTTCACGAAGTTCTTCTATCGTATCGCACTGTCCAATCAGTTCAATAATTGCTCGCAGCAGTGCTTCCGTATAATTCATCTCCATTTTCTCCCTCCTCTCATTCCTTTGTCAGTTGGGTCAGGAAGGCCATGACCACATGGTTCAGATCCTTCATGGCGGCGGGGAAGTTGAACGCGAAGTCGTGGTGTTCAAACAGGCAGTCCGATACGGACTTGATGGCCATGAACTTCACCCCGTTCCGCAGGCACACCTGCGCCACGGCGCAGCCCTCCATCTCGCACAGCAGCGGATGGAAGGTATCGGCGATCCAGTGGGAGCGGGGGGTATCGGTGGCGAACCAGTCGCCGGTGGCCACCCAGCCGGTACGGTAGGGAACGCCGGTGGCATCCATGGCGGCCCTGGCGGCAGGCAGGTCCGCCGTGGGGAACTGGATCTGGTTGACGGTGGACACCAGCCCCACGGGGTCCCCGATGGCGGTGGTATCCACATCGTGCTGCACGAAGCCCTCCGCCAGAACGATGGTACCGATGGGGACATTCTCGAAGCAGCCGGCCACACCGGCGTTCAGCACCAGATCCGGGTGGTAGAGGCTGATGAGCAGCTGGGCGCCCATGGCGGCGTTGACCTTGCTGACGCCGCAGCAGCAGGCGATGATATGGGGGCGGATCTGATAAAAGGACACGCCCGCCTCCGTGCGGATGGGAGTGCGGGTCTCGTCTGTCAGCAGCGTCTCTATTTCGCCGGGCATGGCGTATACCAGGCCAATGGTCATGATGGAGTTCCTCCTTAAAGTGCATATTTTTCTCCATTGTAACGGGATGAGGGACGTGTGTCAAGGGAAAGCGCCTGCGGGAGGGAAAAAGTCCCTCCGGAGCCTCCGGAGGGACTTTGGGACAGTGCTTACTCCCGGCGCAGGGCCTCGATGGGGTTCAGGCGGGAGGCCTTGACGGCAGGCACCAGACCGAACACGATGCCGATGACCATGGAGAAGGCCACCGCCACGATGCAAGCCGGAGCACTGATGGCCACCGCCGTACCCATGACGTGGCTCAGCATCTCCGCCAGACCGATACCGCACAGGACGCCCAGCAGGCCGCCCAAGCTGGTAAGCACTGCTGCCTCCGTCAGAAACTGCCAGAGGATGCGGCTCTTCCGGGCGCCGATGGCGATTTTCAGGCCGATCTCACGGGTGCGCTCGGTGACGGAAACCAGCATGATGTTCATGACGCCGATGCCGCCCACCACCAGAGAGATGGCGGCGATCCAGATCAACTGGCGGTTGGTGGTCTCCGACAGACTTTGCAGCTCGGAGGCCTGCTTCAGCAGATCCTGCGCCTGATAGGCCGCCTTGCTGCCGCTCACGACCTTTCCGTTGAGGTAGTCCGCCACGCCGCTGCCGGCTTTTGTCATATCATTGGTGGAGGAGGCCCGCACCGCCACGTTCATAGGCTCGTCGTAGCGGAAGGCGATGGGCCAGCAGCTCTCCGGGATCATCACGGTGCCGGAGGTGGTGCGGGCGTACATCTGATAATCCTCTACACTGTTGATGACCGGTTGGGAGGTGACCCTCTGGCTCACCACGCCCACCACGGTGAAGGGTTCGCCCTGCATCTCGATGACGCCGCCGATGGGGTTCTGTCCGGGAAACAGGCTCTGAGCTGCCGCCGTGTCGATGACGGCCACCTTGCGGCAGGAGGAGAAATCCTCCGGTAGGAAGGCCCGACCGTAATTCACCTGATACCCCGCCACGGAGAGATAGTGATCATCCACACCATTGAGGGTGCCGGTAAAGGAATTGTTGCCAGCATAGATGCCGTCGGCCCACGTACGCTGGTGGTACATGGCCACGGCAGAAACACCCGGCAGGGCGTCCATTTCATCCCGCATGGCGGAGGTGATGGTGGCGATGCCCTCCGGAATCTCCCCGTAGGACAGATCCACGACGCTGCCGTCCTGAGTCAGCTGCACCTGCACCATATCGTTGCCGGCACCGATGAGATTCTGCTTGATCTGCTCGTTGGTGCCACGGATAGTAGAAACGATGGTGATGATGGCGGCAATGCCGATGATGATGCCCAGCATGGTCAGAAACGACCGCAGCTTATGGCTCCACACGCCTTGCAGCGCCAGATTGATATTTTCCAACATAGTGATCGCCTCCTTATCCGCCGTACTGGACAGCCACGGTGGATTCCTCCGTTTTGGCCCCGGACACCACGTCCCGGCCATAGGGGAAGGCCACATAGTCCTCCTGCGTCAGGCCGCCACGGATCTGCGTGTAGCTGTCCCACACCACCTTACCGGTCTGGACCCAGCGCTGCTCCAGCCTACCGTTCTCGCCACGGACCATAACGTAGCTCTTGCCGTTCTCCGTGCGGACGTACATATTCTCCAGATACAGGCTGTTGCCGTCGCTGTCGGATACCGCCTGATAGCTGATGCTGACGCTCTCCCCCTCCTGCAGCTGCTGATCCTCGCTGACGAACACCTTGAAGGGATAGTAAGAGACATTGGTGTTTCCGCCACCCCACGAGGAGGCGTTGTCTGCGGGATAGGTACTGATCTCTACAATTTCGCCGGTGCAGGTGCTTCCGTTCATCCGTGAGCTGATGGTCACGGTCTGGCCCACCTTCACGGTGTCCAGCTGCAATTCGCTGACGGTTCCGGTAACATAATAACCGCCACCGGCAGAAACCTCCACCACCGCTTCGTTGTTGGCAGCGGCATCCCCCGGAGAACGGACGGTTTTGACCACACCATCCAGCTGGCTGTACACGCTGCCGTCGGATGCCTCCGTCTGCTTTTTACGCAGGTCCAGCTCCGCCATTTTGATGGATGTCTCCGCCTCCTGAATCTCCCGGAGTTTATCGTTCTGCATCCGCAGCAGCTCCGCCTTGGTATAGGATCGGCTCAACAGCTCCTGCACCCGCTGCAGCTCCTTGCGCAGCTGACGTATCTCGTCGGTGGTGCCGTCCACGGAGATATCCTCCGCCGCCGGAAGCTCCGCCAGCGACACGGAGATGGCTCCGTTCTCTCCACGGATCAGGTGCAGGCCCCAGCTGCCGATGATGTCCCCCAGTGTCTCGTCGCCCCGGTGGGTCACCAGCACCACATACAGTTCCTTCTCTCCTTCCGGCAGCAGCACCGACAGGTTCTGTTCCGTCAGGGCATCACCGCTGTTCCAGTCGCAGTAGAGGGGATCCTCCGCCGTACCGGCGGCGCTGCCACGCAGCAGGGGCTTGCCGGGTTGGATGGGCTTGGAATCCCGGCGAATGATCTCGCCGGTAGAATCCGCCAGCTTCTTCTCGATCTTGGCGGACAGCGCATCCGCCTGCTGCTGGAACTTCTCCTTGTCCTCGGCCAGCTGAAGCTGCTGGAGTTCCTTGCGGGTGTTCTCCTGTTGCAGCCGCAGGCGCTCCAGAGCGATGCGGGCCCGCTCCACGTCCAGCTCCGTCAGGGTGCTGTCGTAGCTCAGCAGGCGGTCTCCCTTCTTCACCGTCTGGCCCTCCGTCACATAGATCTGCGCAGAGCTCTGGGTCTTGGAGAGGTACACCTTCTGGAGCTTATCCATGGTAACGGTACCGCTGGTTTCCGTGGTGTCACCCCCATACTCCGTCATGCCGATTTCTGTCACGGGATAGACCTTTACGGCGCTGCGGCTGCCGTTGCGAAGCAGCGTCAGCCCACCCCACACCAGAGCGCACACACCCACTACGATACCCGCCGCCAGCAGCGGCCGCTTGAGCTTACTGTTCATGGTTGTCACCTCCGCTGAGGACACCGTCCCGGATGGTCATGATCCGCTGGGCCTGCTGCGCCACCTGCGCATCGTGGGTGATCATGATAATAGTGGCACCGTTTTCATGGAGCTGATGGAACAGCTCCATGACCTGTGCGCCGCTGGCAGAATCCAAGGCGCCGGTGGGTTCGTCCGCCAGCAGCAGCTTGGGGCCGCCCACCATGGCCCGTGCAATGGCCACACGCTGGCACTGGCCGCCGGACAGCTGGTCCGGGCGATGGTCGATCCGGTCGCCAAGCCCCACCATCTCCAGCGCCGCACGGGCCCGCTCCCGGCGCTCTGCCTTTTTCACCCCGCCGTACAGCAGCGGCAGGGCCACGTTATCCAGCGCCGTCAGCCGGGGCAGCAGGTGGAAGGACTGGAACACGAAGCCCAACTCCTGATTCCGCACCTGCGCCAGCTGTAGGTCCGTGCAGGCGGTGATATCCTGCCCGCACAGGAGATAGCTGCCGCTGGTGGGCTCATCCAAACAGCCGATGATGTTCATCAGCGTGGTCTTGCCGCTGCCGGAGGGTCCCATGATGGCAAGGTATTCTCCCTCGGCCACATCCAGACTCACGTCCCGCAGCACACGGGTCACGGTCTTGCCCATGGGGTAGTCCTTGCAGATATTCCGCATTTCAAGGATCATGCTCAGCCCTCCGTCACGGTGTTGTCTGTGGCAGTACCGTCCGTTACGGCACCGCCACCACCCTCCGGCTGTTCAACGCCGCCACCCGATGCATTGCTGTCGTCCGGCTTAAAGGTGCGCTGGTCATAGGGAACACAGATCATTCCCACCGTCAGTGTCTCATCCGGGTAGGCGATATAATCCTCCGTCGTCAGCCCGCTCTCCACGGGATAGGTGGCCAGCGTCTCCTCATAGGTACCCAAGGTCAGGCTGCGCTTTTCCAGCTTCCCATTCTTATCCTGCGCCCACACCCACGGGGAGGTGTCGGCATCATTGATGTAGTAGGCGGGCAGGTGGATACCCTCCTGCCGCTGGCCCTGACCGTGATCCGGCTCGATGTAAACGTGCTGGCCCATCAGCAGACCATCGCTGCTGTCCAGCGTCACATAGAAGGGGTACTTGCTGGCGGTGGACACGTCGCTGCCGCCGTCCATGGTGTTTTGATTGCTACCGGTGGCGGGATTCTTCCAATCAATAGAACTGACGCTGCCCTTCCAGACGTCACTGCCCACACGGGAACGGACCAGCACCTCCGCCCCCTTGGACAGGGCCGACGCATTGTTCTCATTGACGTAGCCCTTCACACGGAAGCCTGCCGTCTCCACGATGGTCATGAAGGGTAGGGCTTTGCCGTTGCTGTCGGTGCCTCCGTTCTCGTTCACCGCCTGCACCCGGCCGTCTACCGGAGAAGTGACGTCGGCGCTGCCGACGCTGTTGCCGAGACGCTGCACCTCCTTCTCCTTCAGGGTGATGTTGTACTGCTGCTCCAGAATGGCCGCCGTGGCCTCCCGGATCTCCAGATCGTATTGCAGCTGCTGATCCGAGGAGACGTTGCTCTTGTCCCGCTCCAGACGGGCTTTCTCCTCCTGCTTGGCGCTGAGGGTACTTTTCATCTGTTCCAGCTCCAGCTGGGCCTTCTCCAGATCCAACTGGGCCTGCGTCTGGTCGTAGGTAAAGAGGGTCTGGCCTTTTTTCACCTCGTCTCCGGTCTTTACGGCAACGGAAGCCACCTGACGGCTGTCATCCTTCTCCACCTTCGTCTCGCCCTGAGCGCTGACGACTCCGGCGAAGCGATCCGCCTGTCCCACGCCGCTCAGGCCGCAGATCATAGATACGGATTCCACCGACGCCTTGCCCTTGCTGCTTTTTCCGCAGCCCGCCAAGCTGCTCAGCAGCAACAGCGCCGCTAAAAGCAGTGCCATCTTTTTCATGTCATTTCTCCTTTAATTTCACTGTGTTTTGCCCAAGCGGCTCCTTGCGCCGCCGGTCTTTCCTTTTATAGGACGGCAATGGGCCGGAAAATGTTCCCTCCATCGCCTATGGCGGTGAAAATGAGCATTGACAGTCCACTCAACGCAGAGTATGATATATTACAGATATATCATGGAGGTAGGGCTATGGAACTGCTCAGCTATCGAACCTTAGGCACCGAGGCGTCCCTGTCCCGGCGAATGCCGGAGCGTGTCCTGCAATTTGGGGACGGTAACTTCCTGCGAGGCTTTGTGGATGATTTCATCGATCAGATGAACGAAAAGGCGGACTTTGACAGCAGCGTGGTAATCGTGCCCCCGGCCTCCACCGGCAAGACGGGGCGCATCAACCGGCAGGACGGACTATACCAGCTGTACCTGCGGGGAAAGCTCAACGGTCAGGTGGTCAACCAGCGGCGGCTCATCCGGTGCGTCAGTCGTGCGCTGGACGTGTTCACTCAATGGCAGGAGCTGCTGGACTTCGGGTGCGGCGATGAACTGCGGTTTGTGATCTCCAACACCACGGAGGCAGGCATCGTCTACGATCCCGCCTGCCGCTTTGACGACTGCCCGCCCGCCTCCTTCCCCGCCAAGCTGACCCGGCTGCTGTGGCAGCGCTGGCACGCCGGAAAGCCGGGGCTGATCCTCCTGCCCTGTGAGCTCATTGCCGACAACGGCACCGTCCTGCGGGACACCGTGCTGCGCCACGCCGCCGACTGGGCGCTGGAGGAGGACTTCCTGCGCTGGCTGCGGGAGGAGAACCGGTTCTGCAATACGCTGGTGGATCGCATCGTCACCGGCTATCCTGCCGCTCAGGCTCCCCGGCTCAATGCCGAGAACGGCTATGAGGATGCCCTGCTGGATACCGCAGAGCCCTTCGGGCTGTGGGTCATCGAGGGCGACGAGGCCCTGAGCCGGGAGTTTCCCGCCCAAAAGGCGGGGCTGCCGGTGAAGTTCGTGGCGGACCACCATCCTTATAAGGAGCAGAAGGTCCGCATTCTGAACGGCGGCCACACCAGCATGGTGCTGGCGGCCTATCTGGCGGGCCACGACATCGTCCGGGAGTGTATGGAGGACGAGGCCGTCCGGGCGTATCTGGAGGGGGCGCTGTTTCAGGAGATCATCCCCACCCTATCCCTGCCCCGTGAGGACTGCGAAGCCTTTGCCCGTGCGGTGGAGGAGCGGTTCGCCAACCCCTACATCGATCACCGGCTGCTGGATATCGCCCTGAACTCCGTCTCCAAGTGGCGGGCACGGGTGCTGCCCAGTGTCACCGCCTATCTGGAAAAGACGGGGCGGCTGCCGGTGCGGCTGACCTTCTCCTTCGCTGCCCTGTGTGCCTTCTATACCCAGGGCCAGCGCAGCGGTGAGACATACCCTGTGCGGGACGAGGCGGCCGTGCTGGAGTTCTTTGCCGCCCATGCAGAGGATACGTCGCAGATGCTGATAACGGCGTTGGCCGCACAGGAGAACTTCTGGGGGCAGAATCTGAACCAACTGCCCGGCTTTACAGCCGCCGCAGCCGCTCATCTGGAGCGCATCCGCCGGGACGGCATAGCCGTCGCCATGGATGCCTGCCGAAAGGAGGCGGTGCTATGAGCCGCATCCTGCAAATCCATCCCGACGACAACGTAGCTGTGGCGCTGGAGCCTTTGAAGTCCGGAGAGACATTGGAAACCTCCGCCGGGACCGTAACCCTGCGGGAGGATATCCCCCAAGGTCACAAGCTGGCGCTGATGGATATCCCCTCCGGGGCCGCCGTGGTGAAGTACGGCTTTCCCATTGGCCACGCTACCCAAGCCATCCATGTGGGCGACTGGGTCCACAGCCACGATCTGGCCACCTCCCTCGACGGAGAGGCCGTTACCTCGGCGTCCATCGCCGTCCCGACGCAATCAGTGGTCCCTGCCTCCCGCACCTTTCAGGGCTTTCGCCGCAAGGGAGGTGTGGGCATCCGCAATGAGATTTGGATCATCCCCACCGTAGGCTGTGTCAACAGCGTGGCCGAAACGCTGGCACGGATAGTCTCCCGCGATATCCGAGGCAGCGTGACGGGTGTCTACGCTTGGCCCCATCCCTATGGCTGCTCCCAGACCGGAGACGATCAGGAGCATACCCGCCAGATCCTCTGCGATCTGATCCGCCATCCCAACGCCGGAGGCGTGCTGGTGCTGGGACTGGGCTGTGAAAACAGCAACATCGGGGAGCTGAAAAAGCTGCTGGGGGACTGGGACCCGGAGCGAATAGCGTTTCTGGAGTGCCAGTCCGTCCCGGATGAACTGGAGGCCGGCAGGGCGCTGCTGCGCCAGCTCATTGACCACGCCTCCAAGGATGTCCGGTGCAGCATCCCCGTCAGCGAACTGGTCGTCGGTCTCAAGTGCGGCGGCTCCGACGGTCTGTCGGGCATCACCGCCAATCCGCTGGTGGGCCGCATTGCCGACCGGCTGGTGGCCATGGGCGGTACGGCTCTGCTGGCGGAGGTGCCGGAGATGTTCGGCGCCGAGGGGGTGCTGTTCCGCCGCTGTGCCGACGAAACAGTACAAAAGGAACTGCCGGCATTGGTGGCGGATTTCAAGGACTACTTCGTCCGCCACGGACAGGTGGTATACGAAAATCCCTCCCCCGGCAACAAGGCCGGCGGCATCACCACACTGGAGGAGAAGTCTCTGGGCTGCGTCCAGAAGGGCGGCAGTTCCCCCATTTGCGGGGTGCTGTCCTATGGTCAGCGGGTGCAGAACCGGGGTCTGACCGTGCTCCAGACCCCCGGCAACGATCTGGTATCCACCACCGCTCTGGCGGCGGCGGGAGCGCACATGGCGCTCTTCACCACTGGACGGGGAACGCCCTTTGCCGGGCCTGTCCCCACGCTGAAGATCTCCACCAACACCGCTCTGGCCCAGCGCAAGCCCCAATGGATCGACTTCAACGCCGGTACGCTGGTGCAGGGGGACTCTTGGGATGATGCCGTGGAGGCCCTGTTGGACCGGGTGATGGCCACAGCCTCCGGTCTGGCCACCTGCTCCGAGAATCTGGGCTACCGGGAGCTGGCCATCTGGAAGGACGGCGTCACCCTGTAAGCACAGCCTTCCAACGAGCATAGAACGAAAGAGGGGACAGCCCAATGGGCTGTCCCCTCTCTTTTCTTTTACTCAGAAGGATGCGTGCATCATCGTGTGGATAGCCTCCTGATACGACAGCTGGATGTGCTCCTCCATCAGACGGCAGGCCCGATCCACATCCTTTTCCAGAATGGCATCCAGAATGTCGATGTGCTCCCGGTTACTGATCTGATAGCGGTCAGCCCTCCACGCCGTAACCCGGATCAGGTTCAGGAAGTCTACCAGACTCCGCATGAGGTTGGAAGCATACTGATTGTGAAACACGTCCACCAACTCCAGATGAAACCGGTTATCCAAATCGATCAGCGGTGCCGCTGTCTCGCCGGCGTTGGAGGCCGTATCATCGGCATGACCCTGCAGCAGCGCCCGCATATCCACAGCCCACTGTGGATCCACCATGCCGCAGCACTGGCGCAGAATGGCAGGCTCCATGATCCCACGAATCTCGAAGATGTCGTGGATATCCTTGGGTGTGGGGCGTGTGACCTCGATGCCCTTGCGGGGATGGATGGTCACCAGCCGGTCCTGTGCCAGCGCCAGCACGGCCTCCCGCACCGGTGTCCTTCCCAGCTCCAGTGTTTCCTGCAGCTGTGACTCATTGATAAACTGCCCCGGCATCAATTCCTTTTGCAGGATCATGGTTTTGATGCGGTCGTAGGCGACACGGGACAGGCATTTTTGTTTTTCAGCGGCAATGCGTGGCATAGGTACCTCCCGGGCCAGCGTGTAATATATCACTAGCCCATTATTTCAAATCATATAATATATCAGATAGCCCTTATATTACTATTCCTTCCTGCATTTGTCAACCCTCTTTGTCACTTTGCACAAGATTTACTCGTAAAATTTGTACATTAAAAACGGCAAAAATCGGTGCTTTTTAGGCAAATGGCTGCATTTTCAACTTGACACCCCTCCTAAACTATGGTATCCTCGTAATCAAGAAATATATCACAGATATATCGATGATATATAAATAACGTCAGTGCGATGCAAGATCACGCTGTCCTTCGGACGGAGGTCACTGAAAATGAAGCATTTTATGGACGAGGAGTTTCTGCTGGATACCCAGACGGCCCGTGAGCTGTACCACGGTGTGGCGGAGAAGCAGCCCATCATGGATTATCATTGCCACGTCAGCCCCAAGGAGATCGCAGAAAACCGCTCCTTTGCCAACCTCACCCAGCTGTGGCTGGAGGGCGACCACTACAAATGGCGCCTGATGCGGGCCTGCGGTGTGCCGGAGCATCTCATCACCGGCGATGCACCGGATCAGGAGAAGTTCCGGGCATGGGCCGCCACACTGGAGCGGGCTGTGGGCAACCCCATTTACCACTGGAGCCATCTGGAGCTAAAGCGTTACTTCGGCTTTGACGGCTATCTCACCTCCCGCAACGCCGATGCAGTGTGGGAACACTGCCAGAAGGTCATCGGTGACGGGATGCAGGTGCGGGACATTCTGAAGAAGTCCAACGTCACTCTGCTGTGTACCACCGATGACCCGGCGGACGACCTCCGCTGGCACCAGCAGTTGGCCGCCGATGACACGCTGGAGACGGTGGTGCTGCCTGCCTTCCGCCCGGACAAGGCGGTAAATCTGGAAAAGCCAGACTTTGCCGATTACATTGCTAAACTCTCTCAGTCTGCCGGGACGGAGATCCAGAACATGGACACCCTGCTGGCGGCGCTGGATCGCCGGATGGACTACTTCGCCGCTCACGGCTGCACCGTAGCCGACCACGGACTGGACAACATCGTGTTCCGCCCGGCGGACACGGCAGCGCTGGATGCCATCCTGCAAAAGCGGTTGACCGGTCTGACCATCACCGAGGAGGAGCTGTGGCAGTATAAGACGGCGTTGCTGCTGTACTTTGGACGTGGCTATGCCCGGCGGGGCTGGGTCATGCAGCTGCACTTCGCCGCCCAGCGCAACAATAATACCCGGATGTTCCGCCAGCTGGGGCCCGATACCGGCTATGACAGCATCGGCCCGGCGGTAAACCTGCCGGATCTGGCACGGCTGCTGGATACGCTGGAGGCCGAGGAGACCCTGCCCAAGACCATCCTCTATTCGCTGGATCCCAACGACAACGCCGCTCTGGTGACCCTTATGGGCTGCTATCAGGGCGAGGGAGTCCGCAGTAAGCTGCAGCACGGCTCTGCCTGGTGGTTCAATGACTGCAAGGACGGCATGGAGGCCCAGCTGAAGGGTCTGGCTGCCGGAGGCGTGCTGGGGAACTTCGTGGGAATGCTCACTGATTCCCGCAGCTTCCTCTCCTACACCCGGCACGAGTACTTCCGCCGCATCCTGTGCGGTCTGCTGGGCCGCTGGGTGGAGGAGGGCCAATACCCGGACGACCGTCCCCTGCTGGAGGAGATGGTGGCCGATATCTGCTACCGCAACAGCGTTTCCTATTTCGGATTCCAGCACCATCACTTACGGGGGTATGAAAAATGAGTATGATCAGCGTTAAGGGCCTGCGAAAGACCTTCGGCAAGAACGAGGTCCTCAAGGGCGTAGATATTGAGATCCAGCCCGGTGAGGTGGTGGCCATCGTTGGCCCCTCCGGCTGCGGCAAGTCCACCTTCCTGCGGTGTCTGAACCTGCTGGAAAAGCCCACCGGCGGCAGCATCATCTATCACGGCACCGATCTGGTCACCGCCCCGCCCAAGGAGAGCACCAAGCTCCTGCTGGGTATGGGCATGGTGTTCCAGCAGTTCAACCTTTTCCCCCACAAGACCGTGCTGGACAACATCATGCTGGCGCCTGTGAAGGTGCAGGGCGTGAATAAGAAAACCGCCGAGGAGCGTGCCATGGCTCTGCTCCAGACTGTGGGGCTGGCAGACAAGCGTGACGCTTATCCCAATCAGCTCTCCGGCGGTCAGCAGCAGCGCATCGCCATCGCCCGCTCGCTGGCCCTGCAGCCGGAGGTCATGCTCTTCGACGAGCCCACCTCCGCTCTGGACCCCGAAATGGTGGGTGAGGTGCTGGACGTTATGAAGAAGCTGGCCGCTGAAGGTATGACCATGCTGGTGGTAACCCACGAGATGGGCTTTGCCCGTGAGGCAGCCGACCGGGTCATCTTCATCGACGGCGGCGTCATCGTGGAGGACAGCGAGCCTCAGGAATTTTTCGCACATCCCAAGAACAAGCGTCTGCAGGATTTTCTCAGCAAGATGCTTTGATAAAAACAGACTTAAACAAACAGGAGGAACCTACTATGTCTCTCATTCAGGTAGCCCGGTACAGCGACGTCAAGTACGATTTCAAGGACGGCTTCGCCCGTGTACCCGTGCTGGAGAACGCCTTTGATCAGGCCTGCTTCGCCCATTGCGCCCTGCAGCCCGGCCACTCCATCACCCCCGACGTCTACTCCGTCACCGAACACAACCAGCTGTTCTTCTTCACCAAGGGCAAGGGCTATATCACCACGCCCCGTCAGGCCTGGAACATCAACGAGCCCGGCGTATTCGTCCCGGAGTTCGACACCGAGCGCTTCACCATCACCTGCTCCGCCGACAGCAAGGAACCTCTGGAGTTCCTGCACATCGTCACTGAGCTCAACGACTACGACAAGACCTGTCTGGTAGAGTCCCGCATGGTACTGCCCCGCTTCCGCACCATCTCTCAGGGCTGGACCTATGACGAGGACTTTAAGGACAACTCCGTCACCACCTCCATGATGCTGCTGGAACACCGCAATCTGGGCCGCCTGTCCATGGGCTGCGTCAAGGGCAACGGCCCCATCGAGATCGGTCAGCACATCCACAACGAGCTGGCCCAGTGGTACTTCCCCCTGCCCGGCTCCGACTTCATCTATACCGCAGGCGGTGAGGAGGTCCATATGACCGGCGGCGACCTGTCCTACACCCCCACCGGCTTCTGGCACGGCAGCCGTGTAGAGGCCGGCAAGAAGTGCGACTACATCTGGTTCGAGATGTGCATCGAGGGCTATCCCGGCGAGATCAAGTAAAAACGCTTTCCACGCCTCTTTTAGGCGCAGATACCGATATTTCCATACTGTAAAGGAGAATTTATCATGGCTCTGGTCAAGATTTCGAGAGGTGCTGATATCCAGCACAACTATGTCAACGGCGTCTCCCGTGTGAGCATTCTGGAGGGCGCTTATAAGGATGCCACCGTGGAGCGCATCTCCCTGCAGCCCGGTGCGGACTTCTCCGCCGAGCTGTATACCCGTGAGCAGCACAATCAGGTATTCCTCATCACCGCCGGCAAGGGCTACATCGTCACCCCCCGCCGTGTATTCAACATCACCGAGGTCTCCGTCTTTGTCCCCGACTTCGACAAAGAGAGCGTCACCTTCCACTGCGCCGCCGATGCCAAGGAGACCATGGAGATCGTCCACTTTGTCACCGAGCTCAACGACTATGACAAGACCTGCCTGAAGGAAGCCCACATGAGCCTGCCCCGCTTCCGTGGTGTGTCCGGTGCATGGCACTACAAGGAGGACTTCACCGGCGCCGACATTCAGCAGATGATGCTGCTGGAGCACCGCAATCTGGGCCGTCTGTCCATGGGTGCCAACTTCGGCACCGGCCCCAACTACATCGGCCAGCACATCCACAATGAGCTGGAGCAGTGGTACATCATGCTGCCCGGTGCATCCTTCACCTACACCGCCGAAAACGAAAAGATCCACGTGCAGGGCGGCGACATCACCTACACCCCCCACGGCTCCCACCACGGCAGCGAGTGCGCCGACGGCGAGAAGTTCGCCTATGTGTGGTTTGAGCTGTGCGAGAACGGTTATCCCGGCGAGATCAAGTAAGAAATGGATCGGCTTTTAGGCTCCAATGGGCAATATAGCCGCTTCCCCCTGCCGGTCTTTCTGGAGTCCATGCAGCGTCTGGGCCTCCGGCGGCTGGACTTTGTGCCGCAGGTGCCGCACTTTTTCTGTGGTTACCGGGGCCACGCCGACGTTGCCCCCCTGCGAGCCGCCCTGCAAGGGGCAGACCTTCAGGTCAGCGTCCTAACGCCGCCTCCCTATCGCTGCTCTCTTACCGCCCCGGCAGGTGAGCAGCGGGACGCCACCATCGGTTACTACGACAGCTGCATCCGTCTGGCGGCGGAGCTGAACTGTCACCGGCTGGTGCTGAGCGCCGCCGGGGCCTGCTGGGACATCCCACCGCAGGAACTGGCGGAGCACGCAGCCGCCATGCTGACCCACCTGTGCCATACGGCGCAGGAGGAGGGCGTGACGTTGCTGCTGGCCCCGGTGATGGGCGCTGAAACGCCCCTCATTGCCGAGGCCCCGGTACTGAATACCGCCCGGCAGCTCTCCCAGATGCTGGCGTGGGTCGATTCCCCGGCGCTTGGCGTGTGTCTGGATACCAACGTCATGAGCGCCAACGGCGATACCGTGGCCGATTGGCTCTCTCTCTTCCCCGGCCGCATCGGTCTGGTGCGACTGTGCGACGGCAACTGGCACGGCTGGCGGGCGTGGGGCGACGGCGTTCTGCCGGTGGACCGCTACCTCTGCCAGCTGACAGAGGGCGGCTATCAGGGCGATTTCTCCCTGTATCTCCCCGGTGAGCGCTACATCGGCTCTCCCGCCTATCCTGATGAAAAGGCCGTGGCCGCTGTGAAGGAGGTGCTGGCGTAATGGGCATCCTCCGCAGTCAGCTGGTGAACATGAACCAGCACTACCGCCGCTTCTCTCTGGACTATTTTCTGGACTGCCAGCAGCGTCTGGGTATCCGCCAGATCGAACTCTGGTGCGGCGCCTCCCACTTCTGGCTGGACCACGAGGGCACCGGCGACGTCCCCGCTCTGAAACAGAAGCTTCTGGATCACGATGTCCGGGTGGTGTCTGTCACCGCTCCCAGCATCGCCTACCAGTATCAGTACGCCTCTCAGGAGCCGGAGCTGCTGGAATACTCCTTCCGCTACTTCTCCAACGCCATTCGTCTGGCCGCCCAACTGGGGGCCGACCGGGTGGTGGTGAACTCCGGCTGGGGCTACACCGGCGAGGACGAGAGTACCATGTGGAACCGCTGTCGGGATCATCTGTACCGCCTGTGCCGTGTGGCGGAGGCGGAAGGCATCCTTCTGGTAATGGAATCCCTGCGGGACGACGAGAGCAATCTGGTCTACGACCTGCCCCGTGCCCGTGAGATGTACCGGCAGATCGGCCACCCCAACCTGAAGATGATGGTGGACAACATCGCCACCGGCGCCGCCGGTGAGACGCTGGAGGACTGGTTCAACGCCTTCGGCGACGACCTGATCCATATGCACTTTCTGGATGGCGACCCTTGGCTCCACAACGTATGGGGCGACGGCAACACGTCCCTGTCCCGCCAGCTTCAGATCATGCAGGCCCACCACTTCACCGGCTATCTGGTGCAGGAGGTGGCCGACGAACACTACTTTACCGACCCCTTCAGCGCAGACCGCAGAAACTTCCGGGTATTGGAACGTTTTCTGGAGGACTGAACCAACGTATTTCTCAGCGTCAGCTGAAAAATAAATAAAAAAGAGGAAAAGGTGAAACGAATGAAAGTGAAAAAGATTCTTGCAGCGGTCCTCGCTCTGATGATGATCGCCTCCCTGGCTGCCTGCGGCAAGAAGGCCGACGACAACAACAATGGTGACAACAAGACCGACAACTCCCTGCAGCGTGTGCTGGACGCCGGTAAGCTGTCCATCGGCGCCGAGGGCAACTGGATCCCCTACGTCTACAACGATGAGGGAACCGGTGATCTCACCGGCTTTGAGGTAGAGGTTGCCAAGGAGATCGCCAAGCGTCTGGGTGTTACCGCTGAGTTCAACATCTCCGACAGCTGGGATCCCGTTATGGCTGGTCTGGACGCCGCCCGCTACGATGTGGTTATCTGCGGCGTGAACCCCAAGCCCGAGCGTCAGGAGAAGTACGCCGTGTCTGCCTCCTATGCAGAGAACCCCTTCTGCCTGGTGGTGAACGGTGACAACGAGGAGATCAAGTCCTTTGAGGACCTGGACGGCAAGGTCTGCGCTAACTCCCCCTCCTCCACCGCTGGTCAGATCGCCCAGAGCTACGGTGCCACCACCGCTGACGCCGACCTCACCGGCGCTATGGATATGCTGAACACCAAGCGTGTGGATGGCCACATCAACAATGTCGCCGCCGTGGATGAGTACATGAAGAGCCGTCCCGATGTCAATGTGAAGATCGCTGCCATCTATGAGCCCGCTGCCGATCAGAAATACATGGTCGAGTCCGCTGCTATGTTCCGCAAGGACGATCAGGCTCTGTGCGATAAGGTCTCCGAGATCATCGGCGAGATGATCAATGACAAGACCCTCTACAACCTGACGGTGAAGTACTTCGGTCAGACCGTTGCTGACAGCGTCAGCCTGTATAAGTAAGCTTTAAGGCCACTATTCAAGGGGACGCCGCCTCCGGCGGCGTC
>OLRE01001394.1_pt1 | contig 23706 bp, 16 predicted proteins | sample 1672461 | NCBI WGS metagenome assembly OLRE01 (sample SAMEA3136688, study PRJEB25190) | human gut metagenome | biome: human gut; feature: human-associated habitat; material: faeces | place: Austria | collected 2013
ACAGTCTCTTGAAAATGCTGTATCTGGCCATGATAGATATCACCAAGAAATGGACGGGACACCGTAAGGATTGGGGACAGATCCATTCTCAGCTGGAAATTTTCTTCGAAGAAAATTTGGGCGGGATATTTTTATTTATATTTCAACAAATCATACATCCTTATTAAACGCTTTAATTCAGAATTACCATTTAATACTTTTGGAGTATGCTTTTTCCTAAAATCTAAATATTGGTCTGTTGTAAAAACTTTATTGTTATAATCCTTTTCCAATAAATATGCACTAGCTGGCTGCTGTCCATAATAGTCCTTTTCGTCAACCATATTTGCATACACATCATATTGAAATTCATTACTGCTAAATTCAGTACAAAACTTTCTTAATAATCCGTCCCATTTTTCAGATCCTAAGTAGCGTTTACTTAATCCTGAACCAACAAACAAAAATGGATGATGCCCCGTTGTTTGAATGGCCTCTTTTATAATTGTTTTAATTTTACTATCCAATAAAATCTGCTTCCGTGCACTTACTAAACTGCATATTGTTTCTTGATATATAATTATACTATAATATCTCAACAATATCGTTTCATTAGATTATCCGTACAACATTGTAATAATGATAGCATTTTAATAAAAGAAACACAATGTATTACCGTAATAGTATTAAGAATTTTTCTTCTATATTTAATTTTTATCTAATCTTCCTTTCTCCAGATACTCTGCCAGCTCTTCCCGGCTCCGTGTAATATATTCATACGTCACATACAGCGGATCAATCCGTTCTACCAGCCCCTTTACCCCGGCGGCTGTAAACGGTTCGTGGCGGTCGAGCTGAAAGATATGTTCGTAAACCACCCGAAAACTCTCTGCCGGATCTTCAGGCAGTTCGTGTGGAGCATCTGCCAGCCATTGCTTCACGTAATCCCTGGTCAGGGATTGCTGGAGGTGGATGCCTTTAATATATGGGATCAGATCTTTGTGGTGATCAAGCATCTGATGCAAACAGTCCACAGCCTCATCCTGATTATGCAGATCCAGGTTTGTGTGCAGATAGTGTCCGGTATCCAGCATAAAGCCTTTCTTTTCGTAATGTACCTGGCTAAACAGTGCCTGTGTATCTTCCGGGTTCTCGAAGGTCAGACCCGGCCACCACAGGTTTTCCATGAGGAACCAGAAATGATAGGTCTGCCCGTCCAGAAGTTCATTAATGAAAGATGCAGCGGCATCGATCACTTCTCGGTTCGTGTGTTTCATCTGATAGGTGAAACTTTCTTCCCCGTCTACCTGTACCACATGAAAGACCACATATTCTGCACCCATACGCGTTGCATAGTTCAGATCTTTCCGGTAGTGAGTGATCAGTTCCTCTTTGTTCTGATTCATCCAGTCCTGAAGGCAACAGCAGTGAACACCCGTTACCATGTCCGGTTGTATCAGTGGACACACACTGGCCTCCTGATAAACATCCGGTGCTTCTTTGGTAGAATAGGCCAGGGGCATTACTTCCAGCCCGTCACAGCCATGTTCTTTATAAAACCGCCGTAAATCCTCTGCTGATGTAAAACGGGTTACATCATCCAGTGATGTTGTAAAATTCATCTGATACTTCATTCCGGCTTCTCCCCTTTTTCCATATACATTCTCTTTCTTATTCGATGTACTCCACGGTAAATCCTGACTCCTGGCAGTACGCAGCCACTTTGGATCCCCGGTAGCAGCGGATCCTTGCAGCTTTGTTGATGATCCATTCACCGATGTATTCCGGATCATGCCGGATCTCCAGTACCTGCAGACGGGCACATCCATGGAATACCCATTTTTCAATCCGCCGGATGCTTTCCGGAAGCTTTACTTCAGTCAGGTACATACACTTGAAAAATGCTTTTTCATCCAGCATCTCTACCGTATCCGGAAGTTCCAGGCTTTCCAGGCCACAGAAGTAAAATGCTTCTTTTCCCACCTTTTTCAGTCCTTTTGGGAAACGAACTTTCTTTAATTCCTTGCACTTATAAAATGCCCGGTCTTCGATGGTTTCTACCTTTGGCGGCAGCAGGATGGTATTCAGCGTAGCACATTCATAAAATGCCTTTTTTCTTATCCTTTTTATTTCACTGTCTCTGGTAAAAAGAACCTTTTGCAGCCGCCGGTCTTCCCGGAACAGATCCTCTGAAATTTCTTCCAGACCTTTCGACAGATACGCGACACGAAGGGAAGGGCACTCGGCAAAACAGCCGTTCCCCACCCGGTAGATACTGTGTGGCAATGCTACTTCCCGGAGTGTTTTGCTGCACCGGAACGCATTCGTTCCGATCTCCTGCAGCCCATTTGGCAGTAACAGGTTTTTCATTTTTATATTGGACTGGAAAGCATTGACACCGATCATCTGATAATACGCCGGGATCTTAACGGTTTCCTCTTTCCCGTATCTCGCCGCATTTCTTTGTGTCAGTACCCTCCGGTCATCATTTTTATTTTCATAGTTACACATAAAGTAGTTGTTTCCTCCGCAATCCATACTGGAACCCTATGGCTCCAGTATCCCATATTTTTTCCGGATGCGTTCCAGTTTCGCAAGCATCGGCTCCCCAAGCACCGCGAGAAAGATCACCGTGGCACTTCCGTGGATCACATTCATCGGGAAACCGCTTGCGTACATCGCTAAAAACGCAGCCTTATTGATTCCGCCCATTCCCATAAAGACGGATGCCGTATCCAGCAAAAATCCATAGATGACCAGCACCGACAGTCCCCCGTAGATGCAAAGCCACAGATGAAAATGTTTCCATTTGCCCCGTTTTCTCCGAAAGATCAGGCCGCCCAGGAATCCCACGATCCCGAAAGCAAACATCTGCCAGGGTGTCCACGGTCCCTGCCCGAAGAAAAAGTTGGAGACAAATCCTGCCAGCGCACCGGTTAAAAATCCTGCTTCCGCGCCAAGCCCGACCCCTGCGATAATGACGATCGCCGCGGTCGGTTTGAACTGGGGCAGCATAAAGAACGCAGCCCTTCCTGCCACCGCAAGGGCAGCCATCACCGCGATCACTACCACTTCCCGCGCCTGTGGCCTCCGGTTTTCGAAAACCAGGAAAAACGGCAGCATCGACAGAATGATGATGCACATGGAGATAAAATAATCGCTCCGGTCATTCAGAAAGAAGATCCCGAAAAAGATCACCGCCGGGATTGCTGTCAGGATCAGGACAAAGGCAAGGATCGTCCGCTTCCCGATCCCCGTATCTTTCGTCTCGATTCTGGTCTGGTAATATTCCGCTGCATACTCCTTCCGGGTATCCAGAAGTTTCCCCAGAAACGGGACGATCAGAAGCGCCAGCACGATCTGCAGGTAGGCCGCTGCGGTCAGCTGCACATGGCTGTAGATCGTCAGGTTCATAAAATTGTTCTCACGCCCCTCCAAAAGGTTCAGTGCCATATTGGTATCGGTCGCCCACCACAGGACAGCCGCCGTCATTCCCGTGTTCCATAAAAATGCGAATCGCCCCAGCCGTTTCGCTTTCACCTTGACCCGGAACGCCTGCAGGATGAAACACAAGCCAAGGATCACACTCACCGCCATCCCGATCCGCAGATACCCGGCGGCCTGGTCTGCCGCCCGGGTCATCGCCTCCGGCACCTGGTAGTTCCAGGCGATCCCTTTTGCTGTCTCTTCCAGCTTCCACAGCATCCCTGCCTGTGCATAGGGGCTGTAACGAAGATCCGGTACGGATACCCAGCGGAATCCGAGCATTGCAATCAGTTCTGCCACCATCGCAAGCACCGGCAGCATCGCCTGGGTATCCATCCCTCTCGCCTGGCTGCTATCACTGGCTTCCAGCCGTTTTATTCTCTGCATCGTTCGATCACATCCTTTGCTGTCACCGCATCTGGATACCATTTGCGTGCCATCCGGTTGGCGGCCGTAGTATAAAAACTGTTTCCTGCAAAAAAAACCCGCGCCGGTGCACTTGTCACCACACTTCCGTGGAAGAATAATGCACAGGTATCCCCGTATTCTGCGCAGAATTCGATATCGTGGGAAACCATCAGGATCGTCTTCCCTTCCGCCGTCAGCCCTTTCAGGATCTGTGCCAGTTTCTTCTTATAAAATCCATCCAGCCCCTTTGTCGGTTCATCCAAAAGGATGATCTCCGGGTCAAGCAACAGCACTTTCGCCAGGGCGGCCCGCTGCTGTTCCCCACCGGATAAGTCATACGGATGACTTCCCAGCAGATGCCTGATCTCTGTCTTTTCGATGACATCCCGCAGGCGTTCGGTATCCCCGGACATCTCCCGCAGGTCTTTTTCGACCGTATCCTTGACAAACAGACTCTGCGGATTCTGCGGGAGGATACCGAGAAGTTTTCCATAAAGTTCGCTCTCCCGGTAGGTTCCTAGTTCCTTTCCGTTCAGAAAAAGTTTGCCGCGGTAGGGCTTCTTGATCCGTCCCAGGAGGCGCAAGGTCGTACTCTTTCCGGTTCCGTTGCCGCCGAGCAGACAGTACAGTTCGCCTTTTTGTACTTTCAGGTTCAGGTCGCGCACCACATCCGGAAGTTCCTTTTCATACCGGAACCATACGTCCCGGGCTTCCAGGACAGTCTGTGGCTGCTGATCATCAGATCCCTTTGCTGATTCTTTTGAAAATAATCCGAAGAGAGAGGTTTTTCTGCCTTTCTCTGGGGTATCGACCGTTTCCGATTCCTGTGTATCCGACAGTTTTTCAGCTAATTCTCTATCCCTGTCATCTGACATTTTTTCAACTGTTTCTGCCTGGTTCTTGCAACTGCTTTCGGAAGTTTTCTTTTCCTCTCTCCACTCTTCCAGCCACTCCCTGCCTTCCCTGACCGTCACCGGACTATCGCCCTCTCCGGAAAGTTCCTCAAAGATCCGCATCGGCACAGGCATCGCCTGGAACATATCATTGTCCCGGATCAGCGACGGCAGTTTTTCCGGTGCATCCAGTGCCAGGATCCCGCCGTTTTCCATCACCAGCACCCGGTCGGCGTACGCCAGGACTTCCTCTAACCGGTGTTCGATCAAAAGGATCGTCGTTCCCAATTCTGCATTGATCTTTCGCAGGGTTGCCAGGAAATCCCCCGCCGCCAGGGGATCGAGCTGTGATGTCGGCTCGTCTAACACCAGAAGATCCGGCTGCATCGCCATCACCGCCGCCAGGTTCAGGAGCTGCTTTTGCCCGCCGGAAAGCTCCTCCACATTTTTCTCAAACCAGGTCTGGATCCCGAAAAAACTTGCCATCTCTGCCACCCGGAGCCGGATCGTCCCCGTCTCATACCCGAGGTTTTCCAACCCAAATGCCAGTTCGTGCCATACTTTATCTGTCACCAGCTGGTTGTCCGGACTCTGGAGCACATAGCCGATCCGCGCCCCCTGCTCCCGCACAGATACCGTGTCCAGCTCCCTGCCTTCAAACAGGATCTGTCCTTTCCGTTCCCCATAAGGGGCCATCGCTGTCTTAAAGTGCCGTAGAAGCGTAGATTTTCCGCAGCCTGATTTGCCACACACTACCAGAAACTCCCCCTGCTTCAGGGAAAAATTCAGATCCGTGAGTGCCGGCTTCTCCTGATCCGGGTAGGTAAATGTCAGATTTCTGATCTCAAAGAGCGCCATTTTCTGTCCTCCACTATATTTAGTATCAGGGGCAGCATACATAAGATCCCATACAGGATATATAAGATCAATGCCCCTGCTGTTGTCTCATTCATGATAAAAACCGGGAAATACAGGATCTTCAGTTTTCGAAGGTGCATGCAGAATAACAATGTTCCAAATACTCCCAATAAAAATGCCAGTAACATCCCGTCCCTCCGGTCAAACCGGTAGATACTGAAATTCGTCCTCCCGCGAAGCCCGTAAGCCCGGGATTTCATCGAATCCGCCGTCTCCACACTGTTTTCCAGTGCCCAGGTTGTCGTGATCGAGAGGATTTTCAAGCCATGTGCCGCCCGCTGGAAGATATTCCCGTTATTCACATTTCTTCCGATACACTGCTGGGCTTCCGCCACCCGCTTGATCTGCCCCGTAAACCGTGGCACAAACCGCAGGGTCATCGATAACAGCAGCGAAAACGCCGGGATCACCTTCCCGAACAGGTACATGAACTTGTCCGAAGTCATCACCTCATGGAAGACGGAAAACCAAGAGATCACCCCCGCCAGCATCAGCCCCGAAGCCAGACCGTAGACGATCGACTCCAGTGTGACGGGATTTCCGTCTTTTAAGTAAAAGAGCATCGTTGCCCCCGCATGGCTGAACAGCGGGTTGGCAGCTGCCGCCAGAAGACAGACCGGCAACATCCCGAACAGGAACACCTTTACGGTTTTTCTCCCTTTCAGATAAATGGAATAACTCACCGAGCCGATCAGCGATAACGCTAAAAATACCGGATGCATATAAAACATCGACAGCCCGATGACGATCACAAAATATGTAAAATTAATCAGTGGATGATACCCTGAAAAAGTATCCATTCTTTTCTCCTTGTCCATACGTTTACACTTTACGCATCCGTCTGGTAACATTCCATGTATACTTCTATTCCTTTTCACGGTATACGTAAAATACAGTTTTAGGCGTCCCGGAATCCGGGGCGCCTAATCCTTTCCATCTTCAGTTAAGACATGCCTGCTCCCAGGTCTCTTCCCAGGTCACAGGTATAATGCCATTCGATGTTGTCCCCGTCCTGTACCTGGTAGCGGCTGCATCCGTAATTCGGATACCAGCCGTTTACCTCATACATCCAGCCTGACCATTGGCCGCAGTCCTTCTCGTACAGGTTGTTGATGCCCTGCACATACGCACTGTTGTACATGGCGGTAAACTGGGATTCCATCTGGATCCGGTTGTTTTTCATCTCCCGCTGCAGGATGTCGTACACCGACTCCCCTTCGGAAAAGGTCACGGTCTTCGGACCGTAGATCACACCGTTTGACGGAACCCAGTCCGCCTTGCCTTCGGTAAGGTCACCCATGTTATTGAGGATCGTGGAACACTCCACATACAGGGTACAGGTCAGTTGTTTACTGCTGTCCACGGTCTGATCCTGCGGTTCTACCGGATCCGGTTTTCCTTCCGGGATCGGATCGGTATAATAGTTATCCGCACTGGCTTCCTCACCGGAAGAAGTGCTTCCATTCCCGTTCGTTCCGTTGCTCTCTGTACCGTCTGCATCTTCTGTGTCTGAGTTTTTGGAGTCTGAGTTTTTGGAGTCGGATTTCTTAGAAGAAGAACTCTTTTTCTTATATTTACTCAGATCTTCTTTTTCCTCATCCGATCCATAATGCTCATCTACATACTCTTCATCAATGTACTCAGGTTCCTTGTCACTGTTGTCTTCTTTGACTTCTGACGAATCTTTGGTGTTTCCATCATCTGCTGAATCTTTCGCAGCGGCGGTCACTGTCGGATCCGCCGAAGCCTGTTCTTCCTTTACTGCGCTGGTCTGGCAGCTGCAAAACAGCAGTGCCAGAACCAGCAGAAGGCAGAGTCCTATGCTTTTCGTTTTCCGTTTCATTTTCCTCCGTCCTTCCTGCCTTTCTCTTTGGAAAGATCCGGTTTTCCCTTTCCTTTCCGTTTGTTATATACAACCACTCCAATAGCCGCACAGCATACCAGGGCGATCAGTCCGATCAGCATCCAACGTACCATAGCGGTCTTTTTCTCCGCTGTCGTTGCACCGGTATCCGTATCGTCCCCGTTTCCAAGGACTACCGTTTCTTCCGATGCATCCCACGGCACATCTTCAGCCGCATCCGATGCGTCCTGGATCTCCTGTTTTTCTGCATCCGTACTCTCATCCAGGGAAGAAGCCAGGGCACGTTTTGCGATGAAATAATGGCCGCCTTCTTTCAGGGTGAACTCCATCTTGCCGTCTTTTACAGATACCTTCTTGACATATTCCGCTTTCCGGTTCTCTGTGTCATACGAAAACAGCAACAGGTCATCGTCGTCAAGTTCAGTCTTCAGTGTCACAAGCATCTGTCCCGGGAACGTGCCGGATCCTTCGGTACACAGAATCAGTGGTTTGACTGCCAGCTGTTCGATATCATCCTTGTACTTGCAGTCCGACTGCAGCTTGTACGTCCAATCCTTTGTCAGTTTCACATCTTCACCGTTGATCGTCAGGGTATACGATACGGAATCGGAGATCTTGCCACTCGCCTGCAGGTTTTCATCTTTTCCTTTGATACTTTTCAGTTCTTTGGAAGTAATCTTTCCCTTCGTCTTTGCCTTTGTGGTGTCTGAAGTAGTATTGCTACTCTTATTGCTGCTTTTTGTACCTGAACTTCTCTTTCCACTTGCAGAAGATGCTTTTCCCCTGCTCTGGATTGATGCAATTGACATGCCTCCGGTGCGGCTGCTTTTACCGCTGCTTTTCGAAGAAGTGATGGAACCGACTTTTGTGGTCTTATCATCCGCGGAAGTGTCCTCCCCCATCTTCGGAGCACTTCTTGCCAGCCAGTAGCGTCCTCCGGTTGTCACACTCGTTTTGAGCTTACCGGAAGAAACGGTTGCCGTCTTCGCACTCTGGATCGTCAACTTGTCCGGGTTCAGCCAGTACAGGTTCCAGCTTCCGTCCTTCACACTGGTCTTTACGGACAGTGTGACCATACCGTTCATGCTTCCGCTCTGGGAGAATTCCACCTGCGCCTGTGTGCCGTTTATGGTGTTGCTTCCGGTACCGATCTTGATACCGGCTTTCACATCACTGGCTTTCTTTACAGTTTTTCCATCCCAGGTCAGCGTGTAAGTGCTGCCGCCGGACAGAGTACCCGTATAGGTAAATGCTTCTTTTGTCGCCATCAGGTTTTCGAATACCTTCTTCGGTACGATTCCGTTATCCAGTGCTTCGATCACATCAGCGGCTTCCAGAAGGCTTTCCCCGTTCTGCAACAGTTTCTTCTCATCCTCGCGGAGTGCGGCATACCGGCTCATCAGTTTCTTGAGCGTGGCGGTATCGTCCTGACAGATCCGCAGCGGATCCACCTGGTTCCAGATATCCTTATCCAGGGCATCCACCAGCTTCTGCCGTGCGGCGATGTCACCGAGGTAACCATTCAGGGTTTTGGAAAGGGATTCTTTTTTGTCCCACTCTCCAAGAGTATCCAGTTCCAGCAGGTACTGGTTTACCAGGTCTTTGTCACCGATCTTTACCGGTGTGGCGATGGCAGCCACTTTCTTTTCCAGTGCGCTGCGCTTCTCTTCGAGTTTCTTTTCTTCTTCTTTTTCCAGCTCTGCCAGTTTCTTTACCAGTTCCTCCAGTTTACCTGCGTTGGTCACCTGACTCTTTTCTTTGTCGGTCAGCTTGTCATACGCTTCCTTCACGGAAGTTACGGTATCGGCCTCTTCCAGTGTCAGTTTGTCTGCATCCGGCAGTTTGTCGATCCGGTCGATGATCGCTTTCGTCTCCGCATCCGCACTGGTGCGTACGGTCAGTTTCCGGTTTTCTTTAGTTCCATCCCGTTTTGTCACCTCGATCTCCAGAACCGTTCCGTCTTTGACCGCGATCTCACCACTTACCGGTGTATAGCCGTTTGCCCCGCGGATGCCGCTTTTGTACGTCTTGTTGCCATCCACAGTCACAACTGCCGCGTCATAATTATCGATTGGAAGGTTGGTAAAGGTCAGTTTCTTGACATCTGCTCCCACATACAGGTCAGTTTCCGTACCGGCATCTGCGGTAAATACATTGCCATTGTCTGCCTGTGCCATATACTGAGTGGTGTTGGCGTTTGCACGGAAATCAAAAAGATTGATGCCCTGCTGATACAGGCGGTAAGCTGCGATTGCCTCCATTGCCTGGTCAGTTGCCATGCTGTTTGGACGGTTCTGGTTCTTATCGTCATAATAGGCATGTAGGAAACCGCCGGTTCCGGTACTGTAATATTTTAACAGACCATCTAACAGGCTTTTTCCGCTGGATGCATTGGTCACTGTTGCCGGGTCGATCCCCATTGAGGTAAAAGCGATGATTGCCTGCGCCACCGATTCGCAGTTGTAGGTGCCACCGTAGTTATAATCCCCGTCTGTGGAGATCTTACTGCGCAGCACATCCAGTCCACGATTGACGGCTTCTCTTACCTTCGCGTCCTCCGCTGCATGGGGAGCCAGGGCATATACCACCATCGACGTGATGTCCAGGTCTAACGACGGGTTCTTATCATCCAGAGACCAGCCGCCACCGGATAATTCTTTGCCAAGGATGTAACTGATCAGGGCTTCCCTCGTATACTTTGCCCCTTCCGGTACTTCATATCCTTTGGAATCCAGGGCAAGCAGCGCCCATGCGGCACCGTTCATTCCCTGGTTCCATGGAGCACCTGCCAGGCAGTTGTACGTTCCGTCTGCAATCAGGTCATGTCCTCCCACATCCGTCGGATCCCCGCCTGCTGCCAGTACGGCCATGGTCAGACGGTGCCATTCGGTCGGCGTATTGGTGCTGAGTCCTGTGAATGGGTTCGCATCATATTTTTCTTTTACATACGTATTTGCACGGTTTAAAAATGCATTGTAATCTTCCGTGATCCCCAGCCGTCCAAGGAATACTACGGTCCAGTCAGACGCTGTACTGCTGACATTTTTCAGGAAATCCGCGATAAAGACCGTATTATTCGTTCTCTGTTTCCAGCTGACCGTCTGGGAGATCACGGTGTCCAGGTTATAGGAAGCTGCTGCCTGCACCTGTCCGTTCTCATCCACATCCTGATCTGCCGTACCATACAGTTTCAGTTCTTCTTCTTCCTCCCAGGAATCCCCGGAGGCTTCTGTTTTTTCTTCTGCTGTCTCCGGAACGGATGTTTTTTCATCTTTCCCCGTACCGACAACTTCTGCTTGTTCCGGAACTTCTGCTTGTTCCGGAACTTCCGCTGCCTGTGGAGTATCCGTTTTGGCAGTGTCTTCATTTCCGGTAACCACCGGTTCTTCTGTTGGATCAGCAGTATCCTCCACGGCCTCTGTTTCTGCCGCTTCCGCTACTTTTGTTGAAAATTCCTCAGAAACAGTCTGAGCCCGGACTGTAGCCGGGCAAAGACTGAGAACCATGGTAGCCGCCAGAAAAAGACTGATGACTTTATTTTTCATTACTCTTCCTCCGTCTGTACTCCTGTGATTCTTTTTTTCTTTTTATAATAGAGAACAACTCCTGCAAGTACGCCTGTCGCTGTGATCAGTCCGGCGATCGGGAAGAGGATATCGGTATCATCTCCAGTCTTCGCACTTGTGACTTTTCCAGTTCCGGATACCGCAGTGGTTCCGTTTCCAGTTCCTGTGCTTCCACCACTCAGGTTGCCATTGGTAAACGTTCCGGTAGAACCATTATTATTGCTGCTTCCGTTTCCTGTGCTTACTGTGGATGCAGGTACAACCACACCGAAAGATCCGGTACCATTTGCTGTTACGCTTAAGATACCATTGCTTACGGTTCCGCTCAGGGTTTCGAGCTTACCATTTACTTCGTGCAGTACACTTAAGGTCTGTCCGTTATAGGAGGTTCCCACCTGGAAGTTCACGGTAAGTTTGTCATTCCATTCCACCTCTTTTCCGTCTTTGTACAGTGCTACATCGTACAGGCGGATCAGGGCTTCTTTGGAACTGATCATGTTCTGCATCTGTTTTACCACATCATCGTCTGCTTTCAGGGCGGTCAGGCGCAGTTCATAACCGGAGAGTTTTCCGGTTACAGAGATCGGATAGTTCTGGTAGGTCAGTGTTATGCTGTCCTCGTCCTCATCCTGCTTCGGTTCATCCGATGGGGATGGATCCGGAGTCGGGGTCGGATTCGGTGTTACCTCTTCCAGACGTTTGATCTCTGCCTCTCGCTCTTCGAGTGCTTTCAGGGTATCTTCAGATACATACTGTTTCTGCTCATCACTTAAGTTGTCATATGCATATCTTGCTGCTTCCACAGCGGTCTTATCGGACAACCGCAGATCTTTGACAGCCGGGAGGCTGTTGATCCGGTCGGTTACCTTCTTCGACGCTTCCGCATCTTTCTGAAGCCATCCGATCTGGTTTTCAGCTACCAGAAGTTCACCAAGGAGTCCGCTGTCTGTCAGCTGCTGCTTCTGGTCGTTATTCAGGGCGTTGTAAGCATCCCGGGCTTCCTGTACCTGGTCAGCATCTGCTACTGTCAGGTCATCGACGGCCGGAAGGGCTTCGATCAGTTCTGCCACATGGTCTACGCCTTCCTGTAACACATCCAGACGATCTTCTGCTGCTGTCAGTTTTGCCAGTGCTTCCGCAGATACCCGGTCTTTCAGGCCTTCTTTGATCTCATCCAGAGCCTCATAAGCGTTCCGTGCTTCCGTTACCGCTGTCTCATCTGCAAACAGGATATCTTCGGCTGCCGGCAGTGCATTCAGTTTTTCATTGACTTCGTCCACTGCTTTCTGGTCAGCTGCTTCTTCCTTTAATACATTCAGGCGGTCGATCACATCGTTCAGTTTAGTAAGGCTGTCCGGAGATCTCTCTTCCAGATCTGCCTGCTGTTCCTTACTTAACGCATTGTAATGTGCCAGTGCGCTTTCGATCGCAGTTTCATTTTCCAGGGTTACATTTTCTGCAGCTGGAAGTGTTTCGATCTCTTTGATCAGTTCATCAACCGCTGCCGCATCCAGAAGTTTTGCGATCTGTTCCTCTGCCAGTACCAGTGTTCCATATGTTTCTGCTGTCACATAGTCTTTCTGGTCGTCGGTCAGATTTCCGTATGCGGTTCTTGCCGCCACAACGTCTTCCTGATCTTCCAGTGTCAAATCTTTCATAGCCGGAAGCGCCTCGATCAGATCTGTCACTTTAGCGGCTGCTGCCTTGTCATCTGCTTCTTTTTTCAGTTTTGCGAGTTCTGTTTCTGCAGCGGCCAGGGCATCGTAATTTGTTACATATCCTTTTTCCTCACGGCTCAGTTCCTCGTAAGCTTCCCTTGCTGCCGTGATCTTTGCTTCACACTCATCCGTCAGTTCAATCGTTTCACCGATCTGGTTGATCTTACCGGTGACTGCTGCTGCACGCTGTTTTGCACCCGGAGTCTCGTCAGCTGCTTCCAGCCACTTGTTCCAGGTAGATGCATTACCGGCACTGCCATAGCTTCCGTCATCGTTCTTCATATCCGCCTGTTCGGTTTTGTAATCATCGATGTAATGCCAGATGATCTCATCACCGGTACTTACATACCAGTCATTCATTCCCATGCTCGGGTGTACGCCGTTGACGGTATACATCCAGCCGGAGTTTTTACCGTTATCTTTCTCTCTCAGTTCAAATCCACCGCAGGATTCCGGTGCTGTGATCGCACTGATGTAGTTCTTTTCCATTCCTTCATAAGAAAGTCCGGCTTCTTTCAGTGCAGCCTCAAAGACCTGTCCAACGGTTACGTTATCCCCGTCAAAAGTATAGGTTCCGGTTGCGATCCATGTTGTGTAAGCATGCGCAACTTGGCTGTCGCTTCCTTGTATATTATGCTTTGTATCACCGATCAGTCTGAAAGTTACTTCTGTCTTCGTAGGATCCGCAGATGTGTTATCCGGTTTCTTGACATTGATGGTACTCATCGTTGCAGTCAGGATGTTGTGGTCATCCTCATCTTTCTTCACAGCTGTAAAGCGATGGGTTCCCAGTAACAGCGTACTGGAATCGATGGCTACTTCTCCGTTTTCATCGGTGGTTCCGATCAGTGTCTCGCCGTCATAAATATCTGCTCCTGCTATTGTCGCTGCCTCTGCATCAGTTGCATGTACAGCTGTTCCGTTCAGTGTCAGGATGATGCTGCCTCCCCGTGTCACTTCCCCGGTTTCCGGTGTCAGCCGTGCATGAAGCATACCGCTCCATCCGGAGTTGTAGAACAGGTCGATCTTATCATCGGCATTCACCAGCGTGTTCGCCGGGTCACTGCACTCGATACCATTGACCTTGCATATCCACCCTGCTTTCTTTCCATTGTTTTCGGTAATGGAATTGTCCACAAGAACGAATTTGCCACGGTAGCACTCGAATTCCGTTCCGCTTGCTTTCGCTGCATCCAGAAGTGCATGCAGGACAGTATAACCTCCGTGGTTGTACTGTACATAACGGTTTGCTGCCAGATCTTCTGCCGTCTGCTGGATCTCAACATCCCTTGTCGGGCAGAATACGGTACTCTGACCTGCAAGCTGTACCGATACCGTTCCACTCTGTTCCGGAACTTTCTCCAGATCCATCACGCGGATCACCTTGTTCGGCTCTTCATCGGTCACTTCAAAGTTGTCTGTCTTAGTCAGGTAGCCGCTCATGGATACATGGTAAGTATAGGTTCCGTTTTCAAGCGTGTAGGTTCCATCCTCGTTCGCCTTCATGACTTTGCTTCCCTGTATAACCAGTACGGATGCGCCGTCCGGGATCTTGAAGGTGGTCTGTTTGGCTTCGGTACGACGAGTAACATCAATGGTATAGGTACTGTCTTTTCCTACAGCGGCAACACATGTGACAGTCAGTTTGTTTACACCAACTTTCAGCGGAATGGCATCACCAGATGCATAAACTTCATCCGTTCCATCCACAGAAACCGTAAAACTCTTTAATGTATTTTTCCTATTCCATATACTTCCTTCTACATCTACCAGGATTTTATCTGTTTCATTTGGGACTGATGTAGTAAAGTGATCTTCTGTTCCTATAAAACCATATCCCAGATCCTGTGTAACAAGATTGCCTTCTGAATCTTTATATGTAATATCATCGGCCTCTAGTATTCCGTCCCAACGACCAAGTTTCCCGCTTTGATCTGCTGCCATGATTTTCATATCTGCTGGTATAAAAGTCATAGTACTTTGCGTAGCCGCTTTATATAAACGTCTGGCATAAGTCATAGGACTTCCACTTCCAGGGACTACAATAGCTTCAACCTGTAGCATTTCTGAAGGATCATTCGTAATATCAGCACCTACATATGTTAACGGATTTCCCTGCATATGTTGTACATCTTTTCCTGATATTCCTTTTTCCTTATATGATTTAGAAAAGTTCATTTTCTGTACAATTGCATTATTTTTGTCATTTCCCAACCAATATCTTACAAATAACTGAGCCTTTTCATCTTCTTGAGCTAGTTCCGCGCCCACTTGAACGTGTTCTTCGTCGGAATCGCCACCTATTAATACTGGATAATTTTCATTCCGAGTAACATCTTTTTTACTGGTCGCAAACCACGCACCGCCTCCTTCAACCATTGACATTTCATCAGCCCATACGTTTGCAACGAGTGATTTCAACAAACCGGCTGAACGATTCGTGGTTTCCTCAGAATCTTCATTAGCTGTAACGTCAAAAGATATCTCTGGAATGTATGCCATCTTACCGTAATTGATATTTGGATTATCTCCGCCATTCCAGTATCCAGACATGGAATTTCGTGTCAAACGGCGATGTGCGCCATCCGTCGTTCCCCATGCACTTGTCGTCAACGCACCATCCGTAATCTTATAAGTGCCAGCATCTTCGTCCTGCAGTTTTATAATGAAACTACTTCCAGCCATATACTGACCAAATCCTGTTGTATAGTCCACGCCGTTAGTTTTACATGTAAACTGCACACCCGATGGATTATAGATAGCAGCCATTTTAAACATTGGGGGAATCATATTGTCTATGGTTATTTTAGCAGTATCTCCAACTGACAGACTTTGTCCCGGACGATATACATTGTCAATCTTAACGTCCAGTCCTCTTGCAAGAATCACATGATATGTCGTTGCTTTGCTTGTTTTTATCTGTATGATATTTCGTCCCTCTGACAGTTTAATCGTATAGCTTTTTTTACCATTGACTGTCGTTGCCCGATATGCTGTCCAAGACTTATCTTTTGTGAAATCCTCCGGATTTTCACTCAACTCTCCATCGGTTACTGTAATTGGAGTATGGACTTTAACAGATGATATTTTTCTACTTGCTGTAGGGGTAAATGTATATTCTGCGTAATCATCGACATCATAAGTAACCCCATCTGCTCCCGTCTGACTCTTGATATAATAAACGGTTCGTCCTTCTATCATATCAATATTCGTAGTAATTTGTTCTGCTGGGTCTATATCTCTATCTGTGACATTTACCACGGCAATTCCTGTCAGTTCTGGCAACAATGCACCATATGTATATCTGCTACTGCCACTTGTAACAGAACCAGTTTCTACTGCATCATAGTAAAATGCTACCAGTGCAGTACCTTTTCCGTTGGCATGGATACGTCCAAACTGACCAATTTTGTCATCTTCTGTCGTTTCAACCGATACAATATTGGTATTACCACCCACTACAACATAATGCCATTCCGGATCATTGTGTCCATTGGCAACACCATCTTCCACGGCCTGCCATGCACGCAGAGGAACCAGATCAAAATATTCACCAACTTTCAGATCAATCTCACTGTTCTCCGGTAGGTTCGTCAGCATGCTGGCATAGATGCCATCTTTTTCCTGCTCCCGGTGAACCTGTGTTGGATTATCTTCCAGCGAAGACAATGTTATTACTGTATGGTCTTTGTTCCACTCGCCATCCAGAGTTTTGGTATATCGGGTTACTTTTCCTTCCTGACGAAGCATATAAGTAAAGCCTTCTGGAACCTTAAAGTAATTATATCCATCTTCCGTCTTTTCCGGTTCATACGACGCCCAGTTTCTGGCCGTATAAAATTTCAACTGCCAAGTGGTATAAATTTCCATTCCAATTGGTGCTTTTACTGTAATATAGCTCTCTTTTAAATAAGGAATTTTTCCAGTGTCTGAAAGATTCAAACTTCCAAAATCTGTTTCTCCATAGACATAAAAATGCCCCTCGATGGGGAGATATTTCGCATCGAAGGGTGAAAATTTAAAAATATAATAACTGTCACCAGCTTTTGCCGGAACTACATATTGATAAACATTATCTGTAGCATGCCAGTACTCATTCTGCTGCTCTTCATCATACAATGTTAACGTTCCAAGATCAGGAAGATATTCCCATTTACTTTTTTCAGAATTCCAATTCGCTGGCGATACATTAGAAAACGTAACACTGTGTAGATTTAATTCCGATGTTTCCTCAGTTACTGTAAATTTACCACCCGCTCCGGAACTACTTTCATAACAGTATTCATCTGGGGTAACCGTAAAACTTTTATCAACTACCGGAATCTCTTTTTGCTTATCAGCTGTATATATTTTTACATCGCTGATTCCCGTAAGGCTTATCTGTTTGGTGGTATTTTCTGCAGCATTAACATTTACTTTTAAGCAGCCAATCAGACAAACCATAAGCAGCAGATAGCGAAGTATTTTTTTCATTGTTCACACTCTCCATCTACTAATCTATCCGGCATAAGATGATTGGGTGGCTTTCATGCCGCCTCAACCATCTTATGTCGGAATATTTATTTGTTATTTACACTTAGCAAAATATGCAGCTGCCTGATCATATGTACCAAATGCCCAATATACGTTGTCACCAGGTTTTACTTCAAGTACAGATGCACTTAAGATATCTCCGTCTGACACTTTTACACCATTACGGTATACGCAGTAATTCCATCCATAATAAGATGTCCAATCTTCACTGCTATATGCAGCAATTTTAGTTCCGTCACTGGTTGTAATAGAATCTACATATCCACCATTCTGTGTAAAGCTCATACCATTTGCTTTTACCATGCTGTATAAAGCATCACCTACTGTTGGATAGCTCTGTGCTGATCCTTCAGCGTTATAATATGGATTTTCTGTTGTTGTTGTTGCAGCTGCAACGCTCAGACCGCTTGTTTCTTTCTTAATAAGACCACTGCCGCTCACATCAGCTACGCTTACCTTTGATACTTTTACAGCATCCTGTGTTTCAGCTGCTTCTACATATACAGTCATATCAATTGCAGCAGCATCGTTATGTCTATTTACAATATGCAGACTAGCCGGACCATATTCTCCAACTGCGCCAGTAACTTTTACAGTACCGGCATAAGTTTCCTCACCACTATAATCTGTTGTTACCATAGAGCCATACTCATAAATACCTGTAAGTTTATCTTCTCCAATGGTAACGCTCTGAACTTCTAGACCGTTTGCTGCATCTTCTGCTGAATCAAATCCAGATCTCTGATAGAAATCATCTCCAGGCATTAACGCAAGTGTAACACTTTTGCCAGCTTCAATCTGAGTAGAATATTTAGTATTTGCTTCTACTACCAGATTTGGATCGTCAGATGCTGCGCTTACCGGAAGTGCCATGGACAGTGTCAGTGCTCCAGCCATTGCTACTGAAGCAATTCTCTTAAAAAGATTCTTTTTCGTCATAGTATTATGACCTCCTTCACGTTAGTGCTCCCACCTTTGTTAAGTCAACACAGTATGGGGAGTATTGCTACTGCATCGACTGTAAAGTTTCTACTTTCACGACATAATGGAAACACATCACGAAAATAAAAAAGCCCGTACAACAGAAGTCGTCATACGAACTAATATCTCACTTTCGAACAAGGGGTGATTTTTCTTATACCACAACTGACAACAGAAGATAGCAGCTCCCGCCCGTTTACTCGTCCAATTCGTTTCGGCCTCCGAATTATCCTGATGCTAAAGCAGCTTTTTTGCGATCGTCTTCTGGACTCAGGACCTCTTAGCCTACTTGATGTGCCTTACCAAATAAGAATATTCAGTGGCATATAACATCTTTCGTTGTCCTTACAGCAGGGTGAAACTGTCCCGGATTCTAACCGGCTTCCGTTTTCGCATGCTCTCTTTAACACGTTGTATAAAATTTTGAAAATCCTGTCATAATATCTATAGGATCATTGCACGGTAGTCTTAGATTCTTCTTTTCTAAGACATCTTTACAACCCTAATATTAAACATTGTTCACAGATTTGTCAATCTTTTTCGGCGTTTTCTTAAAAATAGCTGGTTCTTCCGAACGATTTTTTATGCATTTTTAATCATCCCATACATTTTCTGCTCACCGATCGCCGTCAGGAAAGTTGTCAAAATTCTGTAGTCAGGAGGCTGCTTATGAGAACTGGTCAAAACATCTACAAACGCAGAGATGGGCGCTGGGAGGCGCGTGTCCCACTGGGGAAAAAGGCGGATGGCCGTCCACATTTTAAATACTTGTATGCTTCGACTTACCGGGAAGTATTGCTTCAAAAGAATAATTACGAAAAGACGATTTCGTTAAAAAATACACAAGTCATTTCCAACGCATTATTCTCCGATGCCGCATACAACTGGCTGCTGAATTCTGCCAGACGTTGGAAACCATCCACCTATATTAAATATAAGAACTGTCTGGAAAAATATATTCTTCCCCGGTGGAAAAAGCTCTATGTACGTGACATTCAGCAAGGCACTTATGATCGGTTAATGGAATTTCTCCAACAGGAGCTTTCCGGCGGTTCTATTCAAACAATCAATACGATCATCAGCGGGATTTTGAAATACACATTAAATTATCTTCCTGTCAAATGTACAGGAATGGTTTCTGATCACGCAAAGAGACCTTTGGATATTCTTTCAGACGGGGAGTCCTGCAGGCTTCTTGCTTATCTGGAAGATAGCAACGATCTGATTTCTATTGGTATCCGGCTGACTTTGTTCAGTGGTATTCGTCTGGGGGAACTTTGTGCACTGACCTGGGCAGATATTGATCTGGAGGAACAGGTGCTTCATATCCGGCACACATTACAGCGCATCCAGAATCAGAACCCTCTGCCGGGGGATTCCAAAACAGTGTTGCATATCGGTTCCCCCAAAAACAAACGGGAACGATCGATTCCTTTGCACCCGCAGATAATCCCGGTTCTTGCAAAATATAAAAGTAGTTATCCATCCTCATACTACCTGCTGTCCGGAGCACTGTCTCCTGTGGAGCCGCGGAGAATGACGAGACATTTTAAAAAGATCTTAAAAAACTGTGGTATCCGGGATCTGCATTTTCATGCGCTCCGTCATACATTTGCGACACGCTGTGTGGAATCAGGTATGCAGATCAAAGCTCTCAGTGAGATGCTGGGACACTCTACGGTCAAGATTACCATGGATCGGTACGTGCATCTGTCCATGAGTTTTAAACAAAGCCAGATCACCATCCTCCAGTTCCCGGATTCGGAATCGAAAACCCGTCAAAATCTCAGTCAGACAGAGCGGAAAGTGCCGGAAAATAGGGAATATATGGAGGGATTGTCTTAGAAAAGAAGATTCTAAGATATCTTTTTTATTAATATATGCGATAGGATTTTATTTAGAACAAAAAAAACAGGATATATGGAAAATTTTTCTTTTTCCCCATATATCCTTATTTTTATTGTCCTGTCTTTCTTACTTCATTTTCTCTCCAAGATTCTCATATAATGTTCTTCTGTACTCACTCGGTGAAACCTTGTATTTTTCTTTAAACACCCGGTTAAAATCCTTTGGCTTTCAAAACCACTGTCCAGCCAGATCGTTGTAATCGGATCATTGGTAGTTTCCAGCCGTTGTTTTGCATAACCAAGCCTTGCGTCGTTAATGTACTGATTGAAATTCCGATGGAAGGTTTTGGAAAATACCCTGGATAATACATACTTGCTTACGCCAAGATCCTTTGCCATATCTTCTAACAGAAAAGAATTTCGCAAGTTTGCAGATATATAGGATACGGTCTGATAAATGAGATCCTTACTTCCCACCTGGCTTTTTCCGTCAGTGTAAGCAGCGGGATACATCTGGCAAGGATAATTTGCAGATAGGACTGCACGATCCAGATAGCTTTCGGTGCTGTTCCTTTCATGCTCCGGATAGCTGAGTAAATTTCTAAAGGGAATTCCCCGGATTTGATTACCGGGTATACCGGGGTTTTTCTTTTTAATAATTCTTCATATGTACCCAATGTCCTTGTCGGTACATTAATATGTAACACTTCACTATACTGTTCTGAAAACACCTGGCAATGGTGGATCACATCCGGAAAAACAAGACCAATATCTCCTTCTTCCATATGAAACAGTTCCAGGCCAACACCAAGCTCCAGGCTGCCTTTCATCACATATACAATTTCCATGGTCTGATGCAGATGCGGCGGCTGGTGTTTGGCTTTTCGCTCAACGGCAAGGATCTCTTCTTTTGTATCTTCGTAAACCAGATGCATTTCAATATCCTCCTTCTCAATGAATTTTGCTATTTCTTCCTATTATATAGTAAGAAAGCATTGCCGGGTGTCTCATAACACCAGGACAACGCCTTCCAAAATCAATATAATGCTAAAATTATTTCAAACATCCAGTACTGGAACCATTTGGAAATATACAGGAAGCCCAAACTGCTCCAATCGTTTTTTACATCCTGCGATTGCTTTTTTCTCATCTTCCCGGATCCGGCCGAATCCACTCATCCTGAAAAACACACTGCATTTTTCTTTTTCGCAAAACTTTCCGAAATCATAAAAGAACTCCATACTATCCCTCTGCGGATCGATGACAAGATGTCTCTCATCAATCTTCACACATTTTTCCGGTTCTTTCCAATATTCTTTCAGTCCATACAGCGCATTTAACAAGCCATTCTTTTCATCTGATAATATCCTGGATTTCTTTACGATTCACTCACAGAATTCCAGGATATCCAAAAGAATTCCCGTTCGTTTCGAAGAATCCAAAACAACTAAATATCTGCTTTTTTTGTTCTTCATTTTCATTATCCCCATATAGTTGTGGCAACCTGCTGCCTTTTCAGCATCAATTTTATTTGACGGTTACTACTATACAGTAGAATCTTTTCTATGGATATGAACAAAATGCTTTGTTTTATGGATAATTTCATACTGTTTAGTTTTTCTGTCTGTTGTTCCGGTGTATTAAAGCAAAAAAGCCTGCCAACATACGATGTAGTAGTCACTACACAATATGCCAGCAGGCAATCAATCACCTATGCCCTTTTTTTCCATCCAACTCTTTTACTTCCTCAACGGTAAGTTTCGTAGCCTGAGCAATCTCCTCCGCAGGTCAGTTTTCCGATCAGAAGCAAACTCTTAGCTGTTTCAAGAGAAGTTTTTCTTGCCGTTTCATTTCTCATCTCTTCTATAGCTTTGCACACAACTGTCACTCCTCATTTTTATCCGGTCGAATATTTTTCAGCATTCCTTTTTTAAATAGCTGCAAATTGCATTCAGCATTTCTAATGCATACGAAATACCACAAAGCCTTCGGTAGTGACGCCATCTTTTCTTTCAGTACATCGATCACCCAGATCATAGCAAGCACAAGTGCCAGTGTAAACATAATATTGTTCCAGTTGATTTCAACAAATCTAGCCGATGTGCACATATCAAACGGAACCTCTGATATCACTCCAAATACAAGAAGTGTAACTAAATATCTCCATTTAGTGCTTGTGTGGAAATATCCTTCCACAAGAAGGAAGATAAATATCGGGAAAGCGATTCTTCCTAAAATATCAAAAAAATCACTCAATCGATTCAATGCTCCTCCATCCAGATTTGGATAGATTAATGCCTTATTCGTATGGTCAATGAACATCGATAAAAAAGCGATATATTTCAATTGCGCTCCTGAGAATATCTTGATTCGTTCTTTTATATTGTTCATAAGTTTTTCTTTTCAGACATCTTTCTTAATTCTATTCTAGTAATTTTCTGCGTGAAGCTCAAAGTAGCTCTGTGGATGCGCGCATACCGGACAGACTTCCGGGGCTTTCGTTCCAACTACAATATGTCCACAGTTGCGGCATTCCCATACCTTCACTTCGCTCTTCTCAAACACCTGCGCAGTTTCAATGTTCTTAAGAAGTGCACGATATCTCTCCTCATGGTGCTTTTCAATTTCTCCTACTGCTCTAAATTTTGCTGCAAGCTCAGGGAAACCTTCTTCCTCTGCTGTTTTAGCAAAGCCATCATACATATCTGTCCACTCGTAGTTCTCTCCTTCTGCAGCAGCAGCTAAGTTTTCTTTTGTATCACCAATTCCTGCTAATTCCTTGAACCACATCTTAGCATGCTCTTTCTCATTAGCTGCTGTTTTTAAAAATAATGCTGACATCTGCTCGTAGCCTTCCTTTTTCGCTACGGATGCAAAATAAGTATACTTATTTCTTGCCTGTGATTCTCCTGCAAATGCCTCCTGTAAATTTTTTTCTGTCTGTGTTCCTGTGTACTTGTTAGCAGCCATCTCTTTTACCTCCATTTTCTTTACCACTTTTTCAAAATCTCATGCCATCATTTGCATAAATGCTTAATAGATTTGCCCATCCTTTATCTTTTTCTGGCATTTCGGACAAATACCTTTAAATAATATGTCATATCCTAAAAAGTCCGTTCCATGTGTATCATGAATTTTTTCTAGCAAGCCCAATATTTCATCCATATCCACATCTGAAATCTCACCGCAGTTTACACACCTCACATGGTAATGGTTCTTTAATGTAAGGTCGAACCGATTAGGTCCATCCGGAACTTCCACTTTTCTTAAATCACCTTCTTCTACCAATATGTCGAGATTTCTATATACAGTCCCTTTGCCGATTGTAGGACAGAATTCTTTTACAAATTCATATACTTCATTTGCCGTAACATGTCTTTTCATTTCACATACAGCGTTTCTTACAAGATCTTTTTGAATGGTATTTCTTCTACTTGTCATCAGCTCTCCTTATTAGGACTAGTTCTTAATAAGGATTATATACCACTATCATCCTGTTGTCAATAAAAATAG
>OLRE01001407.1_pt1 | contig 23536 bp, 16 predicted proteins | sample 1672461 | NCBI WGS metagenome assembly OLRE01 (sample SAMEA3136688, study PRJEB25190) | human gut metagenome | biome: human gut; feature: human-associated habitat; material: faeces | place: Austria | collected 2013
GGCCCCAAAACACAGGGCCGCCCGCCGCTTTCGCGTTTTATTCACAATTTTTTTCGTCAGTATCGGTATCCGGCACGCACTTTTCCGCCGCGCGTTTTCCTGCGGCCAAAAGTTTTATAAGGCCCTCCGGCACAGGTGCGCCCATGGCTGCGGCATTCTCGGCAATACTGCCAAGCTCGGTAAAAATGTACCATACCAGCACCACCGGCAAAATCAGCACGGTGTATTGTATGCCCAATACGGGCAGGTTTTCCACCGCCACGCCCAGCACGCCGTCGGCCATGGCGGCTACAATCACTACAACCACCATCCCGGCCTTGTGCCAGATGCCTGCGCGCGCCACAGCGCTTGACCACTCGCCTTTGGACGCCGCAGCCGCGCTGCCACTGATCCAGTCGATCACCATGCACACAGCCCAGGCCAGCACCAGCCACCCCAGCCAGCCAAAGGCCGCCGAAAACGCCGCGCACAGCGCCGTCACCGCCGCCTTGATCCACAAAAACATATTTTGCTCTTCCATTTTTTCTACCCCTCCACGATCCTGATCCCGTATTCTTCCGCCGCCAGGTGCTCCATGCGGCACCCGCGCGCCGTTTCCCAGCCGGGCGCAAAAATCACCGCGTCCGCTTCGGCCAGCTTCCCCAGCGCCCGCGCCAACAGGGCCAGCGGCGTGGCATCGGTGTCGTCAAACAGGGTGTCCAGCACCGCGATCTCGTCCTCCTGCAGCGCCACCGCCGCGTCGGCCACCAGCGTTTTGCGCTCCCGCACAATGTCGGCCATCCTGCGCCCGCGCATCGGCTGGCTGATAAACAGCTTTGTCATGCCTGTTCCCTCCTTCTTATGCTGCCGTACTGGCGGCCTTGTCCGCGGCCCCCAGCTCGGTCAGCTTGTCCATCAGCGCCTTGGCGTCCCCGGCGCTCACCGGGCCAATGCGCAGGTTCTGCTTTGTGTGCGCCGCGTCGGCGTACTCGGCGCTGTACAGGCCCAGCCCCACCAGGCCCAGCGCCAGCGCCAGGCTGTACACGCTCATGGCCTCAGCGTTCGTCAGGCCGTTGGCCTGCACCGTTTGCAGGGCATTCGCGGCGGGTTCGGCATCCGCCGGGCGGGCAACGCTGGTATAGCTGCCCAGGTGCCTGCGCACCGCCGCGCTGGCGGGCGTAAAGTCAGCGTCCAGCCAGTTCAGCGGGTTCACCCGCCTGCCCTTGTACAGCACCTCAAAATGCAGGTGCGCGCCGTAGCAGTTGCCGCTTGCGCCGCTGTACCCGATCAGCTGGCCCTCCGTTACCGCGTCGCCCAGCTCCACAACACGCTTCAGCAGGTGCGCGTACCGCGTTTGCAGCTTTTTCCCGTTGTAATCGGCATGGCGCAGCCGCACCATGTTGCCGTAGCTCTGCATCCCCGTGCAGGTCTTGCCGTCCCAGGTCTGCGCCTGGTCTACCGTGCCGTCCTCGGCGGCATACACCGGCCGCACGCAACTGGTGCCGCTCTGGGTGCGCAGGTCAATGGCATTGTGTGCCGCGCCGCTGGTGTACGTCCAGCCGGCCGTGATGACGTGCTGTGCCAGCGGCCAGGCCAGCAGTACATCGCCGTTTTGTAATCTCATTGGGGTTACACCTCCGTTGTCGTTCAGACATTTTATACTTCAACAAACACCACATTGATTTTGTACCTGTATCCGGCAGGGATAGCTTCTTTTGCTTTTATCATTAGTGCGCCGGTTGAGATATGAGTTGCTTCAAGTATATATTGTTCCCCGTCGCTGCTTCTGATGGCGATGAAATCCCCATCGTCGGCATTCTGGCTCCCATAGCTGGTGTGAATTGATTTTGGCACCCCTTCCACATAAAAAAGTGTTTTGCCTGCTGCAATAGCCGTGCCGCTGGTACTATCTCCGGTCTTAAATGTTATACTTAAAAATCCCAGTTTTCCTACTGTATAGCAATAGCACTTGTCCTTTCCGATGCCGTTCGGTATAGTTATGCCTGTTGCAATGTTTGAAAAGGTTATTTCGTGATCTTCTCCAATCGGTATCCCCAGCGCCGTAATGTCGCTCTTGGTCACAGCCGTCGCCGCGCTCACATGGCCGGTGCTGTCCACCGTCACCTTGTACAGCCCGCTGGCCCTTGCCGTGTAGCTGGGGTGGGTGTATGTGGTATCCTGCGCAGGCACACCCAGCGCGGTAATATCACTTTTGTCCACAGCTGCCACCGCACTTACATGCCCTGTGCTGTCCACTGTCACCTTGTACAGCCCGCTGGCCCTTGCCGTGTAGCTGGGGTGGGTGTATGTGGTATCCTGCGCAGGCACACCCAGCGCGGTAATATCACTTTTGTCCACGGCTGCCGCCGCACTTACATGCCCTGTGCTGTCCACCGTCACCTTGTACAGCCCGCTGGCCCTTGCCGTGTATCTGGGGTGGGTGTACTTGTTTGCCCCGGCCGTCACCCCGTCCAGCTTTGTTTTATCCGCCGCGCTCATCAGGCCCTCTGCGCTTGTTGTGGCGGCGCTGTATGTGGTATCGCTTTCCGGTATCCCAAGCGCCGTAATGTCACTTTTGTCCACAGCTGCCGCCGCACTTACATGGCCGGTGCTGTCCACCGTCACCTTGTACAGCCCGCTGGCCTGCGCTGTGTAGCCGGGGTGGGTGTAGTTGTTGGCGTTTTCGGCAATGCCGTCCAGCTTTGTCTTGTCCGCAGCGCTCATCAGGCCGTTTGTGCTTTGCGTTGCCACAGCGCTCGGCTTTGCTTCAATGGCACTTTTGGCTGCCGCTTCTGCGCTGGCTGCCGCCGCCTCCGCCTTGCTTACGGCGGTTTGGCTGGCTGTTTCCGCGGCGGCCCTGTCTGCCGCTGCGGCTGTCGCGCTGGTTTTGGCCTGCCCGGCATAGTATTCGGCGTTGTCCGCATCCTCGCCGGTTCGGGTCCCTGTTCCGCCTGCCGCCCAGCTTTCGGCGCGCACCGCTGCGTTCCCTGCGCTTTTTGCGTCCGCGTCTGCCTGCACGGCACTCTGGGCGGCCTGCACGGCATAGGCCTGTGCCTGCCGCCTGTCGTCGCCGCTGTCCAGCCCGCAGCCCAAAACCTCGCTCAGCGGGTCCGGCACACTGCTGGTCAATCCGTCTGCTTGTGTTGCCATATCATATACCTCTTGTTACAATCGCGTTGATCGCCGTCAGTCCACTCGGCAGGCCAGTCAGTTTTCCGTTGCTGATGCTTAGGCTCAAACTGGTACTGCTTGGGCTGCCGTATATGGCGCCCTTGTGGTACTTGTCGCCCTCAAACGCGACCAGGCTCGTAGTCTGCTGGCCCCAGCCGCCGGAACTGGTCATGGTGCCGTAGCCCCAGATCTTGATTGCCCCGTCCGCGCGCTTAAAACTCACGCTGGGGTTGATGGTCGTGACGGCGTATGCCTCAACGTTGTTATTGCTTTCGGCAGGCTCCGCAGTACCGGTAACTTTGGCCCCCTGCACATAGGCAGTTTTACCTTTAGCAATATCCGCTGCCGTTGCCGTAGCGTCGCCGGTATCAGCATCGTTGGTGTTGGTACCGGTGAGCTTCAGCCCGGCTTTGCTGGTAAATGTTTTGCCGGAAGTCACGTCCGCAGCGGTAGCGTCGCCAAAATTAGAGAGCATAGCCTGAGCTCTTACACGGGCTCCGTTTTTAATGAGCATGCCATTTTTGCCAGGGTCTAAGTAGTAATAGATGTAATCTGTGTTGTCGGACGTCACCTCAAAGCACGCCCAATAGCACGTTTCTCCATCGGTGTAGGTATCAACTGTACCAGTGACTTTGGCTCCCTGTACATATGCCGTCTTGCCTTTAGCAATATCACTCGCTGTCGCCGTAGCATCGCTGGTATCCACCCCCGTGTCGATCTGCTCCACCAGCGCGGCGTACCCGTCCAGCGTTGTGTCATCCGGCACCGTTACGCCCTTGGCGGTGATCGCCGTGGCAAGGTCGCTTTTCGCCCCGCTTAAGCGGCTGATCTGCGTTTTAATGTTCGTGTCCGCCATGCGCTTCTCCTTTCAGCAGCATCAGATCGCCGCCAGCGCGTCGTAAATATCATCCGTCAGGCTCACGGTGCCGCCGCTCGTGTACCCCGCGGGCACAGCCACGCTCAGGGTCGTCAGGCCGTCAATGGTCAGGCTGGTGGCCCCGTTGTTGGCCATGGTGCCCGTCACCTGGCTGCCGTTCACCCAGGCTTTTTTGCCGCTCAGGATGTTGGCTGCGCTCGCCGCGTCGGTCGTGCTCTCCGTCGTGTCCACATACAGCGCGGGAATGGCCGCCACGCTCACGCTGGAAAGCACCTTGCCGCTGGTCGGGGTCACGGTCTGGGCGCTCTTGGTGGGCGTCACGCTCTTGCTCTCTTTGGTAATGCTCACCTTGCCGCTGCCGCTGTGGTAGCCCTTGGCGATGGTGTAGCTGGTGGTCGTGGTGTCCAGCGTCTTGGTCACAGCGCCGTTGTTGGCCATCGTGCCAGTCAGGGTCTTGCCGGTGCTGTCCACCACGATCTTGCCGGACAGCACATCCGCCGCCGTCGCCGTCACGCTGCTCACGTCCTGATAGTTGGACGGGATCGCCGCCACCGTCACATCGGACAGGCCATAATAGCCGCTGTCCGGCGTCACGCTCTGCTGGCTCTTGGTCGGCGTCACCTTCTTGCTTTGCAGGTTGTAATTGCCGCCGCCGGAAACGCCGGAAACCGTGCCGCTGCCGTTGTGGTAGCCCTTTGGAATGGTGTAGGTGTCGCCCTCCTGCACCGTCGCGCTCACTGCGCCCTGGTTGGTGATTCCGCTGATGGCGGTGGCCAGCGTGTCCAGGTTGGACGTGCTTTCCGCCATGCCCAGCTCCACCAGCTTGGTGCGGATGGTGTTGCGGTCGTTCTGGATGCGGGTGATCTCGGTCGCAATGTTGGTCTGTGTCGTGTCTGGCATGTTCTATCCTCCTCAAATGGTGCCCAGAAGCACCGCGATGTTGCCCACCTCCACCGCCACGGCGGCGCTGGTCACGGGCAGGGTATTGTCGGTTTCCACGGCGTCGGCGCAGTCCACGCACAAAGCGCCGCTCTCCCATTTCAGGCCGTGGCCAATGCTCAGGCTTCCGCCGGTCTGCACGGCGCCGGTTTTCAAACTCAGGCTTACCGCCTCGCCGCCGCTCATGCTCATCTGCACGGTTTCACTGCTGTTCAGCAAACTCAGCTTCATGTGATCACCCCGCCCAGCAGTATCCGCTCCACCGGCAGCGCCACAATGTTGCTGGCCAGCGCCGCGCCGGTCGTTGTCACGGCCCGCAGCTGTATTTCCACGTTGCCGCCCTCCTCAAATTTTAAGGTTTCTTCCTGTGTCAGCGTCACCGTCAGGGTCTTGGCGTCATTGTCGGCGGTAATGCTGTCCTCCCGCCGGGTCACTTCCCTCCCGTATCCCTGCCGGAACGTCAAATACAGGCTTACCAGCGTTCCCGGCTCTATGTCCAGCTCAAACACCAGCGTCGGGGTCGTTCCCTGGGTCATACCATACCCTCCTTGCCGGGCTGTTTTTCCGGCTTTTGCGCCGGTGCGCCCGCTTCTGCCTTTATTTTGCCATGCCGCCGTATCCGGGCGCGCCCCCACTTGTCCCGTAAAATCCAAAACGCCCCCGGTTGCCGCTCTCACACGGCCCGCCGGGGGCATCTTTATGCGTTATTGGTTCAGGAGCTTCATTCCCATTTCTTAAAATCGTCCGCCTCGTACACCGTCAGCCCGTCCACCTTCAGCCTGCACAGCATCTCGGCGATCTCCTGCCGCCCGGCCGTGTCCGCCGCCTGGTATCTCGGCTTCATCTCTTTTGTTATGGCGCTGCGGATCGCTGTGCGCAGTTCCTTGGCGTCCCTGGCGCTGTCCAGCACGCTGTCATATTCCTCGCGGGTCAGGGTACCGGCCTCCATCATCCGGCTTGCCTGCGCCGCCGCTTCCTCGTCGGCCCGCTCCAGCTGCCGTACCCTCTCGTCGATCATCTCCTGCACCGCGTCTGCGTCCGCCGTGTCCAGCGCCGCCGTAATGTCGGCGCTGCCCACCGTCACGCCCCAGCCGGTCACGGTGTCCAAATCGTACACCCGCTCCCCGCCGTATTCCAGCCCCATCAGGGCGTCCAGCATCTCGGCGCGTTCCTCGCTGTCCGCCTGCTGGTACGCCTTGCTGTACAGCTTCGTCACGGTGCTGCGGGCGGCGGTCACGGCGTCGGCGGGGTCGGTGCCGCTCTTTACCTTGGCATCCACCTGCCCGGCAAACAGCCGGCTCGCCTTGTCAGCGTCGCCGCCGTCCAGCGCCAGGGCAATGCGGTTCAGGTCCTTGTCCATCCCCAGCGGGTCGTCGGCGCCGGCAAGGCCGGTCAGCGTGTCGTATACGCCCTTCACGTCACGCAGGGCTGCGCTCACCGCCACGCCGGTAACATTGCTCACCGCGTTGGCCGTGCGGTACAGCACCTGGTACAGGCTCGTTGTTTTGCCCGTCAGGTACTTGTTCCACACACTCACCGCGTCCATCACGTCGCCGATCCACTCCACGTCGTTGCGCTTTATGGTATAGGTCGCGTTCCCGTCCGCGCGCTCGGTGATAAACCCGATGATGTCCTGCAAAAGCGGCAGGTTCCCCGGCAAATTCACCCCGTCCGCAAAGTTTTCCAGCACGTTCTGGGCGTACACTTTGGCCAGGCTCGCCGCCGTCAGGCGTTCGTCGTCGTCCTCGTCGTCGCCGCGCGGGTGCCGCAGGGTGTCCACGGCGGCCGCGGCCGCGGCGGTCGCCATCGCCGTTGCCACATAGGTAACGCCCACACGGGCAAACCTTGCCCGCGCGGCCTTGTCCTTCGGGTTCTGCGCCAGGTTCACCGCCGCCTGGGCCACCATGGCATAGCTTTTAATGGGTTCCGCCATAAAGTTTGTCACCATCTTGGTAAACGTCGCTGTGCTCCGCATGATCTGGCTGCGGTGCAGCACGCTGTCCACCACCTGCGTCTTGTCCACAATCTCGCTCAGCCGCGCGGCGCACTGCCGGTTAAATTCTTCGCTGTCATATTCAAGCTCCGGCTGCTTGTCCAGCGTTTCCAGCTCGCAGGCGTTCCACAAAGCGCCCCAGGTGGTTTTGTCGCCCCACTCCGCCATCGCGGTGCTGGCGCTCCGCACCCGCTCAAGCGCCGTTTCCTCGTCCAGCGCCATGGCGCGCACATCCTTGCCCAGGTTGGTTTCAAAATATCCCTGGCTTTTCCACCAGGCAATGGCGCAGTATTTTTCGGCTTTCGCCATGCCGCCCTCAAAGGTCTGGCCCTTGGCCCTGGCCGCCAGCCCTTTGCCCAGGTTGGCCGCGCCGCGCCCCAAAGCGCCCCGCAGGTATTTGGGCGCGATCTCCGCCCCCGCGCGGAAGTACGCCGTCGGCTGCTGCACCGCCACGCGCAGGTTCGCGCCCACCTTGGCAACCTTCCAGTTGCGCGTCACGGTGTTCATCAGGCGCTCGCCGCCGCTGGCGGTTTCGGCGCGGCCCTGGCCGTTAATGTCCCGCATCAGCGTTTCAAAATAGTCCTTGCCCTTGCGCCCCAGCAGGTTGTCAATGCCCTCCTTCACACTCACGGCGCTTTCCGGTGCGCGCCAGTTGTACCACTTCATCATGTCGCTTAACGGGATGCACCACCCGTAATAGGTCGCCATCTCCGTCGTGTGCCCAAAAAACGTGTCAAAGGCGTCGCCCACCACCAGCGGGTTGTTGGCGCCCTTCACCAGCGCCTTGGTCATGCCGGCGTTTTTAATGCCGTTCAGCCCGGCCTGCCTGCTGCTGGCTGCCGTTGTGGCGGTAAAGTCGTTGCTGCTGCTCATCGGCCAGTAGTGCGTTTCGGTAAATTTGTCGTACCCGTACAGCGTGTTGCTCACCTCGTTGCCCCACGCCGCCGCGGTCGTGCTCAGGTATTCCTGCATGGCGCGTGCCGTCTGCACCTGCTCGGTCGTCAGGCTGCCGGTAATCTCCGCCAGCTGCCCCGGCGTCAGCTTCACCCGCCGCCCCGGCTTGCCCTTGGCGTCCTTCAGCTGGATGCCGCCGATCATCAAATGCTCCTTCGCCGCCGCGCGCTGGCTCAGGCAGTACAGCTCCATGGCCTGCCCCGGTGTCAGCTCCAGCACGGTGTCCGCCATGCTGGCCGCGTCGGTCACGGTAAATTTGCGCTTTTCGGCCTTGCGCCCCGTCCACTTGTCCACGTCCGTTTTGTCTTTCAGCAGGGCCTGCGTCCACTCCACCGTTTCGCGCAGCTTCCACGCCCGCTTGTCAAACCCTTCGCGTATGGGCCGGTACATCTGCTCTGCCGTGTCGCCCAGGGCGGCAAAATACCGCCCTGCGTCCATCATATCCACGCCAAGCAGCTGCCCCAGGGCGTCGCCCGCCGTGGTGTCGGCGGCGGCCTTCACCGCCTTGCCCAACAGGTTGTTTTTGTTCTTTACCTGTTGCTTTTCCCGCGCGGCCATCTCGGCCACACTCGCGTCGCCCGCGGCGGCAATGGTTTCCCTGCTGCCCTCGGCCAGCAGCTTGTTGGCCTGCGTGATGCTCTTGGTCATGCTTTTCAAAATCACATCCAGCTGCCGCATCTGCTCGCCGCTGAACTGCCCAATCCCCGTCTTTCCGCCGGTCTGCTGCAACAGCGTGTCAATGTATCCCGGCAGGCTGGGGTCAAAATCGGCATAGTCGCCCGCGCCTGCGCCCATGTGTTCCAGCGCCTCGGCGTCCTTGGCCATCAGGGCAATGTCCTTCATGGTTTCCTGCCACCGCTGCGCCGTCGCCGTGCCCGCGTTGCTGGTGTTCCAGTCAAACAGGTTCAGCACGTTCAGCACGGCGGTGCGCATCTTCTTGGGCACATGTTTGGTGTCCGTCGGCTCCCGCAGCCAGGCCGCCAGGGCGCGCACCTGCTTCTGGGCACTGTCCCGGCTTTTGCGGTACAAAAGCCCGTCGTTGCGCCGTTGCATCCGCGTGGCAAACTCCGCCTGCTGGCGCACCAGCTTTTTGTCCCGCGTCTGCACCCATTTCAGCTTTTGCATCCGCTCCCGCATCACGGCGTCGTCCTTGGCGTTCTGTGCCTTCTGCTTGTAAACCTCCAGCATGGCGTCAAACCGCTCTTTCCGGTTGGCGTATGCCTGGTCGTACAGGGCCTTCATCTCGGCCTGCGCGTCCCGCCGCCCCTTGCGGTACTCGGCGCGCGCGGCCTTCTGCGCGTCCTGCGCCGCGCGGTCTGCCATGGTGCGGCGTGTCGGGCTGTTCAGGTATCCCTCCACCGCCTCGTTGGCCAGGTCAAGCGCCAGTGTTTCCATGTCCATGCCATACGGGTTCTCCACCACCGGCACGCTTGCCTCATACACCCCCAGCACCGCGTCGGTAAAGGCGGTAATGTCGGTGTTCTCCGCGTCAAAGGTTCCCGGCCAGCTCTCGGCCAGCTCGGCCTGCATCGTGTCCCAGTTTCCGGCCCCGTCGGTCAGCCGCACGTTCAGCCGGCCAAACAGCGCCTTGCGCACGTTGCCCCACTGCCGCCCGTTTTTGCCGTCGCCGTAGGCGTTCATCAGCTCGGCAAACTCCGCGCTGTCCCGGCGCACCTCCAGCGTCGTGCCGCGCAGGGTTTCGCGCAGCGGTTTATAGTATTCCCGCAGCTCGGTGTTTTTCTGCTCGCTCTCGTTCAGCACCCCGCGCATCACGTCGGTCAGGGCGTCCATCGCGTCGGCGTTCAGCGTCGGCTCGCCGTTGCCTTCCACGTTAAACACCCGCCACAAATCGCCGCTCAGCCTGTCCACGCCGTACTTGCTGCCCGTCAGCTTCAAAATGCGCTGGGCAATGCCCCGCGCGCTCGCCCGGCTTACGCTGTGCCCGCCCGATGCCTTAAACTCCTGCCGCAGCACCTCCATCTGCTGTTCCATGTACAGGTTTTTCTGCGCCAGCTCCCGGTTCTGCGCCCGCAGGTCGTCATAGTCCGCCTCCGTCGGGGCGCTGTACCGCAGTCCTTCGCCAAAGCCAGCCGTTGTTTCCGTGTCCATGCCAAAGGCATATTTTACATTCGCAGATAAATTTTCGCCCAGTTCCTCCTTGACGCTGCCCCAAAAATCTTCTATACTGATGTTGGAACCGTACAGAGCAACGGCATTCGTGCTGACCTCTCGCCCCTTGAGGGATTCGGTTCCATTTTTAATTTGTCTGCCTGTATGGGCGTACAGGCTTCCCCGCAAGGGTTCCATGCTGTCGGCATCCAGCACCTTCTGGCCGTCCTCGTACATATTTACAACAAAGCGGACCCCCATCAGGCTGCCGTCGCTCATGCGTGCCGCCCCAAGGTACAAATCACTTCGCACCTCCTTGCCGCGCGCTTCCAGCTCGTTCACCTTTACGGCGTTCTCCAAAATCGGCCCGATCTGCCCCACATACGGGGCATTTTTTTGTATCTGGGCCGCGTTCAAAAGCCCGTGCCGCAGCCCAGCCCTCGTCACAACAATGGTATCTCCCGTGTATCGGTTTACCACGCTCCCGCTGTTTTTGCCCGGTATGCGCTGCGTGCTCGCCAGGCCCGCATCCAAAATTTCCTTTACGGGCTTGTCGGCCAGGTCGTTTTCCTCCACCTCGGTGATCTCCATATCCGGCAGTTCCCGCAGGGTTTCAAAGCTCACCTGTTCTTCGCCCGTTTTCCTTCTCTGCGGGTGTTTCTCGGCGTCTACCTTCTTGCTGTACCGGAACCGGTTCAGTTCGCTTTGCTCCGGCAGGCTGCCTGTGCGGTAATATGTTTCCAGGTCGCGCACCACTTCGCTGCCGCGCACCCGGCCTTCGTACCAGCGCGTCGCGGCAGTGCTGCCGTCTTTGCGGCTGATGTCCAGGTTAAACCCATGCTTTGCCGCGCCCAGCGTGTCGGCCATCTCGGCAATGGCCGCCTTCTGCGCGTCGCTCACCTCGGTTTCGGCGCTCACGTCCACGCCGGGGCTTTCCGCCATCACCCGCACATTGCCTTCGGCAATAAAGGCATTCAGGTAATCCGTCTGTTCTGCCCCGCGCGCAAGCTCCGCCGGGCCGTAAACGCTTTGGATGTCGCGGTGGTCAAGGTCGCGTACGCTCTTGTCGCTCCCTCCGCTGAAATCCAGCATTCGCCCGTCCGGCAAAATGTACCCGGCGCTCTCAAACCACTTTGTGGTGCCGTAGGTGTCCGCTGCCTGTTCCCGGTGGTAATCCTCCCGGCTCATGCCGCTTTCCCGCACCTCGGCGTCGTACTCGGCCTGCTGGGCCTGCTTTTTCTGCCATGCCTTGTCCTGCTCCTGCTCGCGGGCCTGTTTGATCACTTCCTGTGCCAGGTCGCGCTGTTCCAGCAGCGCGTCCTGCTCGGCCTTAAACCGGTTTTCCGCCGCCTTGTATTCCAGGTATTCCTGGCTCTGTTTCCACTGCACCGCGTCCCCGGCGCGCTTGTGCTGCATCAGGCGGGCCAAAAAACGCCCATGTTCGGCCTCGTCCTGCTGCCGCCACGCTTTTTCCCTCGCCCAGCTGTCCTTCAGGGCGCGTTCCGCTTCGCGGTACTCCGCCCGCGCTTTTTCCAGTTCTTCCTGTGTCACCGCGCCGCTGATCTTCTCACTGTACTTGACATCCGCGTCCCCAAGCTGTATACTGCGAATAAGACCAAAACTGGTTCCGTCCAAAGGCACGCGGTTGCCGCGGACTTGGAACCACTCTTTGGTCTTCTTTTTGTTTTCATTCAAATACAAAATGCTTTCATCTGTAATCAGCTTTGCAAAGTCGCTGCGGGCGTGGATCGTGCGGATTTTTGTTACGGCGTTTCGCCCGGCCACATCTTTGGCCACCATAACACCCACCAGAACCGGCGTGCCGTCTGCTGTTTGCAGGTCGCCAAACACGTTCACTGTGTTCTTCAGCGTCATGGCCTGCGTAATGGCAATCGGGTCGTTCAGCAGCTCCGGTATTCTCTGCACCAGCTCCGCCGTCAAATGGTCGCCGTGGTTCGTCAGCTCCTTTTGCAGCTTGCTCGCGTCAAAGTACACGTCCGCCGCCGCAAATCCCACCTGGTTCAGCGCGCTGCCCTCCTGCACCGTGCCCACCTTCACGCGGCTGCCGGGTTTCAGGCTCTGCCACTGCTCCACCTGTCGGCGGTAATATTTGTCCTCGCGGAAGTCTTTCTTCCCGCTCTGTTCGTTTTTGCTCAGCTTCACGCCCTCGCTTGCCGCGGGGGCGTTTTTTGTATCGCTGTCCGCCTGTCCGGCGGCCTCCAGGCGCGCGCGGGCGTTCCGGCGCGCGGTTTCCAGCTCGGCCAGGGCCTCGTCGCACACGGCGCGCGCTTTCTCGGCGTTCTCGGCGCGCTCGGCAAGCCGCCGCCCGTCTGCGGCGCCCAGCGTCGCGTCGCCGCCGCGCAAAAGGCTGCGGATGCTGCCCACGATCTTGTCCAGCATCTCGCGCAAAGCCTGCAAAACGCTGCGCTTCTCCTCCCGCGTCGTTTCGCTGTCCTCGCTCACATATTCCACAAACGCGCGGGTGTTCTCCTCGCTGCTCATAATGCCGGCAAACAGGTCGCGGGCATACTCGTCCGCCGCCTGCGTCCTGTCGCCGTAGCTGCTCTCGTACCGGCCAATGTGCTGCTGCACGCCGCCCAGCCCGTATTCGCTTGCCGCAAACGCCATCGTCCGCGCGCGCAGCCTGGCCCAGCCCTCCGGGTTCTCGCCCTCCATCCAGTGGGTCAGCTCGTGCTGCACCGTCTGGTAGGCGTTGGCGCTGTTTTCGCCCACGGTCAGGGCTGCCGCACCGGCGGCCCAGTACCCGTTCACCTCCCCGCCGTTGTCGGCGGTCAGCTGGCGTACCACGTCCACATTCATGCCAAACTTTTCCGCCACGCCCTGCAAAACGGCATCCGGCACCTGCGCGCTGCCGGCCGGCACGCCGTCATAGCGCACCTCCGGTTCCGTCACGGCGGCGGCAGGCTGCTGCACCGTCAGGGCGCTGGCGGCGTTGCGCCCCAGGCTGTACGCGGTGTACAGCGCCGCGTCGTCCTGCACCACGGCGGCGCGCGCTGCGCTGGCGCTTTTCGCCTGCTCAAAGCTCAAAACGCCCTCGCGCCCGGCGTTATACATGCTGTGCATCTCCTGCACATACACCGCCGGGCTTTGCCCCTTGTACCGCTCCACCAGCGCCTTTTTCATGTAAGGGGTATAGCTTTCCTCCGCGTCGGCAAACGCCTGTATTCCTTCCACGGTTTCCCGGCGCACCGTGCCCCGCTCCAGTGCCACCGTGTCCGCCTGCGCATCGGCGCGCTGTGCCGCTTCCTCCCCGGTCAGGGTGTCGGCGTCCTGTGCCGCTTTCTCCTGCGCCAGCGCGTCAGCGGCGGCCTGTGCGGCGTTTTCCGCCTGCCGGGCGGCAAGTTCCCCGTCAGCGTTTTGCGCGCTCTCCTGCGCGCTCTGGGCCGCCTGCGGGGCATACTTTTCCTCTGCCGCCGTGCTGCCGGGGCGGGTTTCCTCCTCCAGCCGCGCGGCGGCTCCCAGCGGGTCGGCGACGGCCTGCTGCATATCCTGCGCCTGCGTCAGCGCCGCCTCCCGCACAGCCTGCGCCGTGCGGGTGTTCGCCTGCTGCACTTGGTTCTCGCCGCCTGCCAGGTTCTCCGCCATTCGGGTGTTGGCGCGGTTCAAAGCAAGGTTCAGCCCTGTGCCTGCCGCACCGTAGAACCCGCCGCTGATGGCCCCCATCCCGGCATTCTGCGCAAGCTCCGCCCAGCTGAACTCGGCGTTCGGGTCTTTGGCGGCCACGTCGGCCAGGTAGTTCACCACATACCCCACGGCTTCCTCGGTGCCTTCCTCGCCCATCTGCTGCAGCAGGTTGCGCACCAGGCCCTTGCCGCCGCGGTTCACAATCTCCACCCAGCTGCCCACCGGCAAAACCTCGGTGCCCACCTCAATGCCGCCGCTCACCAGGCCGCGCCACAGCGCTTCGTCCGCGCCGGTGTCTTCGTCGTACAGCTCGGCCATGCGCCCGCCGGCCGCCTGCGCCCCCAGCGCGCCCAGGCTCACCGCCGGCCCCACGCCGGGGATCAGCGCCAGTGCCATGTTGGGCAAATTGCCTGCAATGGCGTTGGCTGTGTCCGCTCCAAACCGCGCCGCGCTGCCAAGGCCTGCCTGCGCTTTGGCCAGGTTCTCGCCGCCCTCGTGGTACAGCCGCATCCCGGCGCTGTTCTCATCGGTCAAAACGGTTTTCTGGTTGTCCTGCGGCCCGGCCTCCTTCGCCGCGTTGTAGCGCGCCAGCGCCGCCTCGTACTCGTCGCTGGTGCGGGTCTGCCCGTTCTCGTCGGTTTCAAACACTTTGCCCTCGTCGGTCAGGCGTCGCAGTTCGGCCAGCGCATGCCGCTCGGCGCTGTTGTTGGCTGCCTCGTCGCGGGTGGCGGGGGCAATGCTTTCCGCCAGCGTCGCCCAGCTGCCCGCCGCCTGCTGTGCCAGGCCCTTCACGTCGCTGCCCAGCCGGTGCGCCGCGCTCCACGCGCTGCCGTAACTGTCGTACAGCTCCCCGGCCTGCTCGTAGGCGCGCTCCTCCTCCTCGCTCATCCCGGCGCGTATCCTCTGCGCCGCGCGCTGTGCCGCCGGGTTGCCGCGCCCCGCGCCGCGCTCGGCGTCCCACAGCGTCTTGGCTTCCGGGTTTTCGTCCAGCCAGGCGTTCACCTGGTCAAAAGCGCGGGCCTTGTCCGCCTGCGTCTGCCCGCCCGCCTGCGCCTGCCGCACCATGGCATCGATCACGGTGTCCCGCGCCGCCTGTTCCAGCGTGTCGGTGCGCGCCGTGTCGCTCATCACGCGGCTGCCAAGCGCCTGTTCGGCATCCTGCCGCCGGTTCAGGTTCAAAATGTCCTGCCCCAGCTGTTCCCGCCCGCTCACATACCGCTGTGTGCGGCCCGCCGGGGCGCTCAGGGCGGCGGCGTAGGCGCTGCCGCCCGTGCTGCCGCCGCCCTGCAAATAGCTGCTTGCCGTGCCGCGCGCGCTGCCCGTGCTCCGGCTCCCCAGCCCCGCGGCCCCCGCTGCCAACATGGTGATCACCTTCTGCCTGGCGGTTTCTTCCTGCCGGGCTTCCGTGCTTTGCCGGTTCGCCGTCTGGCTCTGTGCCTGCCAGATATTGCCCGTGCGCGCCTTTTGCTCCCGGCTTCTCGCGTCAATTCGCTCCTGCAAAGCCTGGCTTCCGGCATTGCTCGTTCCCTCATGGCTCAGGCCGTAGCTTTTTCCGCCGTAGCTTACGGTTCCTTTTTTCAGGTTCAGGCGTACCTGCCGCTCGTAATCGGCGCTTGTCTGTGCCGCCGTTTCCTGCGCCGCCGGGGCCGCTGTCTGTACAATGTCCTCCTTGTCGTCTGTCCTGATTTTTCCGTTCCGCAGGTTCAAATGTACGCTCATTGCTTTCTCCTTTAATCGATCGAAATTCCGTAGTGCGCGGCAATCGACTTTGCCTGTGCTTTGGTCAGGTTCCCTTTCTTGTAGCCGTTGTTTATCATGTTGGCAATGCCAACCTTGCCTGCGCGGGTGCTGGAATCATAGCTCTGTCCGCTGCCCGCCATCGGGTCAATCTTGCTGATCCAATACTGCACGGTATCGTCGCTGCTGCTCTTGCTGCTCCTGCTGCTTCTCGAACTGCTCCTGCCCGCAGAACTCCCGCTGCCGCCCGCGCTCGCCGCGCTGGCCGCCAGGCTGTCCGCGTACTGCTGCTTGTCAAACGCCAGCTGCTCGTTAAACTGCCTCTGGCTCTCCGCAAACTCCTGCTGCCACTGCTCGTCGCTCACCATGTCGCGGTAATCGCCGTAATAGTAGTCCAGCATCTGCTGCCAGCGGGTGTAATTGTCGCTGTACTCGCCGTAATCCTGGTTGTAGGCGGTGTCCTCGCGCTCCGTCAGGTAGTCCAGGTAATCCTGCCAGCGGTTGTAGTTGTCGCTGTATTCGCCGTAGTCCTGGCTGTACGCCGTGTCGGCGCGGTCGGTCAGGTAATCCAGGTAGTCGGCCCAGTTGCTGTACTTGTCCTGGTATCGCCCGTACTCGGCCTGGTATTCGCTGTCCGCGCGGTTCGTCAGGTAGTCCAGGTAATCCGCCCAGTTCGCGTACCGGTCCTGCCAGCGCCCGTACTGCATCTCATCCTGGTTTTGCAAAGCGCTCAGCTGGTTGTACAGGTCGTTCCCCTCGCCCTGGTACCGTTCATAGGCCGCCTGGTACAAATCGGGGATCACATTGTTCAGCTGCGTCAGGTACTGCTGGTTGGCCTGCGCGGCAGCGCTGGCCGTGTAGCTGCTGCCGTAGCCGCCCGTCAGGGCTGCCGCGTCCGCCGCCGCGTTGGCCGCCGCGTCGCTGCCCAGCTTGGTGTACTGGTTCTTGTACTGCTGGTACAAGGGGTCGGCGTTAAAATCATAGGCAAACGCCTTCCGGTTCTGTATCTGCTCCAGCAGGCTGTCGATCTGCGCGCCGTACTGGCTCTCATAGTCACCGGGCCTCTGTGCCTGGTAATTTTTGATCGCCGCCTCGGCATCCAGCACCGCCTGGCTCTTGGTGTAATCGCCGGGCCGCTGCGCCTGGTAATCCTTCAGCGCCGCCTCAGCGTCCAGCACCGCCTGGCTTTTGGTGTATTCGCTGGGCCGCGTGGTCTGGTAGTTCTTGCGCTCCGCCTCGGCGCTTGTCACCCGGTCGCTTCGGGTGTATGCGCCGGGGCGCTCCCGTTCGATCTGGTCAACTTTGCTTCGGTTTGCCATTTTCAGCCTCCTCCGGGTCACTGTCCCGTTCCATCTGCGCCCGCACCGTGCTCAGCAGGCCCTCCAGCACCAGTTCGTCAATGCTCAGGGGCAGGCCGTAGGTGTTCAGCACGCCCTCCACCGCCCTGCGCAGCTCCCGCACGCGCTTGTCAATGCTCTTCATCTCAGCCCTCCAAATGCGCCGCCGCGTCGGTGCGGATGGCGGCGATCGCCGTCAGCACGTCCTCGTCCAGTACAACGTAGTTCTTGCGGTTGTTGGTGCTCACGATGTTGCCGTCTGCGTCCAGCACGCTGTAAGAGAGCGTCACCCGCTCCCCCTCGCCGGTCGTCAGCACGCTAAAGCCTGTGATTTTGTTCATGGTCAAATCTCCTTTCAACTCGCTTCTTCTATCGTCAGTGGCAAACTCACCGCCGCTTCTGTTTCCGCCGCGTCCAGCAGGGCCGCGCCCCGGTTCTCCTCCTCCGGGTACTTGGCATCGCTCACGTCGGCGTACACGCCCTCAAAGCCGCGCTGTACGCCCCAGCACACCCAGTCAAAGCACTGTCCCGCCGGGCCGTGAACGATTGCGCCAAAGGCCGTTTTTTCTGCCCACAGCGCGGCGCTTGCGCCCGTCGGGGTCAGCGCCCAGCGCAAATCCTGCGTTTCGCTCACGGTCTCGCGGTAGCGCGGTTCGGTTGCGATGTAACAAAGGCCGGTTTCATCACACTCGCCGCTGCCCGCATCGCAGAACATCGGCTCCGGGCTTTCCACCGCGTTGATGGCCAGGTTTCCAAAATCGGTGCGCACAATGCGGTTCTTGGCGTCCCACGCGCTCAGGGAACGGCACTGGATGCCCTGGTTCACCTCCAGTTTTCCGCTGCACCCCACGCTGTTGTCCACCTGCTCGATCGTGATGCCCTGAAAGCTGCTGTCGTGCCACCATCCGTATTTCTGGTAGCGGGTGTCCGCGCAGAAAATGGTGGTGTCGCCCTCCGTCGTGGTTTTCAGCCCGTTCTGGATCACCCCCTGCGACATCCCGCTGCTGGTGGCGGTGCCCCCGTACCACTGGATCCCGCTCTTGTCGATGTACACCCGGTTCCCGTCCGACGCGCCCATCCGTATCCACGCGTTGTCCAGGTCGTACACCGTCGAATAATCGCTGTTGTGTATCTGCCCCGTGGTAATGTTGCCGCCGTTGATGATGGTCTTGTCCTGCTGCCAGGTCGATAGGTCGCTGAACGTCACCACGCCGGTAAACCCAATGCTCCCGCTGGAAATCTCGGTGCTGCCCGCCATCAGGCGTATGGTGCTGCTGCTGTCCCCGTTCGCCACACTCAGCGTCAGGCTGTCCGCCCACTGCTTGATGGTGGTAACATCGCCCTCCGCGCTCTCCACGCGGGTGGTCAGGCCATTCGCCGTTGCCGTCAGGGTGGTAATGTTGCCCTCCGCGTCCGTCACACGGGTTTTCAGCCCCTCCGCCGTCGCCGTCAGGGTGGTAATGTCGCCCTCCGCGCTCTCCACACGGGTTTTCAGGCTGTCCGCCGTCTGCGTCAGGCTGGTAATGTTGCCCTCGGCGCTCTCCACACGGGTGCTCAGGCCGTTGGCCGTTGCCGTCAGGGTGGTAATATCGCCCTCCGCGCTCTCAATGCGCCCCGTCAGGCTCCCCGCTGTCTGCTGCAATTCGGTCACATCACCTTCGGCGGTTTCTATGCGGCTCGTCAGGCCGCTGGCCGTCTGCTGCAAACTGCTGATGTCGCCCTCCGCCGTTTCAATGCGGGTGCCAAACCCTTCCGCCGTCTGCGTCAGGCTGGTAATGTTGCCCTCCGCGCTCTCCACACGGGTGCTCAGGCCGTCCGCCGTCGCCGTCAGGGTGGTAATACTGCCCTCGGCGCTCTCAATGCGCCCTTCCAGTCCGGTCGCCGTCGCCGTCAGGGTGTTAATGTCGCCCTCGGCGCTCTCAATGCGCCCCGTCAGGCTGGTGGCCGTCTGCTCCAGGGTGGTAATATCGCCCTCGGCGGTTTCCACCCGCGCCGTAATGCTTGTGGCCGTCTGTTCCAGCGTGCTGATCCGCCCGCCCTGTGCCTCCACCTGGCTCGTCAGCCCTTCCGCCGTCAGCTTCAGCTCGGTCTGGGCATCGTCCAGCCCCGTCACCCGCAGGGTAATGGCATCCAGCGCCTGGCTGATTTCGCTGCTCAGGCCCCCGCTCTCAATTTTGCTGCGCAGCTCCTCGCTTAAATTGTCCTCGTCAATGTCGTTCAGGGCATACCGCAGCATTTCCTGTATCTGGAACAGGTAGCTTTTTATCTTTTTGCCGTCCTTGCCGCTCAGCTGCCCCGTGTCAATGCTCGGCATCTGCAACTGGCTCAGGTTTGCCATTGCCCGCACCTCCTCATCCGTTCAGGCTGTCCCGCTCGCGCCGTTCGCTGCCCGTCGCTGTCACCCGGCTCATGGCGTACACCTTGCACGGCCCCACACCGCACAGCCGCAGCCGCACATGGTCGCACCGGCGCAAGATCACCGGCAAAAACACACTCCGGCTCCGCCTGCCCGCAAAATCCGCCGCGCGCTGCCAGTCCCCGTCGTCATACTGCGCCCACACCGCAAACCGGCTTCCCTCCGGCAGCCACAGCCGGATTTGCAGCCGGTTGGTGTAGTGCGCATCCAGCACATACGGGTCCAGCATCCCGGTTTCGGCCATCCAGCGCACCGGCCCCTCGGTCGCTTCCCCTTCCGCCGGGGTCAGCTTCCAAACACACCCGTCCGCGTCCAGCATGTAGGCGTTCCCGTTCAGCGTCGCAAATGCCGCCGCGTGGGCCGCGTCCTCGCGGCACCAAATGCCGGTTTCCGTGTCGTACACAAACAGGTACCAGCTTTCCGCCGCGTCCTGCATGCTCAGGTACAGCCGCCCGCGCTCGGTGCCCGCCACGGCGTTTTGGTAATACACGCCGCCCAGCGCCGCGCTCACGCTTTCCGGCACACTGCCGTCATAGGCCATCACGCCGTGGTCGGCCTTGTAATACAGGGTGCTGCCCACCATGCACAGGCTTTTGGCGCTGCCCGGCTGCACCCCCTCGCAGGCCGTCATGCTCACCTGGAAGTTGCTCGGCTTGCTGCCGTATACCTTGTGCAGGCAGTTCTCCTTAAAAAACAGCACATACCCCAGCTGCACTGCCGCGCCGGTAAACGGCCCGTCGCTGCCCACGCTCACGGTGTAGCTGTCGGTCGCCAGCCCAGCAAAGCAGTTCCAGTTGGTCGCGTCGCCCAGCTTGCAGGCGTAAATCTCGTTTTCCTCGCTGCTGCACCCCCACAGCCGGTTGTTGCACTCCACCACATAATCCAGCTTCGGGGCCTTTCGCTCCAGCGTCACCGCGTCGGTCTGGCTTGCCGTTTCGTCCAAAAAGCCCACCACCACAACCGCGTCGTCCGCCGCCTGCTGCAGCAGCATCTCGCCGTTCAGGTCGGCCCCCACGCTGTCCAGCACCCCGCTCACCGTCACGGTGTCGCCTTCCGCCAGGTTCTTGCCAATGCCGGCGGCGCTTATCATCACATAGGTGGTCGGTATCGTGTTCCACAGCTTTGTGGCAGCGCTGTACTTTTTCAGGCAGTGCGGGTCGCTGCCGGTACACAGCCAGTATTTTGTCGTGTCCTCCGGCTCGGTTTCGCTCACGGTATAGTCGCTGTACGCCGTGCCGTCCGCTTCGCACAGGGTAAAGTTCACAGTCCCGTCCGTCACATTCTTCTGCCCAATGGCATCCACCGTGCCGTCCGCCGTGTTGTACCGCACCCCGTCCGGGAACACGATCAGCCACGCCCCCATGCTCACAAAGGTTTTTTCGCCCTCACTCACATCGGCCACGGCCTCGCCGCCGTAATACAGCTTCCCGTTCTCTGTCCATGCCAGCGCCGTCTTGGCGCACAGCCCGCCGGGGTTTTGCAGGGTATACAGTTTGGCGCGCGGGCTGCGCGGGGCCATCAGGGGGTAGCGCTCGCTTGTCACGTTTTCCATCTCGTAAAACGCGCCCTCGTCCGGTGCGTCCACATGGCGGTATCCTAAAAATTGCCGGTTCAGCTCGGTGCTTCCCGTTTTGCCCTCCAGCTTTGGCAGCCGCATCACCTCACCCCCCAGGCGTTAAACCTTGCCTCGCTCGCCGGCATGATCTTCCGGTTGTAATAGCTCGCATAGTCGCTGTATGCCTTGTTGTACAGGGCGGCGTTGTTCTGGTACAGGTCAAATTCCTGGTTCTGCATGTCAATCTGCGCGCACAGGTAATACACATACAGCTGGCTGTACGGCTCCGGCGCCAGCAGCACAACACTGTCCGCGCCGCTCTCGTCCGTGCGGTCGTACCCGCCAAACACAAGCTCTGTGCCGTACTCGTGTGTTTTCACCAGCTCCTTAAAAATCGTCTGGTCCACCTCATTCAGCCACTGCACCAGCACCTCGTCCGGCACGGCGTTCGGCTTTACCTGCTCCACCTGTGTCAAAGCCTGCCGTATCGTCATGTTCTTCACCTCTTCTTACAAAAATCAGGGGCGGCGGGCTTTTCTCCCCGTCGCCCCTGTGTAGGGTGTTGTTCTCTTGCGGCATCAGCCCTGGTGCTGTTTGCCGTCCCGGATCGCTTCGATCATTTCCAGCGTCGCGGCGTCCTGTTCCTCGCTCTGCTGCAAAATCAGCGCCACGGCCTTCGGCACCTCCACCGTCACGCCGCGCTTGATCTTGTAAAAGCGCCCGTTCAGCCCCACAACAACCTCGTTGTCGCCGGGGTTCTCCCGGTTCACCGGCAGGCGCATCGTCACCTTCTCGGTCATGTTGGGGTCGCCCTCCTCCGCCACGCGGGCGGGGGCCATGGCCTCGCGCTGTGCCTCGCGCACGGCGTCCTCGCCGGTTCCGGCTCCGGCCGCCTGTGCGCTTTCTGCCGTTTCAATGCTTTTTTCCACGCTGCTCATCGCTGTTTGTCCTTTCTGTTATCAGTTCACCGCCGCCTGGCTGCTCCAGGTGCTTCCGCTCTCCACGCGCACCATGTACTCCTCGCTCAGGCGCTCGGCGCACTTGATTGCCTTCCAGCCCACGCTGGAACGCTGGTTCAGCGGGTCGGCGCTGCCGCTGCTGCCCTTCTGCTTCACAATCACTTCCAGGCCGCTGCCCTCCACCTTGGTCTTGCCGTAGGCGTCCGCGCCCAAAAACAGGGTGCAGAAAATGTTGATGGGGCTGGTCGCTTTGTTCGACACGATCTTCGCCTCGGTGGTTTCCACAAAGCGCACGCCGCCCAGCTTGCCGATCTCGCCGTTGTAGATGTTCTCCGGGTTGGCATACTTGTGTACGTCCATCCAGGCGTCGCCCGCGGCCATCATCAGGTCATAGGCCACATACGGGTGAATGATCGCTACATAGTCGCCGTTGATCTTGGGCGCGTTGGCGGCCTTCAAGATCGCCGCCGCGCGGAACACCTGCTTCACGGTCAAAAGGCAGGTCGCGTCCAGGCTGGCGCGGGCCGTCACGGCGGTTTCGGTGCCGTCCGTGGCAATCTTGGGGCAGTACAGCACATTGGTCCCGCCGGCCAGCACCTCGCGGGTCACGGTGTCCAGGGTGCGGCCCGCCTGGTCGCCCAAAAGCCTCGTCGCCTCCACAATGGTGTTGTCAATGGCGGTAAGCTCCAGCATATCGCTCTGCACAATGTAGTCGCCGTACTGCGCCACCGTGGCGGTCTTGCTGGTCACGGTCAGGCTCTTGCCGTCCGGGGTCACACCTTCGGTCAGGGCGGTCGTGGCCTTCGCCAGGCTCGAAAATTTGCGGAACTCGATCGTCTTGCCGCCGTGCGCCGGGATGTTGCGCTCCTGCCCAAACTGGTCGTGTACCAGCTGGGGTTCGGCATTGTCCAGCAGGGTTTTGTCGTAAAAGGTTTTCATTTCGGCGCTCAGGGTGCTGGTGCCCGTCGTCTGGGTGCCCGCAGCCGCAAAGCGCTGGATGTCAAAATGCTGTTTCCAGTTGCAGATCATGGGTTTCCTCCTTCCTGCCCGCCTTTCAGGCAGGCCTTAAAACTCGATTCGTTCTCCGTTCGCCGCGCGCCGGATCAGCGCCATGCGCTGCTCCTTTGTCGAATGTTCCACATCAAACCTTGCCCCGCTGGCGCCGCTGGCCGCCGCGCCGTTTTCCGCCGGGCGGCCCCTGTTGGCGCTCACGCCGGCGGCCACCTTGGCGGCCACCTTCTGCGCGGTGTACTGCATTGCGCCGCCCAAAATCTCGTCCTGGTGGCGCACCTCGTAAATGGTTTTCAGCGGCACCTGCGCGCGCAAAAGCCGCACAAAGTCCGGGTCCTGCATCTCGGCGTTCAGGTCAAACGCCGGGTACTGCGCCTTCACGCCGTCGGCCTCCTGCATCAGGCGCTGGTACGCCTGGTCCATCTGCCGGCGCTGGGCAAGCTCGGCCTGCTGGCGCTGGTAACGGGCGTTCTCCCGCTCCAGCTGCTGCACCCGCATGAACTGCTTCACGTCCATGCCTGCCTCGCCCGCGGCCTCCTCGTACAGCTTCTGGTCGTCGTTCAGCGCCGCCGCAATGCCGTCGTAATCGTCGGCCTTCAGGCTGTATCGCTGGGCCAGCACATCCATGGCGGCCTGCATCTTGCCGTTGGCTTCCTCTGCGGCCTTTGCCTTGGCAAACCTCTGGTTGATGATCTTCTGCACCCGCGCGTCAAACTCGCCCTTGTATTCGCCCTTCACCAGGGCGTCAAACTCGGCTTTCAGGTCGCGCGGCGTTTCCCCGGCAGTGGCGTCCTGCCCCGTCTGGGCCGCGTTTGGCGCGCTCTGTGCGCCCGCACCGGCCCCTTCGCCCGGCT
>OLRE01001419.1_pt1 | contig 23387 bp, 14 predicted proteins | sample 1672461 | NCBI WGS metagenome assembly OLRE01 (sample SAMEA3136688, study PRJEB25190) | human gut metagenome | biome: human gut; feature: human-associated habitat; material: faeces | place: Austria | collected 2013
GAAAACTCTTGTATTTCATGTGATCAATCCTCCTGTGTCACAAAATATATCAGTTCGCTCGTGTGTCTATTTTCGCGCATCGCCTCCCGGCACTCCAATATGCCGCAAGCAGAAAAACCGCGGCAGCAAGCCAGCCGAGCGGATAGGATAAAGAGCGGCCCAGCGCGCCGCAGCGCGGGATCAGGACGGCGGCGCAGAACGCATTCCCGATGAACTCGCCGGTGCCGGACAGCATCGCCAGCTTTCCGCGTCCGACGCTGACAAAAAACGTGCGCAGTGGGTACACAACGCCAAGCGCCAGATGCCCCAGCCCATACCAGCGCCAGTATTCCACGCCGTAAGCGATGATCTGCCGGTTCTGAAACAGCATGCCGAAATACCACGCCCCGAGCGTCCAATACAGCAGGCAGCACAGCGCGCCATACAGAACGCAGCACACAAGCGATAACCGCAAAAACGCCCTGATACATGCGGCATTGCCGGCAGCGAAATTGGGCGGCACAAACGCAAGTCCCGCCGAGGTGATAGCGCTCATGATGCCGGTCAGGGGCAGGCTGACACTCAAAACCGTAATATAATCAGACGGAAGCAAGCGGTTTGCCTGAAGCGTCACGATCAGGTATCCGGCGGTACAGAAAAGGTTTTGCAGCGCGATCGGCACACTGTCGCGCAGGATCGCGGCGGTCTGCATCCAGTCCGGTCGGAAGCGTTCTCCCGCGCGGAAATAGCCTTCCCTGCGGAACAGGAACCAATAAACCAGCAGATGCAGCGCCGCGCCCAACGCGCTGCTCAGGGCTGCACCGATCAGCTTCATGCGGAAAACCGCAAGCAGAAGAACGGTGGCAAGCAGATTCGCGCAGATCACGATAATGTTGATCCAAAAGATCCGCCGTGAGCTGCCGATCCCGTTGACGATCGTTAAAAAGAGCGCCGCAAGCGCGGAAGGCAGATACGCGATCAGATACAGAATATAATAAAGTCTCGCGTCAGCGCCGAACGCCGGTGGAACGTTCAGCGCATGCAGAACCGGCTCTGTGAGCAGCAGCATCAGTCCCGCGCAGGCCGCGCTGGCAAGCAGAACCGTAAATCCCGCGTTTTTCATCGCGCGTGTCACGGTCGGATGGTCGTGCAGGGCGAACTGGTGCGCAATTTTGATCCATGCAGCAGTATAGACGCTGGAAACGACGTTCACGAACAGCGTCGTGGCGACACTCAGATAGCCGGTCACGGTGAAATAGGTCTGCCCCGCGTATTGACTATAGAGCCGGTTCGTCAGCGTCGTTGTGACGGCAAGCACAAGGTTGACGAGGATCAGCGGTGCGCAGACACTCCAAAGCGCGCGCGAAGGAGAGATGTGCAGGTAGTCCGTGCTTTGTCCCGAAACTCGCATAGGCGTTGCTCCTTTGCGTCAGCAAAATGTTTTGTGGATTCTGCATAGATTATAGACCCGCGATTATGAGAAGTCAACAAATTTTGCTATACGGGTAAAATTATACTTGCTTTTCCGGTTTAGAAAAGATATACTGCAATCGTAAAAGGATTGGATCATCCGGAATTATCTGATATTTTGATGCTTTTTTGCATTGATCCGGGTAGCAAAATGGAAGGAGGAAACGCCCATGAAGGTCACGCGCACAGATGTAGCAAAGCTTGCAGGCGTTTCCACCGCGACGGTCTCCTATGTCCTGAACGGCTCGCGCAGCATGTCTGAAAAGACGCGGAAGCTGGTGCTGGACGCCGTTGAGCAGCTCAACTACAAGCCGGATATGATCGCGCGCAGCATGACAAAAAACGAGACCCGTCAGCTTTCCTTCATGGTCAACGATGCGACGAACCCGTTTTACGGCGAGATCATCGTCGGCTTTGAAAACGCCGCGATGGAGCGCGGATATTTCGTCAACATCTGCACCGGCAACAAGAATATCAACGACTATTTCGACAACTATATCGCCCGCCGCGTGGACGGCGTTTTTATCGCTGCCATTCCCTACAAGTTCGACATGGCCAAACTCTACAGTCTGACCGATAATGGTATCCGCGTCGTCGTTTCCGGCAACACCGACGTCGATCTCAAGCGTGTCAGCTCGATTGAAAGCGATTATGTCACTGCAATGGATAAGGCGGTCAGCTACCTGTACGGCCTCGGGCACCGGGAGATCTCATATCTGAGCGGCCTCAGCCGGAAATTCCAGTTTGACCACCGTATCGACGGCTATCTCGCCGCAGTCGAGCGTTACCAGCTCCCCTGCGGCTCGGATCTGCTGTTCGACGGCAAACCGCCGTATCACACAGAGATCGCAGAGGGCTATGCGCTGACGCAGGAACTGCTAAAGTCGGAACGCCGGTTCACAGCCGTCATCTGCCTGAACGATCTGATGGCAATGGGCGCGATCTCCGCGCTTCAGGAGGCGGGACTGCGCGTGCCGGAGGATGTTTCCGTCATGGGCTTTGACGACATTCTCTTTTCGCAGGCGTGGCGGCCCTCCATCACGACAATGGCAGTTTCAAAGGCGGAATTCGGCAAAAAGGCGTTTGAATTGCTCTATACCAACATCCAGCAGGGCACGACCGGATATTATCTGAATCAGCTGGAGCTGATCCAGCGTGCATCGACTGCGCCTCCCGGCCGGTAATCACTTTGGAAATTCTACGGATCAAAACGTAGAATTTCTTTCAGGCTCAAAAGTTACCCGTGTAGCATATTTAAATGAAGCGCCCGCAGCCCGCTCAGGCATGCAGAGCTGGCAGCGGCTTCAGGATACATTATAATTTTAACATGAAAGGAAGCAAACAATGAAAAAGATGCAAAAGTGGATCGCGCTCCTGCTTGCCGTGCTGATGCTTTCGGCGATTTTTGCGGGCTGCGCAAAACCGACGACCACCCCGGAACAGGGCGATACCCAGCAGACGGAGACGGACACACAGGGCACGGAAACTGCCAATCAGCCCTCCCCGCAGCCGCAGGAGGGCTCTGACGCAGCATGGGACACCAGCAAAAATGACGAGATCATCGTCACGGTCATCAACGGCTACTATACCGCAGGCGAAAAGAAGCTCGCCGAGGAATACACCAAGCTGCACCCGGAAACCAAGGTCACGGTCGACGTTGTTTCTGACAACGACGCTTACATGGCCAAGATGCAGTCCCTGTTCTCCGGCGACATGACCGGCACCTCCGATATCGTCCATGCAAACTTCCTCACAAATGCGCTGGGCGGCAACGAGGTCTGCTTCCAGAAGAACTATCTGCGTGAGCTGAGCGACGTTCTGGATATGCAGCACCCGTATCAGGATGGCCTTGTCCGCGACATGTACAACGACACCATTCTGACCGAGGCCTGGAACGCCTTCGGCGGTCTTGGCATCGGTGCGCTGCCGTTTGACAAGACCGGTATTTCCTTCTACTATAATAAGACCGCGTTTGAAGCGCTTGGACTTGAAGCGCCGCAGACCTGGGAAGAACTGCTGGAAACCTGCCAGACGCTGCGCGACAACGGATACGAAAACCCGATCACTGTCGGTCAGGAGGCTTCCTGGATCCTTGCCTCTCTTGCAGACGCAGGCTTCCGCTATGAAGAAAGCGAATTCCTTGTGCAGCCCGGCGACGCGATCTATGACGCCGAGACCATGTCCGCAAACGACGGGTTTGTCTTTGACGACAACAACCTCTCCTGCGACGCCTTCACCGTGACCAGCACCGAGCGTATGCTTGCTGCCAGAAAGAACGATATCATCCATTCCAATATCAGCCGTACCTCCTGGGTTGAGTTTGCGAAGCTCGCGGCATATTTCCCCGCAAACTGGATCGGCGGCGGCGCTGACAACATCACCGAGTTTGAAACGCAGGTCTCCCCCATCCTGCTCAACGGCGCGTGGAATGTCGGCCTGATTCTGGACGACATCAATAACATGCCGGAGAGTGCGCAGTTTGACTGGGCGACCTTCAACATCCCCGACTTCGCCAACGCTCCCGAGGGTTTCGGCACGAAGATGCGCGGCCTGTACGTGCTCGGCAACGTCATGGGCATTGTTCCGAAGAACGACGCCGACCACGACGCGCGTGTTCTGGACTTCTATCTGTACTGGTACTCGCAGGCAGGCGCACAGATGTGCTATGAGGAGACGCTCTCCAACGGCAACTTTGTGCAGGGTCCGTGCATGATCAACGGCGTCGTCCTCAAGGACGAGCTGATGGAAAAGCTGACCGGCTTTGTGGTCGAGGGCGCTGTCAAGGCGTATTCCTCCGAGCTGTGCGGCCTGTATCAGACGCAGGAGGCTGACCGCCCGATTCACAACGACCTGATCAACAAGCTGACAGCGGGTGAGATCGACATCGATACCTTCCTCGATGGTCTGGCCACCGTGCAGGGCAATGATACCGACGTCAAGATCGAAGCCGGCGGCTACGATCTTGACCCGACCACCGCTGACACCGCGAAATAAAATTGGATTCCGCCGGCCGGGGAAAAGCTCCGCGCTTTTCCCCGGCTATTCTCAATAACTGTCGATCCAAGCGCAGCGCAGCTTAAGAGAAGCACACCGTTTGGATGGACAGTTATAAAAGACAGGAGGCTGCTGGATATGAAAAAAAGCTTTGCGGAACGGTGCGTTCCGTATCTGTTCATTGCCGGAACGTTTCTGATGCTGATCGTATTCATGTATTTTTCGGTCGGTCTGGCGTTCTATACCTCGCTGACCGACAAAATGCCGGGACGCGAAACGCATTTCATCGGGCTGGAAAACTACAAGGCTCTGCTCTCTGACGATATGTTCCGCATGTCGTTCCGGAATCAGGCGGTTCTGAGCCTGTTTGCCGTGTTCAACAGCGTTTTCTTCCCGCTACTGGCCGCGCTGATTCTGTATCACGTCCGGCATAAGAAACTCTCCCGCATCATCAAGACGCTGTTTGTCATCCCGATGCTGGTGCCGAGCATCGTTGTGATTTTGATCTGGAAATACCTTTATAATCCGAATTTCGGCTTCAACAGCATTCTGAAGCTGCTGCATCTCGGCAGTCTGACGCAGAACTGGCTGAACAACGCTGACACCGCGCTGATGTGCATCATTCTGGTCGGATTTCCGTTCGTCTCCGGTATGTACTTTCTGCTGTTCCATACCGGCATCAACAGTATCAGCCCGGAGCTCTATGACGCGGCCCGCGTGGACGGCGCAACCAGCATGGATGTCGTCCGGTATGTGCAGATCCCCGGAGTATGGCCGTATGTCAAGATCGTCGCGACGCTGAGCCTGATCGGAAGTCTGTCCGGCTTCGGGCAGGTCGCAGCCATGACTGCCGGCGGCCCCGGCTACAGCACCATGATCCCGGCATTACAGATGTATAAGGTCGCGTTCGGCGACGGGCGGCATGGCTATGCGTCCGCGCTCGGTGTGGTGCTGTTCTTTGTAATCGTCATTCTGACGCTCATTACCAATAAGGTGCTGTCCGGAAAGGGGGAGAAATCCGCATGAATAAAAATGCCCCGCGCACGGCCTCCTATTGGGTCAGTCGAATCGTTCTGGTCTTTCTTATCGTAACGACGTTTTTCCCGTTCGTGATGCTTATAAACATGTCGCTCAAGCCGACGGTTCTCATCACGACCGACTTTCTCGGACTGCCGAAGGAGCCGTACTGGCAGAATTTCAGCAAGGCGCTCAGCTTTGTCGGCCGTCCTATCCTGAATTCGTTCCTGATCTGCGGCGCGTCGCTCGGTTTCATTCTGCTGCACGTTTCTCTGAGCGGCTATGCCTTTGCGCGGCTTCGGTTCAAGGGTAAGCGCTTTTTGTTCGGGATGCTGGTCGCCGTCATGATGGTGCCGACTACGATCACGATCGTGCCGCAGTATCTCATCATGCAGAAACTCAGGCTCATCAACAAATACTGGGCGCTGATTCTGCCATACATTGCAAGCCAGCAGGTTTTTGGCATTATGCTGGCAAAGGCCGCGTTTGAGCAGATGCCGAACGATATTTTCGAGGCGGCAAAAATCGACGGCGCAAATGAATTTTCCAGCTTTCTGCGCATCGGTCTGCCGCTGCTCAAGCCGACGCTGGTCACAGTCGGCATTACTGTCGTCGTCGCCATGTACAACGACTACATCTGGCCGACGATCGCGCTGACCGGCGGTGACGATATGAAGACGTTCTGCCAGATCGTATTCAACGCGGCCTCCGGCATTGCCCGGACAGATCTTGGCCTTGTTGCAGCCTCGTTTATTCTCGGTACCATTCCGCTCATGCTCATCACATGCAGCTGCCTGAAATACTATCTGGAGGGCATGGTCGCCGGAGCCGTCAAAGGATAACACAGGAGAACAATATGATTCAAAAAGAGGAAAACACCCTTTTGCAGAAACAGGGGCTGGAGTCCCGCGCGGAAGCGGACGAGCGCCGCCGCGTCTATCTGACGCCCACGGCGGTGATATGGGAAGCCGGGCGCGTTTCCGGCAGTAAAGCGCTGCTGGAAAACCGCTCGGTACAGGTCGGGCTTCACAATTCCGACTGCTGCACGCTCACAAACGACGGCGCTGCCGCCTCCATTCTGCTGGACTATGGAAAGGAGCTCGCAGGCGGGCTGATGCTCAGTGTCGGTACGCTGTGCGGCGCGGAAGAAGTGCGGCTGCGCATCCGGTTCGGCGAATCCGCGACAGAAGCAATGAGCGAGCCGGGTGGCCCCGGCGGCGCAACGAACGACCACGCCTGCCGCGACTGGACGATTTCTGTCCGGCAGCTCAGCATGACACCCGTCGGCGAGACCGGCTTCCGCTTTGTCCGCATTGACCTGCTGACAGAGGGTGCCGGTATGCAGTTCTGTGCAGCAAAGGCGATCCTTCGATACCGCGATATTCCGTATCTCGGAAGCTTCTCCTGCAGCGACCCGCTTTTGAACCGAATCTGGGAGACCGGCGCTTATACCGTCCATCTTAATATGCAGCAGTATATCTGGGACGGCGTCAAGCGCGACCGGCTGGTATGGATCGGAGATCTGCACCCAGAACTCTCTACCATCCAGGCCGTCTTCGGCGACCAGCAGGTCATCCGTGACAGTCTGGATCTGGTAACGTCGCAGACACCTGCCGATCAGTGGATGAACGATATCCCGACCTATTCCATGTGGTGGATCGTCATTCAGCATGATTACTATATGCAGTTCGGCGACCGGGCGTATCTGGCCCGGCAACTGCCCTATCTCAAAAAGCTGACGGAAAATCTGTCCGCGCATATCGGTCCGGACGGAAAGGACTGTACGCCGGAAAACCGGTTTCTGGACTGGCCGACGAAGGGTGATCCCGCAGCAGTCGACATGGGGATCCAGGCGCTGCACATTCTTGCGGCGTGGGCAAGCAGCCGGATCTTCCGTGCGCTTGGCGAGGAAGCACTTGCCCAGCAGGCAGAGTCCGACTGTACCCGTCTGCTGCAATACCGCCCGGAGCATTGTGCATCCAAACAGGCCGCAGCACTGGCCGCGCTGGCAGGGCTTCTCGATGCAGCTGACGCAAACGAGACCATTCTGAAAAAGGGCGGCGCCGCCGGACTGTGCTGCTTCATGGGCTATTATGTGCTGCTGGCGCAGGCTGCGGCACAGGACTATGCGGGCGCGCTCGACATGCTCCGCGCATACTGGGGCGGCATGCTCCGGCTCGGCGCAACGACCTTCTGGGAGGACTTTGATCTTCGGTGGATGGAAAACGCTGCGCCCATCGACCGGCTTCCCCGCGCGGGCGAGATTGACGTTCACGCGACCTATGGAAAGCACTGCTACCGCGGCTTCCGCCACAGTCTCTGTCACGGCTGGGCAAGCGGGCCGACCGCATGGCTGACGCGGTTCGTGCTGGGCGTGGAGATCCTGGAGCCCGGCTGTAAGAAGATCCGCGTTTGCCCGCATCTGGACGGACTGGATTGGGCAAAGGGCAGCTATCCGACGCCGTTCGGCGTGATCAAACTGGAACACAAGCTCCTGCCGGACGGCAGCATCCGGACCGCCGTGCAGGCTCCGCCTGAGATTGAACTTGTCTATGAAAACGCTGGAACAGGAATTTCATAATCCCTCCGCCGCCTATCGCGGCAAGCCCTTTTGGGCGTGGAACGGAAAGCTGGAGGAGCAGGAGCTCCTGCGGCAGATCGACGTGCTGCATGAAATGGGCTTCGGCGGCTTTTTCATGCACTCGCGCACCGGCCTGCAGACGGAGTATCTGGGCGAAGACTGGTTCCGACTGACGGATGCCTGCATAAAAAGGGCGCAGGAACTCGGCATGGAGCCATGGATCTACGACGAGGATCGCTGGCCCAGCGGCTGCGCGGGCGGTCTTGTGACAAAGGAGCCGCCGTTCCGACGCAAATATCTGACCCTGACGCTGAATGAAGCGGCGGATTCTTCGGAGCCGCCGCTTGCGGTGTTTGCCGCACGGATCGATGGGCTTTCCCTTTCGCCGGGCTACCGCAGCTTTGACCGGCTGCAGCCCGGCGAAACGAAGCTGGTCTTCCGCATCCACACCATGCAGCCGCAGAGTGTTTATAACGGCTTTACGGACTCTGACCGGCTGAGCCTTGCCGCGACGGAGCGCTTTCTGGACGTAACGCACCGGCAGTATGCCGCACGCTGCACGGAGTTTTCCTCCATCCGCGGCGTTTTTACCGACGAGCCGCACCGGGGGATGGTGTTTTCCGATTTTTCCGACCCCGGTGAAGAACGCCGCTGGTCGCTCCCGTGGACGGACAATCTGCCGGAGGCGTTTGAGGCGGCCTATGGCGAGCCGCTGCTGCCGCGTCTGCCGGAGTTGTTTCTGCTTCTGCGCGGGAAGCCGGTTTCAAGGCTGAAGTGGCAGTACATGGAGCTGCTGCAGACGCTGTTTATGACGCGTTTTTTGCAGCCTGTCCGGCGCTGGGCGCAGGAAAACGACTTAAAGACGACGGGACATTTTCTGCATGAGGACAGTCTGAGCGCGCAGGCCGTCCCGACCGGCTCGATGATGCGGTGCTATGAATACCTGGACGAGCCGGGGATCGACAATCTGACGGCGTTCAATTTTACGCCGTGGGCCGTCAAGCAGCTGGAATCTGCCGCGCGGCAGCTCGGAAAGACGAAAAAGCTCTCAGAGCTTTTCGGCGCGACCGGCTGGCAGATGACATTTCAGGATTACGAGTACATTGCAAACTGGCAGACGCTTCTGGGCATCAATGTGCGCTGCCCGCATCTGGCGTGGTATACCATGCAGGGGCAGGCAAAACGGGATTATCCGGGGTCGTTCCTGCATCAGGCGACGTGGTACCGGGAGCATGCCGCACTGGAAGCGAAGCTCTCGCGGCTCGGCCTGCTTATCTCGCAGGGAACGCCGGTCTGCCGGACGCTGGTGCTGCATCCGGTCGAAAGCCTCTGGTACCAGATCCATCCCGGCTGGGTAAATGGTCTGGACACCGCCGAACCGGCCATGAAAAGGCTGGAACGGCAGTTCCGGCAGTTGTTCCATTGGCTGATGCAGACGCAGACCGACTTTGACTATGGCGACGAGGGCATTCTGGCCGCACATGCCGCAGTCGATGCCGCGCAGCCCGCTGCGCTCCGCGTTGGGCAGATGCGCTACCGACGGGTCGTGATCTGCGGCTGTACCTGTATCCGCGCATCGACACTGCAGCTTTTGCGGAGCTTCTCCGCAGCGGGCGGCGAGCTTGTCTGGATCGGCACACCACCGCGCTATATCGCCGGAGAAGCATTCTCCGAATGCGCTTCGCTTGCGGCAGCAGGCATAAGACTTCCACTGCGCAAATCGGATGTGCTGCGCTATTTCCGCGCGCAGCCGCAATCGGTCAGAATTATGGATGACAACGCTGCCGCAGAAATCTATTTGCAGATGCGGCAGACGGATGACTGTATATTTGCATTTTTGTGGAATAAAAGCATGAGCCGGACGCTGCACGATGTCCCGGTTCGCATCCCCGACGGCTTATACGCTGAATTGTGGGACTGCCGGGACGGGGCTGTATATGCGCTCCCGGTGCGAAACGACTGCGTTTCGGTCAGCCTTGCACCGGGTGCGGTGCGCACAGTGCGCCTTTGCCGCGAACAGCGTGCGCTCCCTCCCCTTCCCCTTCCGCCGCAGACCGAGCCGGTCTTCCTCCGCTCCCCTGCCGGTTTCCGTCTCAATGAGCCGAACGTGCTGCCGCTGGATCGGGCGGCGCTCTGGCTGGACGAAGAACTGCTCTGTGCGCAGGATGAAATTCTGAAGCTCGACCGCACGCTGCGCGGGCAGCTGGGCATGGAGCAGCGAAGCGGCGAAATGCTCCAGCCATGGGCACGAAAAGGGCCAGATACATCCTATCCGATTCGGCTGTGCTTCTCCGTTTTGTGTGAGCAGCTTCCACAGACGCCGCTTCTGCTGGCGCTGGAGGATCTGCCTGCGCAGACGCTGACTGTCAACGGCATGGCCATTTCGCTTTGCAAGGCGGCAGGCTTCTGGGTCGATTCCTGCTTTTCCCTCTACGCACTTCCGGCAGCTTGCTGGAAGCTGGGCGAAAATCAGATCGAGTGGACTGCAGCGTATTCCGAGGTCTGCGGACTGGAAGCGGCGTATTTGCTGGGAGACGTTGGCGTCTGGTTCCGTTCCGGAACACCGGTAATCGGGTGTCTGCCGCAGACGCTGAAAATCGGAAATCTTGTTTATCAGGGGCTTCCGTTCTACAGCGGCAAGGTGCGATATCTGTTTGACGTACCTGCCGATCAGAAATTCTGGCTTCAGCTTGACGCTTTCGGCGGCAGCTGCACCGCGGCAGCTTGCGGCGGGGAACGGACTGTATTCTGGGGCTCTGACCCGATTCCCCTGCATTCTGACGCGGCGCGGACGCTGGAACTCGAACTGATTTTGAATCGAAGAAACACATTCGGGCCGCTGCACCGCTTCCCGCGTAAGCAGCCCTATATCGCGCCGGACAGCTTCACCTGTGACGACGCTTCCCGGTACTGCCTGTATCCGACCGGCCTTCTGTGCGCGCCGAAGGTCTATTTTGAAGAATCAATATGCTTCGGAGGGATTCAACGATGAAGAACCAATTTTCCGCAGACTATGCTTCCTATGAAATTTTTGAGCCGAACCGCAATCGCTTCTGGTACAACCAGCTGTTCAACGCAGATGGGTACACGGCAAGCGTCACGAATGTCGGGCACGGCACCAGCCGTTATATCGACCAGACCGCCACGCATGCCGTTCTGAATGAGCGCGAGGAACGGTTTCTCTATCTGCGAGACGAAGAAAGCAAAGCATGCTGGAGTGTCGGAAAATTTCCGCTGATGGAGCCGGTTGACCGTCTTTTCTGCGAGCATTCCATGGGCTTCTCCCGGATTGAAACAGATAATCTCGGAATTGAAGCCGCGTGGACGCTGTTTGTTCCGGTTCACGGGTATCATGAGGTTTGGCTGCTGCGTCTTCGCAACACGACAGACCGGCCGCGCACGATCAGCGCGTTCCCGCTCGTCTCGTTCGACCTCGGCGGCTTTCAGCAGCCCGCCTATTACGTGCCCTTCAACTGTACGGAGACGATATTTGACGGGCATCTGCAAGGCATTTTCGCATGGAACAAAAACCCGCACAACCCGCACCCGCGCTACAGCGGCTTTTTAGCCAGCAGTCTGCCGCCGGCTGCGTATGACGGCTGTCTGGAACGGTTTCTTGGCATCATGGGCTCCACTGCACGTCCGGAACGACTGCTTGCAGGGGAAGCCTGCACCAACAGTCTGACGACGGTGCTTGGCCTTGGCGCGGTTTTGCAGAATACCGTAACGCTTTTGCCGGGTCAGAAGCAGACGATCTGCTATACGGCGGGGCTTGCTGTCTCGCTGGAGGACGCGCGTGCGGCGGCGCAGGAGAGCTTTCGCGATCCGCAGTCACAGCTGGAAGCGGCGCAGCGCGCAATGCGGCAGAAATATGACACGCTGCACGCGCAGACGCCAGATGTGCGCGTCAATTCCATCGTCAATTACTGGACGCAGAAGCAGGTTGATTTCTGTTCGCTCGGAAAAAAGGCCGTGCGCGATAATGCGCAGGTCGCAATGGCGCAGCTGAATTTTGCGCCGGAGCAGGCGGAGCGGACGATCAGCGAATGCCTGTGCCACCAGTATCAGGATGGCCACGCTGTTCTTGGCTTTGGCCCGACGCTTGACCCAAATCTCTACTCTGACCCGCATATGTGGCTGATCCTTGCATGCTGCGAGCTTGTAAAGGAAACGGGCGACACCTCGTTCCTGCAAAAAAAGCTGCCGTTCCAGGACGGCGGCGAAGCGGGTGTCTATGAGCATCTGAAGCGCGCGATGCAGTATATGATAAACGACGCGGGCGTGCACGGGATTCCCCGCATCCGCTACGCCGACTGGAACGACGCGCTGAATATCGACGATCCGGAGGCGGAATCCGTCTTTATGGCCATGGCAATGGCGTGGGCATGCAAAGAGCTTGCCGCGCTCAGCCGTTTCCTCGGTGATAACGCATACGCCCAGCAGCTGCTCGAGCAGCGGGCAGCGCTGGTCGAGACGATCAACCGCAAGGCCTGGGACGGAGAATGGTATTTGCGTGCGTTCAGCAAATTTGGCCCCGTCGGCTCGAAATCCAGTCCGACGGGCGGCAACATCTATATCAACCCGCAGGTCTGGTCGATCCTGGCCGACGTCGTACCGGAAGACCGGCTGGACGCAGTTCTGACTGCAATCGACAAAATGGACAAAAAATACGGCATCCAGCTCTGTGAGCCCGCCTACCCGCACTATGACAGTCATGTCGGCAGAATGTCCGGCATGCTTCCGGGGCTGTTTGAAAACGGCGGCGTGTATAATCACTGCAACGCATTCAAGATCATGGCTGACTGCAGGCTTGGCCGGGCGGAGCAGGCGCTTTCCACGCTCCACAAGATGATCCCGGACAGTAAGGACAATCCTGTGTCCATCACCGGCGCGGAGCCGTATCTGTTCGTAAACTGCTGGTGCATGCACCCGTCGTTCTTCACGCGGATCTGGTTTGGCTGGTTTACCGGCACATCCGCGTGGGCGCTGCGCGGCTTCTATGAGGGCATCTGCGGCCTGCGGCGGGAATACGGCGGGCTGCGGGTGCAGCCCTGCATTCCCGGAGCGTGGAAGGAGCTGACGCTGACGCGCACGTTCCGCGGCTGCCGGTATCACATTCATATTTCCAACACAGGAAGCGGGAAGCCGGAGGTCACAGTCGATGGAAACCGGCTTGCAGATACTCTCCTGCCCGTTCTGAACGACGGACAGATACACGAAGTGGTTGTACGGACATGATCAGGGAGGCAAACGCCATGCAGATCAGTGTCATGAGCTTCAACATCCAGCATTGCCTGAATTACCGGACGCGGCAGATCGATTTTGATCTGTTTGCGCAGGTGATCCGGCAGTCCGGGGCTGATATCGTCGGTCTGAACGAGGTCAACGGCAGGGGTGCAGGCGCAGACTATCTGCCGCAGGCTGAGATTCTGGCCGAAAGGCTGGGATTTCACGCCTATTTCGCACAAGCGATCGCGTTTGATGGTGTCAATCCCTACGGGAATGCGCTGCTGTCCCGTTACTCGATCGAGACGGCGCAGACCATTCTCATACCGGATCCGGAGACACGCGGATATGCCGGGTATTATGAGACGCGCTGTCTGCTAAAGGCCGTCGTCCGGACGCCGCAGCCGCTCACCGTCTGTGTGACTCATTTCGGGCTGAACCCGGATGAGCAGGTGCTTGCGCAGGAAACGGTTCTTGCGCAGATTGAAGATCAGCGCTGCGTTCTAATGGGCGATTTCAACATGACGCCGGATGCGGAGCTGCTGCAGAGCATCCGCGCCCGCATGACCGATACCGCCGCTCTGATTCAGGGCCCTACCGCCACCTTTCCCTCTGACCGCCCGGACAGAAAGCTTGACTATCTGTTCCTCAGCCGCGATCTGACCGTGCAGAGCGCGGAGATTCTGCCGGTCATTGCTTCCGATCACAGGCCATATTTTACAGTGCTTTCCTTTTGAGTACAAGCTTTGTATTCCACAGATACCCATCCCCTTTGCCCGTCATTTCACCTAAAAACTACTTATATGAGCAATCGGAGGAATAAAAATGAAAAAAGCATTGTCTCTTATCCTGGTATGCCTTTTCCTCGTATCCATGATGATTCCGGTATCCGCTGCGCAGTTCATAAACGCTTATGAGACGATTCAAGCGGAGAATTATTCTGAAGCTTCCTGCGCTTCTGTGTTGGGACTTGGCTCCACACATTATCTTGAGAACTGCTTGGATGCGGGCGGTGGAAAGAATGTATTTGACTGGCAGAGAAACACATATTTCAAGTATGCCAACGTCGATTTTGGATCGGATGCCGCCTATGGCTTTTCGGCACGAGTTGCGGATTTTTCGGATCACGCCGATCTGAAAATCATTTTGGACAGCATCAATGGTCCCGTAATTGGAACCCTGCACATTGTATCAACCGGGAAGCAGCAGGACTGGGAAACGCAGTCCTGCCCAATTACGCCGACATCCGGTGTGCATGACGTCTTTCTGAAGTTTGAAAACAATCCTGCGAAAGCTTCTTTGAATTATTTTACGTTTCTGCATACTGTCCCCGAGGAAACAGTGCGCCCCACATACAGCTATGAACCGCTTCCAGCCAATTGGCAGGGACGCGATACACGACCTGATACATGGGTCGCTACGGATATGCTTGGTGAAGCAGTTGCAGACAATAGAATGGCAGGAAATCCGCGCAGCAACAAATATGTCGGTATCTTCTATCACCTGTTTCTAACGCGGAAGCAGGGCGAGGTGTATGATAATTCCAGGCTTCTCGAGGAAAATTATTTTGATCCTGCGTATGGGCCTGTCAACACAGACCATTTCTGGGGGAAACCGATTTTTGATTACTACAGAAATATAGACACCTATGTCATTCGGCGGCATGCGCAACTGTTATACAATGCAGGCGTTGATGTAATTATTTTCGATACGTCAAATGCGGGTTTCCCATTTGCTCCATATTGGATGGCAATTGTAGATACACTTTATCAAATGCGCGAAGAAGGCCTCAATACACCGCAGTTTGCATTCCATACAGGCGATGGGACAGACGGAACCAACAAATTGGCCGCATATTTTTACAAGAACCTCTATTCTACCGGAAAATACAGAGAACTTTGGTTTATGTGGGATGGGAAGCCGCTTATGTTGGGAAACAGCACACAGCTTTCCGCGCAATACCGCAATGTCTTTACATTCCGTCGGTCCTGGGCGTGGCAGAGCGGTGAGAATCAATTCCCATGGCTGGACAATACGCCGCAAGGCTATGGCTGGAACGAATCTGCTGACAAACCGGAAGCAACCAGTGTATGTTTGGCGCAACATGCAACTACAAACAAAGGCAAGAGTTATTCGGGCGGCGTAGAGCCTGCAAATGTATCGGAGGAAACCACGCTTGAACTGATAAACTTTCGTGAGCAGTGGGAGCATGCACTTTCACTTGATCCAGAATTTATCTTTGTAACGGCATGGAACGAATGGGTTGCTTCCAACTATTACGCAGCTGAGGGGCAGGATTTTCTGGGAAGAAAACTCTCTGCCAATGACTATTATTTCGTTGATGAATACAATCCGGAATTCAGCCGTGATATTGAACCGTCGGATGGCTTTCTTGGTGATGAGGCATATATGAAGCTGGCGCACTACATCCGCCTGTTCAAGGGGGCGCGGGCAGTTGGTGCTGCCAATGGAAGTCATACGATCAGCATAAACGAAAGTTTTGCACAGTGGGATACGGTTGAACCTGCTTTTTATGACAGTGTAGGCGATGTCACACACCGCAATGAGCTTGCCTATGCCGGCTATACAACGCTTGTAAATCAATCTGGCCGAAATGACTTTGACACCCTTAAAGTGGCTTACGATGCCGAGAATCTTTACTTTTATGTAAAAACTGTAGATAATTTGACCGCGCCAGCTTCCGAAAACTGGATGACGCTCTTTATTGACGCAGATCAAAACGCGAAGACCGGATGGAATGGGTATGACTATGTATTAAATCGGAGACTATCCAGCGACAGTGTGGGCATTCTCCAAAAGAATGTCGGTAATGCGTGGAAGTGGGAGGATGTTGAAGCTATCCCGTTCAATGCAAGCGGAAATGAACTTCAGCTTGCCATCCCCAGAAGCGCTGTAGGACTGGACAATGCAGAACTGCACTTCCGTTTCAAGTGGGCTGACAATTTCGGTGAAAGCGGTAATATTATGGATTTCTATAATATTGGCGACACTGCACCGGACGGCCGATTCGCATATCAGTTCAATCAGGTTTCAACCTCTGCTGTGCAGAGCAGGCCTGCACGCGACAGATATGCAGGACAGGTTGAAGCGGTTGGTTCCGTCTATGAAGCGGAGTATGCAGACCGTTCCATCTCACTCCCAATTGAGTACGAACATACTGGCTTCAGCGGAATCGGATATGCCGGAGGCTTTTCTTCCAGAGGCACATCGCTGTCGTTTTCCGTGGCAAGCAAAGACGCTGGAATTTATAAGGGCATGCTTCGGTATGCTAATGGTCAGGCTAATGGCCGAACCTTAAGTCTTTATGTGAACGGTACATATGTGCGTCAGCTTACGCTGCCTGTTGTTGCGCCTGCCGACTGGAGTCAATGGGAAATGCTTGCATTTGATATTCCGCTTGACGCTGGTAAAAATACAGTTGTACTTGCGCGTGATGCACAGGATACCGGTGAAGTCAACGTAGATTACTTCTCCGTAGATTTCAGCAAAGGCCGAACATTCGAATGCGAAGATGGCATACTGCACATCGCACGATGCAACACAGATAAGCAAGGTTATCACGGTCGCGGCTTTACAGATACATGGACACAAATTGGCGCCTCTGCCACGCTTCAGATCGAATCAAGCCGCGAAACCGATTACACGCTCCAGATCCGCTATGCCAACGCACAACGAGATGAGAAAACATTGAGCCTATATGTGAACGGGCACAAACTTCAGCAGGTCATATTTCCCGTTGTAGCGATGTCCGATTGGAATACTTGGGGAACGGTTTCTTATCGGGTGCCGCTCGTGTGTGGAAGCAACTCCGTTATGCTGAAATATGATTCTGGAGATAGCGGGAATATCAATATTGATGCTTTAACATTAGTACCAAAAAGTGCTTCATGGCTGCAAGCAGAAAACGCGGTTCTTTCTGGCGGCGTTCAAATCAACTGCAATCATAGTGGATATGTCGGAACCGGATTTACAGATTCGTGGTCTACTGCTGGTGCAAAAGCATCATTTACTGCGAATTGTGAAGCGACAGGATATTATGATCTCATTGTCCGCTATGCAAATGGCGAGGCAAGTGGCCGGACACTGAATCTGTATGTGAATAGGAAATTTGTGCAGACGCTGCATTTCCCAGTTGTCTCAAGTGCTGATTGGAATGCGTGGCGTGAAATATCATTTAGTAAAATACTAAAGCTTTATAAAGGGATAAATTCAATTGTTTTAGCCTACGACAACGGCAATAATGGTAAGCTCAATATCGACAGCATTGCATTTCAATAATCACGCTACTGATATTGCCTCATATGTTATGAATTGAACATTTTTCTTTCGGGTCGCAGATTTTTTCTGCGACCCGAAATTTGTTTCCGCTCCATAGTCGGTTTTCTACATGGATTGCAACGCAAGGTATGCCCTTTTGAAGTTACAGGCTTTGTTCATCATAGTCCAGCAAATGATCGTCCTGCTTATGCCCCAACGCCAGCCGCTTCTGCATGAGCTTTTTGCGGCGCTTGGAGTCGATACGGATGCCCATTGGATTGCTGGACGGTGCGGCATTATCGCGGAAAATTTTCCCCATCTGGTGAAACAGGCGGACAGTTGAATTCAGAAGATATTCGGACGGAAGCCGTGCGAACTGAGAAGTTATGGACGAAATATGCTCATCTGTAAGCAGCGGATTTGCAGAAGTCTGCGCAGAAGATTCTTCAAGCTGACAGCGCAAACGCTCCGCTTCCTGAATGATGGCGTTCTTGATGGCACGGAATTCTTTCTGCTGCGAGAGTGGATTGTGTTGTCTCGGTTTGCTTTTGTAGTAGCCCTCCAACGTATCGCGCAGGTCGTTCCAGACGGCATAATACGCAGCAACCTCAGGCAACTTTTCGAGTTCGTCCACGATAGAATCCACTTTGTCTTTCAGCGGCTTTTTGAGATAGCCATACTGCTTTTTGCCGCTAACTGTACGCAGTTCCAGCGCAAGCTCCAGCAGCTTTTGTTGAATCGTTTCCGGTGGATTTTCAACAGACTCTAGCCGATCAACATTTTTGCGCATGGTTTCCCGCGCCGCTTCGGTCACATCTTTATAGGCGATATCTTTCTTGATGTAAACCTCTTTCAGCTCGTCCACATAGATCATATTCATCAGAATGGACTGCAAATGCAACAGCTTATCTTTCCGCAGAAAGCCGTATTTCGGGTCATCTGACCAGAGTATCATGCGGATATGCGGATGATCGCCTTCGTCATGAAACGCCGCGTACCATCGAAGCTGCGACGGTGGAATCTGCATAGCTTCCGCGAAATCCGCCTGCTTAGAGCGCAGCAGCGCCCGCCAGCTTGCGGCGTTGTCATAGCCAAGGCGTGCAGCATCCTCCCGCCTAAGAGAGTAAAGAATTGTCCAGACGTTGCCTTCATGCTCTTTCAACTCGTCCATTGTTTTCTCCAAATCGACTGCGTCCTCGGATCCAAACAAACCGTGTTCTCCGTGCCTTTCTGCTCTCGGACGTGTAGCAATATAGCGCATATAAATGCTGTCCGCGTTTTCATCCAGAAGCTCCACGCCGTCGCGGGTGGCGATATAATTCATATAACGACCGGCACGGTTTGGATTCAGAAAGCCTGCTTTCTGAATCAGCTTTGACATTTTCACACGCCCCTTTCACTCAACAGCGCATCTTCAAAATCAATTCTCCCGTTCGTTCTTTTGACTTCATCCATACTGAGTCCGCGCATTTTCTGATAACTCCGTGCGTCAATGTCCATGTCCGAAGCGAGAATATGATTGTTGACGTTTTGCTCAACAGCCAGCTTGAAAAGCTGCCGCCCAATGCGTTCTGCGAACCGATCCAGCGTTCCAGATAGGATCTGCTGCAAGACTTTCGGGAGATAGCGGTCAGCTTTTTCCGCGTGTAAAAATCCAGAATAAAACCAGATCGCTTTTTCAATGTACTCGCCGCGGCTCTGGCATTGATCGTCCGCATAACAGTCATCGACGAGCTGCTTACACTCCGGCGTGATCCAGAGTGCAAATTTTTCTTTTCCTTTTACCATTTTTCTGTATTCACCTTGTATTTTTCGTCGGAACCCCGCCGTTTTCCTTGAAACGACAGGCTTTTTTCATTCTGCAACGCCCTAGGGCTGTTTTTCGCTGCTTTTGGAACGCCCCCGTAAATACCCGAAACTGCCCGCACCGCGGGCAGATGTGACTGCCAAGGGGCGCGCACGACCCCACGGCTTTGTCCTGCTGCCTCGCCGCTTGCGGCTTCTCCCTCTGCCGAAATCCGCCTGCAGCCGTTCTTTTTCTGCGTTTGCCGTGTCCGCAATGCTCCCGCACGTCGGCGCAACGTCCGATTTTCGGGATTCCGGTGGGTACGCGCTCGGCTGCGCCGCGAAAGCCGCACAAACCGCCGACACGGGCGCGACGGGCCGGGATTGGCGTTTTGGCTGTGCATTCAACCTGCGTTTTTAACGAAATCGGCATATTTTCGTCTCGCCGCATCCTCCTCCAGCCTCCGCATCTGCCGGTCATAGTCCTGTTTGAGCGCGAATTGAATTGGTCGGATTGTGAATAGCAGATTGCCATTTCGCTTGCGACCATCCTTCGTTGTAACTTGCGTCGGCTCTGTGACGAGCAGGTCGCGTTCTTCGAGTGAGCGGATGTGTTTGCAAATCGTGTTCGGACTCAACCCAACCGCTTCACTGATTTTTCGATAGCTCGGCCAGCACTTGAACGTCTGGCGATCCTCGCAGAACAGCAGGTAGGCGTCGGGCAACAGAATAGACGGTACGCTGCGCAGCTTCTTCAGAGGTGCTTTTTTCCGTAATCTTTGATCTTTGATTGCTGCGGCGCAATGAAAAATGCTGGAGTCTCTGTCCGTATGAAAGTTTTGATGTCACATCAGAGATGCAGGAGCAGTGCCAGCGTGTGCTGGACGGTGAACTTACCACAACCGATGCACTAATACAGCTCCCAAGTGAACGTGAACGCCAGAGCCTCTGTAACGCCGTGGCTTCCACCTGCATAGAGGGTGTTGAAGTGACAAAGCAGATGGTAAAAGACTGCGTCCGGCTGATGCGCGGCAAGGTGTCCGTTGGGATATTGTTGAAGATCTGTTGAAAAGGCCACTATTAACTAACTCACCGAACAAGTAACCGAAATCGCTTCCATGGTATAGTGTGGCTGCTTGACATGTCCGCCATATTGCGCTATAATTTTTGGAGTAGCCTACTCTGAAAGGAAACATTACATGAGAAATAGAGCCGATTTTGAAAATGACCCTCTCATTATAAATGCTATTCAACGCGGTCTTATCGAGATTCATGGGGACCGAATTATATATAACATTCACCAAAAGAAATCTTACAATTGGTCTGATCCGGAAGAATGGGTAAGGGCACGAACTGTTGCATTTTTGGTATTAGAAAAATCATATACACCACGTAGCATCCGTACTGAAGTCATTGTTCCGAGAAGAACCCCGGAAGACCTTGCGGATGTGGTCGTTTATAAGGATGAACGCTGTCAAGAGCCGTATCTTGTTGTCGAAAACAAGAAGGAGAATTTGTCGCAAAAGGATCGCAATCAAGCAATTGAACAATTATTTGGGAATACAAATTCATTAAGAGCTCCTGTTGCGTTGTTTGACAGTTTCGGTGAGTCTGTTTTTTTTGATGTTGCAAACTACCCTCCCACTGAAAGAATTGAGAATATAAAGGGAACCAGAGATGTTGTTCCGGTTCAATATGGACAGATTCCGGAATACACATTCATTGCTGGTCCTGGAAATAATGACGTTCGTGCAGCAAGTGCATACCAGTTAGAGTCGAAAGTAAAACGAGCCCATTCAATTATTTGGGCTGGAGGTAAACGAGATCCGCTCTTGGCTTTTGATGAGTGGAGCAAGCTTATGCTTGCCAAAGTTGAGGATGAGCGGCACACGCCCAACAATACTCCGCGGCAATTTCAGGTTGGCACAAACGAAACCTATGTAGCAGTAGCTACCAGAGTTCATGAATTGTTTAAGCAAGCTTGTTTGGCCGATCCGACTATTTTCCCTGAACTGATTACTATTAATCTGTCTGATAAGAAAATTGTCGAGGTTGTTAAAGTCCTGCAGGATATATGTATCACAGATACCTCAGTAGATAACATTGGCGCCGCATTTGAAATATTTTTTGGTTCTGTTTTCAGAGGAGAACTTGGCCAATATTTTACCATGCGTCCGCTCTCGCGCTTTACTGTTGCAATGCTGGATATTAAGCATGAGCATTATGTCATTGATCCTACATGTGGAAGCGGTGGCTTCTTATTGGAAGTTTTGTTGCAGGTATGGAACAAGTTAGATCGGGACTACGCAGGGAGACGTGAGCTCGAGCGAATTAAGACTGATTTTGCACTCAACCAAGTATATGGCATTGAAATTCATGACATACTTGCCCGAATTTGCAAAATTAATCTGTTGCTTCATCATGATGGTCATACGAATATTGAAGGAGATAAAAGCTGCCTCGATACCGAATTTACAAAAGAGCGTTTGAAACTCGGCAAAGAGAACTTCAATGTCGTTGTGGGTAATCCCCCCTTTGGCGACACAATCAAAGAGGGAGATGAAGACCAATTAGGAAAAAGCTCTCTTGAGGATTTTGAAGTATCCGCGGGTAGAAGTCAGATTCCTTCTGAACACATTATCGTAGAAAAATCTATAAAAATGTTAAAGGATGATGGCCTTTTAGGGTTGGTTTTGCCCGACGGTGTCTTCAATAACCAGGGAGAACTGTCAAACTGTCCTCGGCTTAGAAATTATCTGGTTAAGCAAGGTAGAGTATTAGCCGTTGTTTCTTTGCCCGACTATGCCTTCAGAAAGTCTGGTGCACAGAACAAAACATCAATCCTATTCTTCAAAAAGTTTAACTATGATCAAAGAACCGCTTTTGAAAATGCGTATGATGCGCAAATTGCTAACGGCGCATCAGATGAGCAGGCCATTATCGCCGCGCTAAGTGCTAATCCGTATAGAGTTTTCATGGCGGAAGCAAATTTCATTGGTTATTCCTCTACAGGAGCGTTAATGGAAAAAAATAATTTGTATCGCGGCTCAGCGGGCGGTCACCTTGACGATGATCAGAGCGAAACCATTCTTGGTGAATATCGGAGATTCTGCGTAGACCCCGAAAACTATATTCCCGCTTTAAACGATTGTATTGGTTTGGATATTTGTAGTGTGTGGAATGCACATGAAAGCCATCGATTGGATCCCAAATACCATTTGTTCAAGGTACAAGAAGAACAGACTCTGCCAGAAGGATGGGTTAGCAAGAAGTTGTCAGAGCTAATGCAACGACGTGAGGAAATTGTTCGCCCACAGGAGACACCTGAAGCCCCTGTTGTTGTAATGACCCTATCCCAAACGGGAGATATTCGACCACGAGAAGCAGGAAAAGGGAAAAACCCACCTGAGTGGCTCGGAATGTATTTTGAAGATAGTCCCTCTACTTGGTATAAAGCACACCAAGGAGATTTAGTGTATTCTTCGATTGATCTGTGGAAAGGATGCATTGCCGTTGTTCCAGAGCAGTTTAACGGTGCATTGGTCACAAAAGAGTTTCCAATCTACAGAATGTTGACCGATGAAATTGATCCAGAATTTCTTGCAATTTTATTGCGTAGCCGGTACTATCAACGCGCTTTTCGTGCCATTACAACAGGTCACAGCAACCGCCGAAGAACTCAAACAAGTGATTTTGAATCCATCGAAGTTTGCTATCCCCCTGATAAAGAGATCCAGAGAGCACTGATAGTCGATGTTTTATCTGCTAAGGCAAGACAGCGAAGCGCAGTGGATTCTTTGAACGAAGCTATGCTGAAATTTAGTGATATCATTGATGGCCGCGGTGACGAAGCTTTTGGTGTTGATCTCGACGAGAATTTTGAAGAGGAGTAAAAATAAACAAGTTAAAGCTATGCCTCCAACTCAGAGGGTTTATGTTTATCCGAAAAATGGATTTCATCTTTGATTACTGCGGCGCAGTTTTTGCGCTTGGTTTTCGGGCTTGACCCACACGCTGACCCACACGGCGAAAGGAGCGGACGGAAACAGTGGAAACA
>OLRE01001421.1_pt1 | contig 23365 bp, 16 predicted proteins | sample 1672461 | NCBI WGS metagenome assembly OLRE01 (sample SAMEA3136688, study PRJEB25190) | human gut metagenome | biome: human gut; feature: human-associated habitat; material: faeces | place: Austria | collected 2013
GAGCGCCGCACCCACAAGCGTCTGATCGACATCCTTCAGCCTTCGGCAAAAACCGTTGACGCGCTGATGAAGCTCGATCTTCCCGCCGGTGTGGACATCGAGATCACGAGGGATTTACAGTTGCGGAAGCGCAGATAGCAACAGGATATTCAAGCTATGAACATTTTTTCCGTACTTTCAAAAAGAATGTCGGTATGACGCCAAAAGAATATATAAACGCTTATTATAATCACGAATCATAACCACCAGTAAACTGGTGGTTTGCACAGTCCCTGGAATGGACAATTACAGGCTTAACCCCTCTAAGGGGCATTGAAGCCTGACACCGCATTACTATCTCAGGCAGCCGCTCACGTGCGGCTGTCTTTTTTGCCTACTTTCTCTCGCTACCCGTAAACGGGTCCATACACTCTTTCAGACTAATCTGGTCTGATGCATAATCTTCTTCAAGCTGATTTCGGATATAGTCTGCAATTACTTTTTTGTTCCGTCCCACTGTATCAACATAATAACCTCTACACAAAAAATTCCTTGAACCATATTTATATTTTAAATTTGCATGCCTATCAAATATCATTAGTGAGCTTTTTCCCTTGAGAAATCCCATGAATTGTGCTATACTTAAATATGGCGGAATACTTACCAGCATATGTATATGGCCAAGACATGCTTCTGCTTCTATTACTTCTACTCCCTTTTGTTCACACAATTTTCGGAGCATTTCTCCTATATCACGTTTTAATTGACCATATATCTCTTTTCTCCTGTGTTTTGGTGCAAACACTATATGGTATTGACATCTGTATTTTGAATGTGCTGTGCTTTTTATTATTTTTTAACATTGTTAAAAACCCTTGATTTTATGCGATTTGTGTACAGGTTCTGTAAGCGTAACCGTACCATACCGAGTGTTCTTACAGAACTTTAAAGTTCTTGTATGTCACTCGGTTTTTTTATTGTTTTTTCAGTATGAGGATGCTCCGGTGTCAGGTAATCCAACTGATTTGTGAATTTATCGCAAGCAAAAACCGCTCGTCAATAAAGGCATTTCACCTCTATTCCGAGCGGTCTTTTTTCTCATTATTTATGAGAGGAAATTCAATATTTTATTTTAAGTTTTCAACCATACGCATAAATACTGAAGCAACCTGTGCTCTTGTCGTGTTTGCTTTCGGTGCAAAGCTACCGTCTGTATTACCTGTCATAACGGACTTTTCAGCCGCCCATATTACAGCGTCCTTTGCATAATACGAAATATTGTCGTTATCCGTATAAGATGTGTTGCTGCTTGTAGTTATGTCATATCCTTTAAACTCTGCATAGCGATAGATAATCGCCGCCATCTGTTCACGGGTAATTGGCTCGTTCGGAGCAAAACAATCTTCAGAAATACCCGAAACAATACCGTTTTCATTCGCCCAAGCAACTGCACTTTCGTAATAGCTGCCGCTTTCAACATCAGTAAAAGCACATTTTCCCGTCTGTGGCTCATTTTCCATACGATAGATAACCGTTACAAACATCGCTCTGGTAACTTCGCTGTCAGGTGCAAATTCTGTGTTTGATATGCCCTTCATCAAGTCATTTTCATACGCGTATTTCACCGAATCGTAAAACCAGTCATTTTCCTTAACATCGGTAAACGGATTTTTCCATTCACCGTTATCCTTTTCCGTCCATTTCGCATATAGAGTGAAGTTCTTTGTTACCTTTTCAGTAAAATCATATTTTGTTTTGAGTCCCTTATCGGTATACCAGCCCTCAAAGTCAAATCCGGCCTTTATCGGTGATTCCGGCTCTTTTATAACACTGTTTTTTGTAACGGTTTTGCTTGCAATATCATTACCGCCGTTTGTTTCAAATGAAACGGTATAATGTACATTACCGCCTCCGTTACCGCCACTTGATTTCGTCCAGTTAGCGGTTACAGTTACGGCTTTACTCGGCATTGTAAATGTTGTTTCTGCCGACTTGCTGTCCGCAAACTGTACACCGTCGTCTGTCGTCCAACCGCTGAATTTATATCCGCTGCGTTCGCCGGCCTTAATCGTTACCATTTCACCCTCTGAATATTCTCCGCTACCCGAATTTTCCGCATAGCTGCCATTTACCGTTACGGTGTTTGATATTTTCTTTATAACAAGTGCAGTCTGCGGCGTTGAAGTATTTCCGGTAAAATCCTGTGCACAAAGCATAATAACACCGCTTGTTTGACTTTCATAGAGTTTTCCCGAAACAGCAAACTTACCGTCACTGCCTGCAACAACTTCTTCATTATCGCCGTACATAATTCTGCTACCCGCATCTGATATTCCTGTTATCGTATAGTCGCCGCTTTCATTGTCTGCATAAAATATATCAGATGAAAGTGTCAGAACAGGCGGTTCTTTATCCATATTAATAAGTAGGAATACACTTGTTACATCCTTGCCGGAAATACCGTCAATCTTGAACATCAAACTTCCCTCAAATTCCGGAATTGCAAAGGTGTTTTCACCGTTTTCGTTTGGTATTTGGTCATTTGTGTCCATTCTTGTCAGTTTAAATGTCGCATCAGCGTCCGATCCGCTCACAGACAAAGTATTGTCACCGCCGCCGATATACGCGTGATAAACGCCGTTTTCATCGGCAGTGCATTCGTTACCGTTCATCGAAAGTGCTATATCCATAGGTGTATATTTAGGAAGAAATTCGCCTGTGGATTCGGTTTCCTTACTGTAATACTTTCCGTTTTCCGATTTTTTGTATGCACGAACACCGACTTTATATGTCTTATCAGGCAACAAATTCTCGGCAGGAACAGACTCTGCGGTATCTCCGTTTTCATTTACACGAACGCCGTTTCCTCCGACAGTTAGTGCCATATCAACCGCTGTCGTGTCTTTATCCAAATCATATCCAAATCCTGTGTCTGTCCATTCTCCGTCTTTTCCCTCATAAATTCTCACACTATAACCGTCAACATTGTCTGACGCATTCCACTCCGCACGCATCACCTCATTTCCTGATGTTTGCAGAGTAACATCTGTCGGTGCGGACGGTTCGTTTACATTGGTATATGCAACTTTTGTATTAAACGCTTGATTATCAATAGCAATAAGTGCGTCTTCCTCATTACCGTCACCGTTAAGATCTGCTTGCTTTTTCGTCATAAGAAAGGCTGTTACATAATATTCACCTGTCGGTGCTATCGCACCCGATGTAGGAACGGAAAGTTCAATATTTGAGGTATCACTGATTTCCTGTTCTGAAATCATATAGTCCGCTCCGCCTTCTTCGTTTGAAAAATAAGTGCGGATAACGTAAGGCGTATTATCCACGGCATACTTCACCTTACCGGAAATTTGATTGTCAGTCAGTGTCAGAGCCAACTTCTCAAACGGCTCAACAGAAAATGCCTTTTCATCGGTAAAGGTCAACTCGCCTGCATCAACGATATACTTGCCACCTTCTTTAAGTCGCAGAAGAGCCAGACGATATTTTTTGCCGTCAGCGTTTGTTTTTTCCATATCTGCAATAGTCGTCGCGCTGACATCTTCGTCAGGATTAAACTGACTGTCATCAGTCATCCAGTCGATATTAAGCTCAGCGTTGCTATCATTGAAAATCTTTAGGTTGTCTTTGATCTGCTCCTCGGTTAGATTTCCGTCAAAGGCAAGTACGATATACGGCGCTTCGTCTGTACCGGCACTTGCTGAGATTTCCGTCCGACTCACGCCGGTGTTTGCAAGCACAAAGTTCTCATCACGCACCGCCGCAAAATTCGCATCGCTGTCTTCCGCAAGCATACTTACAACCGGTGACACACCTTTATCTGCCCAGTTCCATTCAGGCATATAGCCTAAAATCTTAAATTCAATATCCCAGCCGCCGCCTTTGCGGAAGTTGGTCTCTACGATTTTCGGCACAAGTACCCATGCACGAGCGCTGGCTAACCAACCTCCTACCTCAGCCACCACGCCGAGGTACACATCGACATTTTGGAAGGCTTGCTTCATCCCCTCCTCAACTGTGACGTTTCTGATTGGGAATGCCGTCTGACCGCCTACGATGAGATTGATATTTCCGACGTTAAACCCTTTGCCGGCAAGGACGGGACTACTTTTTGGAATCTGCACTCTGCCTGCAACCGTGCCGTTTGCACCGATTGCAAGATACAGATAATCATTGCTGTTATTCACTCCGCCGAAAGCACCCAATTCAATAGAAGAATCAAACGTTATAACGTCTATCTGTTTACTCGGCAGATTTAATGCAAGCTCCTTTGAGCCTCCGAAATAAACGCCTTCATATGTATTACCTTTATAACTGCGTTCCTGTCCGTTTAATTTTAAGGAATAGCCGAAGCTGTCGACAATCTGCGTTGCCGTGCCTGCACCTACAAGATTAACATCGGTTGCTTTTAGTGAAATCTCGCTCGGTCCTATAATAACGTTACCTGTTCCTTCAACAAGATGCAGATATGTTCCCGTCAATGCACCGCGTAATTTAATAGGAGGAATGGCAAGATAGTTGCCATTTACCGTTGCGGCAAGATCCTTAAAACCGGCACCGCCGCCGTTAAGCTGTCCTATCGGAACAGGCGGAACAAGTACAATTCCCGGTGATGATTTTACATAAAACCATAACTCGTCAGGGATAAGAGCGCCGTTATTGCTGCGTTCAAGAGCAAGTGCCGCCTCGGTTTCAAAAAGGTCAAAGGCATTCAGTTCAAGACTGAACGCATATCGCTCCTCACCCTTAAATGTGTTTACTTCACCCTCAACCTTTGCAAGTTCCAACGCCATTAAATCGGCGGTATCAAAGCTGCCTTTCGCTTTTACGCCGTTTACCTTAAATTCATATTTCTTTTTGCCGTTTACTGTCTTTTCTCCTAAACCGTAACCCAACTTTTCAAGCGAAAATTCAGCACCGTCAAATACTGTTTTGAATCCGATTTCACCGTTAAAAACAAGGTTGCCGTCCGCATCTGCGGTTGCTTTTTCCAACTTTGTCGTTGCATACGGAATATCGACAAAAATCACTGCGTCGTTTTTGTCGGGTTCAATATCAAATGAAAGACCTTCTTTTGACATTGTAATTTTCAAATATCCGGATGATGAAAGCCAGCTTTTCATCAAACGTGTGATCGGACTTCCGGGAGAGACTGTTGAGATCAAGGACGGAAAGGTATACATCGACGGTTCTGAGACTGCTCTTGATGATTCCTTTATTCCAGAGAAAATGCAGGGAAGCTTCGGGCCATATACCGTTCCGGATAATTGCTATTTTATGCTGGGTGATAACCGAAATGATTCTAAGGATTCCCGCTTCTGGAAGAACACGTTCGTCCGCTTTGACCAGATCGTAGGGAAAGCAGTTGTAAGATATTATCCTTCCATCAAGCTTCTTGGCTATGAGGAACCGTAAGAATGGCGACATGGAACAGCAGAGGGCTCCGGGGTTCTACCCTGGAGGACCTTGTAAACCGAACAAACGATCAGTACAGGGAGAAGGGACTTGCTCTGATACAGAAGATTCCCACTCCCATCACTCCGGTACGCATGGACAAAGAAAACCGTCACATTACTCTGGCATACTTTGACCAGCGAAGTACTGTTGACTATATAGGTGCAGTACAGGGAATTCCTGTCTGCTTTGATGCAAAGGAATGCAGCGCCCAGACGTTTCCTCTGGCAAATATTCATCCTCACCAGGTGAAATTTATGGAGGACTTTGAAAAACAGAATGGCGTGGCATTTTTTCTTATATTTTTCAGTCAGCTGAATCTATTTTATTATCTGCCTTTTCAGGAACTTTTGGTATACTGGAGACGGATGGAAGAGGGAGGACGGAAAAGCTTCCGTAGGGAGGAACTGGATGAAAAGTATTACCTGCCGAAAAAGAGCGGATTTCTGGTTCCTTATTTAGAGGGATTAAAATTGGATCTGGAAACACGCGTGTTGCCATAACACACGCAACGTTACTGTTCACTCCGTTTACAGTAACACGCTTCGCGATGCACAGAAATCATGCTTTGCATGATTTCGCGCCGCAACTCTCGGGTTTTCTGTGAACTTTGTTCACAAAAAACACCTCGCGGAATGTTACCAGTGAACAGTAACCACGCAACACTTCGTCTTGACAATCTTGGAATATTCCACTATAATCAACATTGATTTTGCATTATCGTAGTAGCGTGATAAAGTGTTATGTAATTAACAAGCAAGAAACAACATGGAGGAAACATGATATGCAGAGAATTTTTCATACGCCGGAGGGTGTACGGGATATTTACAGTCAGGAATGCAGCCGAAAGCAAAAACTTCAGGAAAAGCTTCACCGTGTATTCCATCAGTATGGCTTTGAAGATATAGAAACTCCCACATTTGAATATTTTGAAGTGTTTAGTAAAGAAGTGGGAACCATTCCCTCCAGGGAGCTTTATAAATTTTTTGACAGAGAAGGTAATACCCTTGTTCTTCGACCTGACTTTACACCGTCCGTTTCCAGAGCCTGTGCCACCTATTTTAACCCTGAAAAAGAAGTAGTAAGTCTGTGTTATACAGGCAACACTTTTATCAATAATTCCAGCTTTCGCGGAAGATTGAAAGAGACAACCCAGATGGGCGTTGAGCGTATGGGCGATGATTCACCGGAAGCAGATGCAGAGATCCTGGCTATGACGGTAGAGTGTCTGCTTGCAACAGGACTTACCGAATTTCAGGTAAGCGTTGGACAGGTTGATTATTATAAAGCGATTTTTGCCCAGACAGGCATGAGCCAGGAAGAGGAAGAAGAGCTTCGGGAGCTGATTTCCCAGAAAAACTATTTTGGTGTGGAAGAGCTTGTAAAGAATAAGAACATGGATAAATCCCTTGCAAGAGTTCTTTCCCAGCTTCCTCAGATGTTCGGATCGACAGAAGTTCTGGAAAAAGCAAAATCCCTTACGGACAATCCACAGGCATTAAAGGCTGTTGCTCGTCTGGAAGAAATCTATGAGCTTCTGAAGGTTTACGGCTATGAAAAATACGTTACTTTTGATTTTGCAATGTTAAGCAAATATCATTACTATACCGGAATCATTTTCCAGGCTTATACCTATGGTACAGGAGAAGCGTTGATCAAGGGCGGACGCTACAATCAGCTGATGAAGCATTTCGGCAAGCCTGCTGCATCCATCGGGTTTGCCATTGTAGTAGATAACCTTCTGATGGCTCTTTCCAGACAAAAAATCGAAATGGAGGAAGAGGAGGGCGTTACGGTTATCACTTACCGCAAAGAAAACCGTATCCAGGCAATCCAGAAGGCCAAAGAGCTTCGCGCCCAGGGCAGAAATGTAGCCCTTCGCCCAGAGAAAGTAACTAAGGTTTGTGAGGTGGAATTATGAGATATCTGACTTTTGCCCTTACCAAGGGAAGACTTGCAGACAAAACCCTTGCCATGCTTGAGAAAATCGGGATCACCTGCGAAGAGATGAAAGATAAGGATTCCCGTAAACTGATTTTTGTAAATGAAGAATTAAAGCTTCGTTTTTTCCTTGCCAAAGGACCAGATGTACCTACATATGTAGAATATGGCGCAGCTGACATCGGAATTGTCGGAAAGGATACGATCCTGGAAGAAGGCCGTAAGCTTTACGAGGTAATGGATCTTGGATTTGGAGCCTGCCGCATGTGCGTTTGCGGACCTGAAAGTGCAAAACCCCTTCTGAATTCAAACCAGCTGATCCGTGTGGCAACCAAATATCCAAACATTGCCAAAGATTATTTCTATAATAAGAAGCATCAGACTGTGGAAATCATTAAGCTGAATGGTTCTATTGAGCTTGCCCCTATTGTAGGTCTTTCTGAAGTGATCGTGGATATCGTTGAGACCGGAAGCACACTTCGTGAAAATGGACTGAAGGTGTTAGAAGAAGTTTGCCCTCTTTCAGCAAGAATGGTTGTGAATCAGGTAAGCATGAAAATGGAAAATGAAAGAATCAGTAAGCTGATTGAAGATTTACGAAAGGTAATCTGAAATTACTGTTTTTTCTGGAATAAAATAAAATTGGAAGGATCGATCACAATGCGTACAGTAAGATTAACAAAAGAATCTACCAAAGATATCCTGGAAAATCTTTTAAAACGGAGCCCTAATAATTACGGCAAGTTCGAAGCAGCAGTAGCAGATATTCTTGCAAATGTAAAAGAAAAAGGGGATGAAGCTCTTTTTTCTTACACAAAAGAATTTGATAAAGTAGAGGTAACTCCGGAAACCATACGTGTAACCGAAGCGGAAATTGAAGAAGCCTATAAAGCAGTTGATGCATCCTTATTGGAAGTTATCCGCAAGGCACTTGTAAACATCCGCAGCTACCATGAGAAACAGCGTCAGAACAGCTGGTTTACCAGTACCGAAAAAGGCACCATGCTTGGTCAGAAAGTAACACCATTAAATCGTGTAGGTGTTTATGTTCCAGGCGGAAAAGCAGTTTATCCTTCTTCTGTATTAATGAATATTGTGCCGGCAAAAGTGGCAGGAGTACCTCACATCGTTATGACCACACCTCCTGGGAAAGACGGTAAAGTAAATCCATCCACTCTGGTTGCTGCCAAAGAAGCAGGCGCTGATGAGATCTATAAAGTTGGTGGTGCACAGGCAATCGGAGCACTTGCTTATGGTACTGCAAGCATCCCAAAGGTAGACAAGATCGTAGGACCTGGCAACATTTTTGTAGCCCTTGCCAAAAAAGCTGTTTATGGACATGTGAGCATTGATTCCATCGCTGGTCCAAGTGAGATCCTTGTCCTTGCAGATGAAACTGCAAATGCACACTATGTAGCAGCAGATCTTCTTTCTCAGGCAGAACACGATGAGATGGCTTCTGCAATCCTCATTACTACCAGTACAGAACTGGCACAGAATGTAGAGAAAGAGATTGAAGGCTATCTGAAGGTTCTTTCCAGAAAAGAGATCATCGAAAAATCTCTGGAGAATTTTGGATATATCCTTATTGCAGAAGATATGGATGAAGCAATTGAAGCAGCGAATGAGATTGCTTCGGAACATATGGAAATTGTCACTAAAAACGCTTTTGAGGTAATGATGAAGGTACGAAATGCAGGCGCTATTTTCATTGGAGAGTACAGTTCTGAACCTCTTGGTGATTACTTTGCGGGACCGAACCACGTTCTTCCTACCAACGGAACAGCTAAGTTCTTCTCCGCACTTTCCGTTGACGATTTTATTAAGAAATCCAGTATTGTATATTATTCCAGGTCTGCATTACAGGAAATCCACAAGGACATCATCCAGTTTGCATCCTCAGAGCAGCTAACTGCACACGCCAACTCCATTGCAGTCCGCTTTGAAGAGGAAGATAAAAAGGAGCAGCCATGACAAGAGAAGCTACTGTTGAACGAAATACAAAGGAAACTAAAATTGCCATAAAGCTGAATCTGGACGGAACCGGAAAAAGCAGTCTGGATACAGGTGTGGGATTTTTCAATCACATGTTAGATGGCTTTACCCGCCACGGACTTTTTGATCTAGATATAAAGGTGAAGGGTGATCTTCAGGTTGACGATCATCATACCATTGAAGATACGGGAATTGTTCTTGGCACAGCTATTAAAGAAGCGGTTGGAGACAAGAAAGGAATCAGGCGTTACGGAAGCTGCATCCTTCCAATGGATGAGTGTCTTGTGCTTTGCGCCATTGATCTCGGGGGACGCCCGTATCTTTCCTTCGAAGGTGCGTTTACCAGTGAAAAAATTGGAGATATGTCCACAGAAATGGTGAAGGAATTCTTCTACGCCATTTCTTATACGGCAGCCATGAATCTTCACATTAAGGTTCTAACACCGGGAAATAATCACCATATGGCAGAAGCCATGTTCAAAAGCTTTGCAAAGGCGCTGGATATGGCGGTAGCTTATGATCCTCGTATTACAGATGTGCTTTCTACGAAGGGAAGTCTCTAAAGGCAGAATAAACAGAATTACAATTAAGACGATATGATATATGCCACTTGTTTTCATTTTTTTCGAATTGAGCATGAAAGCAGGTGGCATAATTGCAGAAGAATTTTTCATAAAGGAGTATTAAAAATATGGAACAGAACCAATTAAAGTCCAAAATGTCCTGGTCAGATTTCAAATTAAACAGTGACGGTATGGTTCCGGTTATTGTGCAGGATTACAAAACAGACGAAGTTCTTATGCTTGCGTACATGAACGAGGAAGCATACCTTACCACTCTGAAGCTGGGAAAAATGACTTACTGGAGCCGTAGCCGCAACGAGCTCTGGACCAAAGGACTAACCTCCGGTCATGTTCAGTATGTGAAATCATTGACTATTGACTGTGATAATGATACAATTCTGGCAAAAGTAGAGCAGGTAGGGGCTGCATGCCATACCGGAAACCGGACATGCTTTTTTACCCCATTGCTCTAAAGCCTGTTTGAAAAATCATTCCTGCAATCTGCACGCCCCACTTTGCGATATATTTTGCAGAAAGCCTTTTTCAAACACGCTCTAAAAAAGACTGCAAAAGGTAAAATTATTACATGAAAAAACAAGTGAAAAACGGTGTGATCAAAGTTCTGATCCTGGTTCTGATTCTGGCAGGTGCGTATGGGCTGTGGTGTCATTTTCTTACAGATAATGTAATCTGGAAGAAGCTTAAAATAAACGGCATAGCCATTCAGGGAATGACCAAAGAGGAAGCCATTGACGCAATTTCAAAAGATTTTCAGGAAAAATATGAGAACACACAGATGACCATTACCCTGAATGGAAAGAACTTTAAGGTATCCATCTATCCTGTTCTCGGTCTTGATGTAAAATCAATTGTAGAAAGTGCCTATGCTCTTGGACATGGTGCCTGGTTTACTCATGGAACTGACCGCATCGAACTGATGAACAGCAAGACAAAGGAAGAAGTCACCCTTATGCCAGAAGCCCGAAACAAAGACGAACTGGACAAGCTTCTGGAGGATGCTGGAATTTTAAAGGGATCCACCACTATACAGACTTCCTGTGAACTTACAGATACAGAGCTGGTTATCACTAAGGGAAAAACCGGAATCGGTCCGGATATGGATGCATTGAAAGAAGCGATTCTAAAAGCAATTTCCATAGAAGATTATGAAGCTGTTATCGAATGTCCTACTATGAAGACACCTCCAGAGGAACTGGATCTGGAAGCCTATTATGAAAAGGTACATACAGAAGCCACAGATGCTTCTCTGGGGGAAAATAATGAAATTATTCCGGCAGTTACCGGAATTTCATTTGATGTGAAGTCAGCTGCAAAGAAGCTGGAAAAAGCAAAAGAAGGGGCAAAGATTACCATCCCCCTTGAAATAACCCTGCCCGAAGTTTCTACAGAAGAGATAGAAGCCCTTCCTTATCTGAATCTTCTTGGTACTTATACTACATATGGCGGCGGTACTGAAAACCGTGTTGCCAATTTGAAGCTTGCCGTGGAAGCCTGTGATGGAGTGGAGCTTCAGCCAGGACAGATTTTTTCCTACAACGATACTTTAGGTCCCCGTACAGAGGAACGGGGGTACAGGGAAGCAACTGTAATTGTAGGAGGCGAACATGCCCAGGATATCGGAGGCGGAATCTGCCAGATTTCCACTACGTTGTTTATGGCATGCCTGCAGTCTGATCTGACCATTGTTGAGCGTCATAATCACGCTGCCCGCATTGATTATGTTGAGGACGGTCTGGACGCAGCAGTGGTGTGGGGAGGTCAGGATTTCCGTTTTCAGAATAATACTGCTTATCCAATTAAAATTGAAGCCTCTTACGATGAAAAAGAGGAAGCCGTAACGGTATCCATTTACGGAACCGAAACTGACAATAATACGGTAGAGATTACTACAGAGCATTCCGATCCAAACACCTGTAAAACCTACCGCAGTGTCTACGATGAGAATGGAACACTTCTCCGCACAGATGAAGTCGGGTACAGTAAATACAAGCAATAACCCTATAAATCTATTGATTTCGACATAACGGTCTGCTATAATGAGGTGAATTGAATAAATCCGTTTTCAGTGCCAGACATATCTGTCTGCTACAGCGTGCAGATTGTGGGAATATTTTTTCAACACGCTCTAAGAGGGAATCAGGTGAAAGTCCTGAACGATCCGGTCACTGTAAACAGGGAGTAGAATCCAGTGAAACCATTGGTATATTGCTGAGAAGGTTGGATTCTGTGTAGATCTGTAAGTCAGGAAACCTGCTGAATTCGTTTAATGAAAGCTTCCGAAGAAAGTACTTCATTCTCATTAATATATTTGATAATACAATATATTGAATTTTTAGTGCCTGTTTTCTCAGAGGAAGCAGGCATTTTTTTGAAATAATCCTGTCAGAATTGCCCATTGTACAAACAGGCTCCAGAAGCAATTGGGATTTATTCAAATTATAAAATAATAGGAAGAATCGAGGAAAAAGAAATGAAAAGAAATTCAAAACGCTTTCTTGCACTGTTCCTTTCCGTCGCCATGACGGTCACTCCTGCTGTACTTACACAGGCAGAGAATGAGGATGCAAATGTACAGATTTCTGTTACACCAACTCCAGAGACAGAAGCGGAGAAGACTGCAGTTGCTGCAGAGACTCCTGTGCAGGAAAACGTAACAACTGAAGAAGAAAACACCGAAACTACAGCAACTCCGGCAGCCGGGGACGCTTCCGCTGTGGAAGAGACACCTGCAGTTACAGAAGCACCTGCCTCTGAGACCACTCCTGAGGTTACTGCATCACCTGCTGAAGAAAGCAAAAATGAGGAAGCAGAAGCTCCACAGCCTACAGCTGCACCAGAAACAACAGAAGAGGGCAAAACCGAAGAGACAGATAAACCAGAAACAAAGCCAGAGGATCTGAACCCAGATGGTTCCAACATGACCATTGACAAGGAAGATAACAGTGCATATAAAATGCTTAAAATCAAAAGCTCTTCTGCTGAATTAAATGGTGATAAAATTAAGATAACCCTCAATACTGACGGAAAGAACTATGAGAAGCTTTATCTTGGTTCTAAAGAAGATCCTGACGAAGCAAAAAATGCAGCAGCAATCGTTGGTACAGAAAATGAAGATGGTTATACTTTCATTTTTGAGGTTCCTGCCAGTGAACAGGTCCAGACTTTCAGCATCGTACCATTTTCTGTGAAAAATCAGAAATGGTACACAAATATGGCTTTGAAACTGAACGTTCCAGGAATGAAAGCCCCGGAACCAACAGCTACTCCAGAGCCAACTGCAGCCCCTGAGCCAACTGCCACTCCACTGCCAACTGCAGCTCCAACCCAGGCACCAGCCCAGAATGAGATTACAGATGCCGGAATCAAGCTTGTAAAAGAAAACGGTGATGAATTTGCAATGTTCGTAATCACCGGTTCCACTGTAAAGGTTTCGGAGGATAAATATATTGTCACACTTTCTACCGCAAAACAGAATTATGACATGATCTATCTTGGCAGTTTCAATGACTCCGATAAAGAAGCAAATGCCATCAAAGGAGTTGAAAACAGTGCAGGAGGCTATACCTACACCTTTGAAGTTACTGCAAGCAAGGAAGCTCAGACAATAGCAGTCGTTCCTCATTCCAAGAAGAGCCAGAACTGGTACGCAAAGGGTATATTGACGATTACCGTACCGGCGGTTCCAGGATATGGAGAGGCTGCTCCAACACCGGAACCAACTGTTTCCCCAGAGCCTACCGAAGCACCGGTTGAGACTCCTGCACCAACTGAAACTCCAGTGCCAAGCACAACTCCGGAAGCAACCAACACCCCAGAGCCAACAGCAACCCCTGCTCCAGGCAGCTGTGCAAGCGGAATTTATAATGTTACAGTTAACTCCAGCTCATCTATGTTCCGTGTAATTGACTGTGTCCTCACTTCCAAAAACGGAAAAATGACAGCTGTTCTTACTTTAAGCGGAACTGGTTACGACTATCTATGTCTGGGAACAAAAGAAGAAGCTGCCGCAGCTGATTCCTCCACCTGGGTTCCATATGTGGCAGACGCAAATGGCAAATATACATATGAGATTCCTGTTGAAGCCCTGGACAATGGAATTGCAGTTGCTGCTTTTTCCCACAAAAACCAGATCTGGTATGACAGGATCCTGACTTTCCAGTCCAGCACTTTAAATAAGATAGGTGACGTACAGGATGATCCGCAGCCAGATACTGCTCCTGACACAACAATCACAGCAACTCCTGCACCCACTGCAAAACCAAATAAAAAACCGACAGCAACCCCTACACCAACAGCAACTCCAAAGCCAGACAAGAAACCGGAAGAGGAATCCAAATACGAATCTGACTTAAGCGGCGGAACAGCATCTGTAAACAGTTCTACTACATTAGCAGATGGAACCTATACTCCTGACAGCTTCTCCTGGTCTGGTGGCTCTGGAAAGGTCAATATTTCCTGTAACAAAGTTACGGTAACAAATGGTCAGGCATATGCGACTATTGTATTCAGCAGTGAATATTACGGTTATGTAAAAGCCAATGGAAATAAATATTACGGTGCATGCGGCGGCGGAACTTCTACTTTCACAATTCCGGTAGCACTGAACCAGAATAATACGATCATTGGTATGACAACCAGAATGTCCCAGGCTCATGAAATCACTTACACCATTTATATCGCTTTAAAGGGTGCAAACGATCCGAAGAAAACAGACAAGGATAACCCGGCAGATGACAACAGCATGCTTTCCACAGGAAACAAGAAGCTGGATGATTCTGCACCAGAGATCACAGGTCTTGAGTATAAAGACGAAACTACTCTTGAGCATGCAAAATACTTTAAGCTTTATCACTACGCAAAGGGCATTACCCTTCTTGAAGTAGATATGACAACAGATACTGCAAGAAAACCGGAAACTGTTGATTCCGGAAAAGAAAATGCAAAAACAGAAGCTGCTGATTCCCAGGAACTTACAGGTACAGAAAAGCTCTACATGGGCAATGTTGTAAAATACCTGATCGTACCTGAGGGTGCTGTTATCCCTGCAGGACTTGATAAAGATGTAATCGTGATCAACCAGCCGGTAGAATCTGCTTATGTGGCTTCCACAGATGCTCTTAACATTTTGGATAAGCTTGATCTTACAGACAAAGTTACTGCTCTTGGAATGGAAAAAGGGGACTGTACGGTAGACAGCCTTACAGCGGCTCTGGAAGATGGTTCCGTAACTTTTGCAGGAAAAGATGAAGATACAGATTACAAAGCTCTTGTAAAGAGTCAGTGCGGTATTTCTATCCTTTCTTCTGATATTCTCCCGACAGAGGAAGCAGACACAGAAGCAAAAGAAAACCTTCTGAAAGATTCCGCAGAGAAATATTCCACTCTGAAAATCCCGTTTATCGTGGACCGTTCTGCAGATGAAAAGGATGACAATGCAAAAGCTGAGTGGGAAAAAGCTTACGAAGCAATTTTTGTAACTGATGAGGAAGAATAAATTATTATTCTTCACCATATGCACAGTAGCAAGAATAATCAGCAGGAGAAAATAAAAATGTATGACAAAAAGCTGAAATATAAAATTTTAAGTATTTTTGCAGCAACAGTTATGACATTTACTGCCATTACTCCGGTATGGGCAGAAGAGGAGAACCTGGAAGCAGATGCTTCCGGGGAGACTTCTTCTGACACATCAGAAGAAAATGCTGCACCTGAAATTGCAGGTCTGACCTATGAATCCGCCATGGATCTGTCTTTTGCAGAATGCTTTGACGTGTATTATTACAATGACGGTTACAAACTTCTGGACATCCATGATGATGCCAGATATCTGATCGTCCCAGAGGGCAAAGAGGCACCTGATGATCTGGATCCTGAAATCCAGATCCTTCAGCAGCCACTTGACACCATCTACATGGCAGCCACTTCCCCGATGGCATTGTTCGATGCAATCGGAAGTGTAGACTCCATCAAGCTGTCAGGTCTTGATGCTTCCGGCTGGTATATCCAGTCAGCAGCTGATGCTATCAATAACGGCGAAATGACCTTTGCGGGAAAATACGATGAACCGGATTACGAGCTTCTGGTAGGTGACGATTGTGATCTTGCAATAGAGTCTACCATGATCCTTCATGCGCCGAAGGTACAGGAGATGATCGAAACTCTTGGAATTCCTGTTTTCACCGACCGCTCCAGCTATGAGAGCCAGCCCCTTGGACGTACAGAGTGGATCAAGCTTTATGGCGCAATGATGAACAAAGAAGAGGAGGCAAGGACCTTTTTTGACCAGCAGGCACAGGTTATTGAGAAGCTAAAGGACTTTACAAATACGGAAAAAACAGTTGCGTTTTTCTACATCAATACCAGCGGTTCTCCTGTAGTACGTAATCCTAAAGATTATATTTCCAGTATGATCGAGATTGCCGGTGGAAGAAATGTATTCGCAGATCTTCAGGATGACAGTGGAAAAACTTCCGTTGCCATTACCATGGAGGAATTCTATAATACTGCGGCAGATGCAGATTATCTGATCTACAACTCCAGTATTGATGCGTCTGTAAAAAGCATAGACGATCTTCTTGCAAAAGAAAGTCTGATGGCTGATTTTAAAGCCGTAAAAGAGGGAAATGTCTGGGTAACTGATGATTCCATGTACCAGCATACAGATACAATTGGTGAACTAATCACAGATCTGAACCTGATGCTTACCGGCGGAAGTGAAGAGGATATGACTTTTCTTCATAAGCTGAGCTGACAGCAGGTTCTGTTGTAAATGAAACAAAAATGGAGAAAAATAAAATGAGCAATCAATCCGCTGGAACCAGCTTCCACATGGAAAATTTTAAGAGACGATCTCGTTATGCTATGGTTTTCATTCTGCTGATCCTGGCCTTTGGCCTGATCACAGTTTTGAATATCAACACAGGAAATGTTCATATTTCTCTGTCTGAGATCATAGATATCCTGCTGAAAAAAGCCACAGATACAAAAGAATACAGCATCATCTGGAAAATCCGTCTTCCCAGGATCCTGATGGCTGCCATTCTTGGAGGTGCCTTATCCCTATCTGGTTTTCTTCTTCAGACCTTTTTTGAAAATCCCATTGCAGGACCTTTTGTTCTGGGAATTTCTTCCGGTGCGAAAATGGTAGTAGCTCTTACCATGATTTATTATCTTGGCAGAGCTGTAAACGTAACTTCTTACACTCTGATCATTGCAGCTTTTATTGGTTCCCTGATTTCCATTGGTTTTATTCTTCTGATTTCAAAAAGGATCAAGCACATGGCCACCCTTCTGGTTGCTGGAATCATGATCGGCTATATCTGTTCTGCAGTAACTGATTTTGTGGTAACTTTTGCAGATGATTCCGATATTGTAAATCTTCACGGATGGTCACAGGGAAGCTTCTCCGGTATGAGCTGGAGTAACGTTTACATTTCCTGTGTGGTGGTAGGAATTACCCTGATCCTGACTTTCCTGCTGTCAAAGCCCATCGGTGCTTATCAGCTGGGAGAAGCTTATGCACAAAGCATGGGCGTAAATATCAAATTCTTCCGCGTTGCTTTGATTTTGCTTTCCAGTATTTTATCAGCAACTGTAACTGCTTTTGCAGGACCGATTTCTTTCGTTGGAATTGCAGTCCCATTTCTGATGAAAAGAAGCTTCGGCACATCCAGACCACTTATAATCATTCCGGGAACATTCCTGGGCGGTGCAGTTTTCTGTATGATGTGTGACCTGATTGCCAGAATGGCTTTTGCCCCTCTGGAGCTGAATATCAGTACCGTTACCTCCATCTTTGGAGCACCTGTTGTTATTTTCATGATGTTGCGAAAGAAGAGAGGAAACTGAAATGGATAATTACTATTTTCATATGGATAACCTTTCTGTCGGTTATGATAAAAAGGCCTTAATTCATGATATCTGTATTGGAATAAAAAAAGGGGAGATTGTAACTCTCATTGGTCCAAATGGTTCTGGTAAATCTACGATTCTGAAAAGTATCACAAGACAGCTGCAGATCATTGGTGGAAAAGTTTACTTTGATGATCGCAATCTGAATTCTTTTTCCTATAAAGAGCTTTCCACACGCATGGCAGTAGTTCTTACGGAACGAATGCGTCCGGAGCTTATGACCTGTCATGATATTGTGGCAACCGGACGCTACCCTTATACAGGCAGACTCGGTATTCTTTCCAGAGAGGATGAGGAAAAGGTAGAGGAAGCCATGAGAGCGGTGCACGCGGAATCGCTTGGCAGTCGTGACTTTAACAACATCAGCGACGGCCAGCGTCAGAGAGTGCTTCTTGCCCGTGCGATCTGCCAGGAACCGGATATTATTATTCTGGATGAGCCAACCTCTTTCCTTGATATCAAACATAAGCTGGATCTTTTATCCATTCTTCGGGATATGGCAAAAAAGAAGCAGATCACAGTTATCATGTCTCTTCACGAAATCGATCTGGCACAGAAAATTGCAGATAAGATCATCTGCGTAAAGGGAGATACCATTTCTCATTTTGGAAAGCCGGAAGATATTTTTGAAGAGAACATGATCAAGGAGCTGTATGAGATCAACAATGGATTTTTTGATCCCTTATTTGGAAGTATTGAGCTTCCGAAACCAGACGGAGAAGCGAAAACTTTCGTAATCTGTGGAAACGGCACTGGTATTCCCATATTCCGTCAGCTGCAGAAAGAGCATACACCTTTTATTGCAGGTATTCTTTACACCAATGACGTGGATTACCGCCTGGCAAGACTATTGGCTTCAAAGGTGATCACGGAAGAACCCTTCATGGAAATCAGCGAAGAAGCCTTCCTGAAAGCGCAAAAAGCCATGGAAAGCTGTGAGAGGATAATCTGCACGGCTGTGCCGGTTGGAAGCTGCAATAAGCGGTTAGGAGAGCTTATAGATGCAGCGAAGAAGAGCGGGAAGGCAGAATTTGTATAATTCTGCCTTGCGGGATTCTTTGATTCCGTTTCTTTACAGGACTCATTTTTTACGTTATACTGAGTTCACTGAAAGAAGGAGAGGACTCGTTTTATGAAAAAGAATATATTTACAAAAGACAACCTGATGTTCTTTATCATTCTGAATCTGGGATTGATTTTTACAGCGGTTGGAATTGCTATTTTTAAAACACCCAACCATTTCGCATTTGGTGGTACATCTGGTCTGTCTATTATCCTTTCTACCTTATTTCCGAAGTGGAATGTAGGTGCATTTATGTGGATCGTCAATGCAGCACTTGTTGTACTTGGATTTTTCTTCCTTGGAATCCGCTCCATGGGCTGGACTGTCTATTCCTCTTTTGCCCTGTCTTTCTATGTAAGTGCCTGTGAAGCTATTTATCCCCTTAGTTCGCCACTTACACATGACGTGTTTCTGGAGCTGTGTTTTGCAGTTATTCTCCCAGCTGTGGGAGCTGCTATGGTATTTAATGTCGGTGCCTCCACTGGTGGTACTGATATTGTGGCAATGATTTTGCACAAATATACCAGCCTTGAGATCGGGCGTGCCCTTTTGGTCAGCGACCTTGGAATCGTACTGATCGCAGCTTACCTTTACGGTGCCCAGACCGGACTTTACTGTATTCTTGGAATGATCCTGAAATGCACTGTAGTAGACAGTGCTATTGAGAGTCTGAATCTGAGAAAGGTATGTACGATCATTAGCAAATATCCGGAACAGGTAGAAGAGTTCATCATCAATGACCTGCATCGTTCTGCCACAGAGCAGAAGGCCTTTGGCATCTATACCAAGAAGGAGCAGAAGGTAATGATGACTGTGCTTACCCGAAGTGAGACCAACCGTCTTCGTATTCATTTAAGACAGATTGATCCCCATGCATTTATTACCATTGTAAACAGCAGCGAGATCATTGGAAAAGGCTTCCGTTCTATCTGATGCCTGCCAGCTAATGCAGAAGACTGATTTTTCCATAACAGAACAGTCTGATGAAGCTTGATTTTAAAACCAGAAAGGAATACAGGCCATGATTTCCAAAACCATGCGAGCAATTCTCCACACCCTTTCCTACGGCAATATCGAAGTGGAATCCTCCCGCAGACTGGTGGACATTAAGAAGCTGGATGCCATGAATATTTTTCTGAAAAAAATGGATATCCAGATTTTCAACGGGGACTACGAAATCCCTCTGCGGATTTATTTTCCTACTGAAGAAGCCATGACAAACGGGGTGGAAAAAGGCCATACTTTTCCAGTTCTTCTATTTTTTCATGGCGGAGGATGGGTGACAGAAAGTGTGGATACCTATAACCGTGTATGTGCCAGAATGTCTCAGTCTACCGGTCATATTGTAGTATCCGTGGAATACAGGCTTGCTCCTGAATACCGTTTTCCAACGGCTCTGATGGACTGTTATGCAGCAGCGAAAGCGCTTTACACCAATAAGCTGATCCTGAATACTGATCCCCGGAAAATCACTATCATGGGTGACAGTGCCGGAGGAAATCTTGCAGCCGCAGTTGCTCTTATGGCAAGGGACAATGGAGAATTCCAGGTATACCGGCAGATTCTTATTTATCCGGCCTTATATAATACGTATACAGCCGCTTCGCCCTATGCCTCGGTGCAGAAGAACGGTACAGACTATCTGCTTACTGCAGTGAAAATGCAGGATTATCTGAATCTGTATGAAAGCTGCCCAGAGGATCGGGTCAACCCTTATTTTGCGCCTCTTCTGGCAAAAGATTTTTCTAATATGCCAGAGACCCTGATTCTCACAGCAGAGTTTGATCCTCTTCGTGATGAAGGCGAAGATTATGGAAAAAAACTGGCAGAGGCTGGTAATTATGTAGAAGTACACCGGATCAAAGATGCACTTCACGGCTTTTTTGCTCTTGGAATCCGCTTTTTCCATGTGCAGGAAAGTTTTTCTTATATGAACGAATTCTTAAAAAGGGAAGTGTGAAAATTGAAAGAAGGATATTCGAACTGGAGAAAACTGGATAACGCGGCCCTTGCTTTTCCTCTGGTAACTGGCAAAAATGATACCAGAGTATTTCGTTTTTACTGTGAACTAAAGGAAAATGTAAAACCGGAGCTTCTCCAGGCCGCTCTTGAAAAAACCATGGAAAAATATCCTCTGTTTCAGATGGTTCTCCGAAAAGGATTATTCTGGTTCTACCTGGAACACAGGGATATTCGTCCAATTGTAAAGGAAGAGAAGAAGCCTCCATGCAGCAGGCTGTATATTCCAGACAAAAAGAATCTTCTTTTTCAGGTCAGCTATTATGAAAAAAGAATCAATTTTGAAGTTTTCCATGCACTGACAGATGGTACCGGGGCAATGCATTTTCTCCAGGAACTGGTAAGCAATTATCTGAAGAAGGCTCACCCGGAACAGGATCTGCCTTCTCTGCCAGTCACGGATATGAGCACCCCCGGTGATCAGGAGGAGGATAGCTTTTCCCAGTATTATTCCTCGGATATTCCCGGAAATTCTGAGAAAAAACCTCGCGCTGTCAGACTTCCGGGAGAACGGCTGCTTCATGAGGATATGCATATTACAGAGATTGTACTTCCGGTAAAAGAGCTTCATGCAAAAGCAAAAGAATACGGTGTCTCCATAACCATTCTGATCACAGCCATGTTTCTTTGTTCCATCCATGAGGAAATTCCCAAGAGCAGACAAAATCGCCCCATTGCCCTTATGGTTCCTGTAAATCTGCGGAATTATTTTCCCTCACAGTCTATGGCAAATTTTTTTGGCTGGATAGAAGTGGGACATGATTTTTCCCAAACTTCTGATTTTACAGAAATTCTGGCTCACGTGAAAGAGCAGTTTGCCGCGGAACTGGTAGAAGAGAAAATTGCCAGACATATGAATAGCTATGTCCGTCTGGAGAAAAATCCGGTCATCCGTGCAGTTCCCCTGGAAATAAAGAAATATTTCCTTATGCTTGGAGCAAACCTAAGCTCTAGAAGCATTACGGCTGTTTATTCCAATATTGGAATTCTTCGTTTTCCAAAGGAGTATAACCAGTACATTGACCGTTTCGGAATTTTCGCAAGTACCAACTCCATGCAGCTTTGTTCCTGTTCTTACGAAAACGAAATGGTTCTTGGATTTACCTCCAAGCTTCCCAAGGATAATATTCAGCGAAATTTTCTGAACATGCTGAAAAAAGAAGAAATTCCTTATACAGAAAAAACCAATAATTTCCCCGGCTGTTCCCTGAAAGAGAAAAAGGAGGAGCAGAGAATCGTGCAGGTTTTCAATTTTATCTGCATTGCAGCTGCAATTCTCTGCGGCATGATCAATTACCTTACACGGGAAAAATTGGACTGGTTCTGGTTCGCCGCAGCTGGCTGTCTTTGCGGATGGCTGATCGTAGCAGTTGCTTATGCCAAACGGAGGAATATCTTAAAAAACGAGATCATACAGTTGATCCTGGTAACTGTTATCGCTGTTCTGTGGGACAAATATACCGGATGGCATGGCTGGTCTCTGGATTTTGTCCTTCCATTTGGCGCTCTTGCAGTACTTGGCTCTATACCCGTGATCGTAAAAGTACAAAAGCTGGAAAAAGAAGAGTATCTGTTTTATCTTGTTCAGGCTGCTTTTGCTGGTCTCGTACCGCTGATCCTTATGTTTCTTCACCTGATCCGTTTTCCATACCCATCTGTGGTATGCACAGGAATCAGCCTGCTGGTATTTGCAGGAATGTTTATTTTTAACAGCAATGATACTATTCGGGAGTTTCATAAAAAACTTAGAATGTAATAAAATAGACACAGATTGCAAGGACTGCTTTTCTGAAATTTCAGAAAAGCAGTCCTTGCAATCTGTGTCCGTCTGTTATGTCTGATACCCTAAAGCGTATTTGATAAATCATTCCCGTAATCTGCACGCCCCACTTTGCGGGAGTTTTTGCAGAAAGCCTTTTTCAAATACGCTCTGGAAGTTAATATAATTAAATTTCTACAAGAATTCCCTTCTCTTTATCATACTTACAATATTTGCCATTTCCGGAAATAAATGGCTGATAAGTATTCGTACGTGTATCTTTTACATATACAATTCCTGTGGCAATCATTTCTACCAATGAGAAACGTTTACTCAGGCTGGAGATCCAGGAATAGGTCTTATTACTGTCAGAATCAGCAGCAACCAGACTGTATCCCTCTTCACATGGTTTCAGAGAGAAGTAAATTTTCTCCGGCTTAGAAGTCTCTTTAAATACCTGGCTTGCTATATAAGTAGAAAAATTCTTCTCCACAAACTGCTGGAAAGAGTATAAGGTATAAACCTCTCCGCTGACTTCGTCTGTAATCCGGTCTCCGCGCTGCAGACGCGCCTTGATCAGAGATAAAGTCTCAATGGTCCAGTTGATAAAGGAAATGCTGCTGTAGGTCATGCTCTCCAGAAGCT
>OLRE01001427.1_pt1 | contig 23326 bp, 22 predicted proteins | sample 1672461 | NCBI WGS metagenome assembly OLRE01 (sample SAMEA3136688, study PRJEB25190) | human gut metagenome | biome: human gut; feature: human-associated habitat; material: faeces | place: Austria | collected 2013
TTTGGTGCGCCGGTGGTCATCGGGCTGCTCATCCGCCGGAACCGGGAGGGTGCACAATGAAGGAATTTCTCTGTGAAACGCAGGAGCTTGCCATCGGCTACGGCAAAATGCCGCTGGCCTCCGGCATTGCACTGGGGGCAAATCCGGGGCAGATCCTTGTCCTTGTCGGCCCCAACGGCGCGGGCAAATCCACCCTGCTCAAAACACTGGCCGGACAGCTGGCCCCGCTGGGCGGCACTGTGCTGCTGGACGGGCAGGACCTGACCGCCTACACCGGCACGGCCCGGGCGCAGAAGCTGGCCCTGATGCTGCCCCACACCCGCCGCACCGAGCTGACCACCTGCTTTGAGTTTGCCGCCGCCGGGCGCATCCCCTACACCGGGCGGCTGGGCATTCTGTCCGACGCCGACCGGCAGGCCGTGCAGGATGCACTGGAAATTGCCGGAGCTGCGCATCTCGCGGACCGGGACTTCAACTGCATCAGTGATGGTCAGCGTCAGCGTGTTTTGCTGGCCCGTGCCATCTGCCAGCAGCCTAAAGTGCTGCTGCTGGACGAGCCCACCTCCTTTCTGGACATCAAGGGCAAGATCGAGCTGCTGACCATCCTACAGAAGCTGGCCCATGAACAGGGCCTTGCGGTCATCGTGAGCTTGCATGAGCTGGACATGGCACAGAAGATCGCGGACGCAGTGGTGTGCGTGTTCCCGGACCATGTTTCCGGCGTGCTGACCCCGGATGCCGCCTTTGCCCCGGACAACATCCGCGCACTTTATGCGCTGAGCGAAGAACAGTATACGGCCCTGTTCGGGCAGACAAAACCCCAAAAGCCCACGTTCGAGCACTACGTCCGCAGCGGGCAGAAGCTGCTGCGCTGCGGCTATACCACCGGCACCTGTGCGGCGCTGGGGGCAGCGGGCGCAGCCCGGCTGCTGCTCACCGGCCATGTGCCGGAGACGGTAGCCCTGCGCACGCCAAAAGGCATCGTGGTGGAGGTAGCACCCCTGTTCTGCCGCCGCACCGACACTGGGGCCGAATGCGCCATTGAAAAGGACGGCGGCGACGACGTGGACGTGACCACCGGCTTGCCGGTGATCGCCACAGTGGAACTGCTGCCGGGCTGCACGGACATCCGCATCGACGGCGGCAGAGGTGTGGGCCGGGTGACAAAACCCGGCCTCGACCAACCCGTTGGTGCCGCCGCCATCAACCATGTGCCCCGGCAGATGATCGCCGAGGCCCTGCGCCGGGAGGCTGAAGCCGCCTGTTATATCGGCGGCTTTGCGGTGACCGTTTCCATCCAGAACGGCGAGGAAGTGGCCCGGCGCACCTTCAACCCGCACATCGGGGTGGAGGGCGGCCTTTCGGTGCTGGGCACCAGCGGCATCGTGGAGCCCATGAGCCAGCAGGCCATCCTGGACACCATCCAGCTGGAAATGAACCAGGCTGTTTTGCGGGCCGGTACCCCAAAGCGGCTCATCCTTGCCCCGGGCAACTACGGGCTGGACTACCTGCACGACACCTACCCGGCCTTTGCGGCCATCCCGGTGGTCAAGACCTCCAACTTCATCGGAGATACGCTGGATATGGCAGCTTCTGCCGGATTTGAACAGGTGCTGCTGGTGGGCCATGTGGGCAAGCTGGTCAAGGTGGCCGGCGGCATCATGAACACCCACTCCCACACGGCCGACTGCCGCACCGAGCTGTTCTGTGCCCATGCCGCCCTCTGTGGGGCAGGCCGGGAGCTGTGCGCGGCTTTGTACGCCGCCGCCACCACCGACGCCTGTCTGGAGCTGCTGGACGCCGCCGGACTGCGCGCCCCGGTGCTGGAAAGCCTGCTGGATGCCATCCAACTGCACCTCGACCGCCGGGCGGGCGAAGCCTTCCGGGTGGGTGCAGTGCTGTTTTCCAACCAGCACGGGCCGCTTGGCGCAACACAAACTGCAAAGGAGCTGCTTGAACAATGGAACAACGCATGACCGGCACCTTTTACGGGGTCAGCGTCGGCCCCGGCGACCCGGAACTGCTGACTTTGCAGGCCGTGCGTCTGCTGCGGCAGTGCCCGGTGCTGGCTGCGCCGCAGACCGCTTCCGGGCAGGATGTGGCCATGCTGAACCTGGGTGACGTGTCCATTTATGCCACCTTTGGCTATCTGCAGGAGATCCTGCAGGCGCAGGGCTATGCCACCGCGATGGCGGCGGGTGTGCCCAGCTTCTGCGCGGCAGCAGCCCGGCTGAACCAGCCCCTTACCGGCGGCATGGACGCTCCGCTGACCATCGCCCCCGGCAGCCGGGCCGACGAGGTATTGGACGCTCCCGGCACGAAAGTCCTGATGAAAACCGGGCGTCAGCTGCCCGCCCTGCTGGACACCCTGGACGCCCACGGTGCGTTGAGCCGCAGCGCCCTCGTGTGCAGCTGCGGCCTGCCGGATGAAACGATCTTCCCCGACCTTTCGACTGCGCGCCCGCCGCAGGATGGCAGCAAGGCCGGATATTTTGCAACGGTACTGGTAAAGGAGTAACTGCTATGGTACACTTTGTAGGCGCGGGGCCCGGTGCCCCGGACCTGATCACTCGGCGGGGCGCAACCCTGCTGCAGGAGGCTGATTGCATCATCTACGCGGGCAGTCTGGTCAACCCGGCCCTGCTGGGACTGGCAAAACCCGGCTGCGCCATTTACAACAGCGCCGAGATGACGTTGGAACAGGTGCTGGATGTGATGCGCACCATGGAGGCAGACGGCAAAATCACCGTGCGCCTGCACACCGGCGACCCCTGCCTGTACGGGGCTATCCGGGAGCAGATGGATGCACTGGACGCCGACGGCATCCCCTACGATGACACGCCCGGCGTGTCCAGCTTCTGCGGCGCGGCGGCGGCACTGAATGCCGAATACACCCTGCCCACCGTGAGCCAGACCGTGATCATCACCCGCATGGAAGGCCGCACCCCGGTGCCCGAGCGGGAAAAGCTGGCCAGTCTTGCCGCCCACGGGGCCACTATGGTGATTTTCCTGTCCATCGGTCTGGTGGACAAGGTGCAGGATGCTCTGCTGCAGGGCGGTGCCTACACGCCGGACACCCCCGCCGCCGTGGTATACAAGGCCACCTGGCCGGAGCAGAAAACCGTGCGCTGTACCGTGGGTTCTCTGGCGCAGAGCGTGCACGACGCCGGCATCACCAAAACAGCGCTCATCGTGGCAGGCGATTTCCTTGGCACCCGGTACGAGCGCAGCAAGCTGTACGACCCCGGTTTTACCACCGAGTTCCGCAAGGGGTCCGACCAATGACCCGGGCCTATCTGGCCTTTACCGACACCGGTCTGGCACTGGCCCGGCGGCTGGCAGACGCCCTGCCCGGCAGTGTGGACCGCTGCGGCAGCGGCGGCGTCTCCCTTGCCGGGTGGACCGCCCTGCAGTTTGCGCAGAGCGACGCCCTTGTTTTTGTGGGAGCCGTGGGCATTGCGGTGCGGGCCATTGCGCCGCACTGCCGCAGCAAGGCGTCGGACCCGGCGGTGGTGGTACTGGACGAATGCGGCCGCTTTGCGGTGCCGGTGCTGTCCGGTCATCTGGGCGGTGCCAATGACCTGGCCCGTGCACTGGCCGCCGTGTGCGGAGCCGTTCCGGTGATCACCACGGCCACCGACGCCCACGGCATTTTTGCGGTGGACGAGTGGGCAAAGCACCAGAACTGCACGGTGCTGGAAGCGGAGCGCATCAAGCATGTCAGCAGCAAGCTACTGGCCGGGCAGTCGGTGCGGTTTGCCGCTGAGTTTCCCGTGCAGGGCACCCTGCCCGCCGGGGTGGATCCTGCACGGACCCCTGCCGAAGCCGATTTTGCCCTTACCCTCTCCCCTGCCGGGGACGCTTTGCATCTGGTGCCCCGCATCGGGGTGCTGGGCATCGGCTGCCGCAGGGGGACATGTGCCGAGCAGTTGGAAGCCGCCTTTGCTGACTTCTGTGCCCGGCACAGCCTTGCCCCGGCGTGCATCGCGGCGGCGGCCAGCATCGACCTGAAGGCTGACGAGGCCGGGCTGCTGGCGTTCTGCCGGGCCCACGGCTGGCCCATCACATTTTATTCTGCGGAGCAGCTGCGGGCACTGTCCGGGCCGTTCACACCATCTCCCTTCGTGCAAAGCGTCACCGGGGTGGACAACGTGTGTGAGCGGGCCGCTGTGCTGGCGTCCGGCGGCTGCATCCGCATCCCGAAACAGGCGGGCGGCGGTGTGACCTTTGCGCTGGCGCTGTGCCCCTATGCCCCGGACTGGAGGTGGCAGAATGGCTGATATCGTATATGTGGTCGGGCTTGGCCCCGGCGACCCGCAGTTTTTGACCGCACAGGCGCAGAGCGCCCTGGAAGAAGCCGAGGTGCTGTGCGGCTATCCGGTCTATCTGGATCTGGTACGCCCCTATTACCCGGAAAAAGAATATTACGCCACCGGCATGACCAAAGAACTGGACCGCTGCCGCTGGGCGCTGGAAACTGCCCACAGCGGCCGGACCGTGGCTCTGGTGTGCAGCGGCGACGCCGGAGTGTACGGCATGGCCAGCCCCCTGCTGGAGCTGGCCGAAGGCTGCCCGGACGTGACCGTGGAGGTGGTGCCCGGCCTGACTGCCGCCCTGAGCGGCGGCGCGGTGCTGGGTGCCCCGCTGGCCCATGATTTCTGTGTGCTCTCTCTTTCCGACCGGCTCACTCCGTGGGAGGTCATCGAAAAGCGGCTGGCCGCAGCGGCCATGGGCGATTTCTGCATGGCGGTGTACAACCCTTCTTCCAAGGGGCGGCCGGACTATCTGGCCCGGGCCGTGCGCATCCTGCTGCAAAACGGCAAGGCCCCGGACACCGTCTGTGGGCTGGTGCGCAACATCGGCCGGGAGGGCCAGAGCGCTCAGGTGCTGACGCTGGCCCAGCTGGAGCAAACGCCCGTGGATATGTTCACCACCGTGTACATCGGCAACCACAACACCCGGGTGCTGCAGGGCCGCATGGTCACGCCGCGGGGGTACCGCGTATGAGGGCAGTGGTGTTCAGCGGCACCACCGAGGGCCGCATTTTTTCCCGGCAGCTGGCCCAGTTTGGAGCGGACATTCTGGTGAGCGTGGCCACCCCGCTGGGCAGCGAGGAACAGGGCAGCTTTGCCGGCATCACAGTGCACTGCGGCCGGTTGACCCCGGACGAGATGGCCGCCCTTGTGCAGGGAGCCGACCTGTGCGTAGACGCCACCCACCCCTATGCAGTGGACGCCACCCGCAATATCCGCACGGCCTGCCGCACCGCCGGGGTGGAATATCACCGGCTGCTGCGTGCGCAAAGCCCCCTGCCTGCCGGGAGCATGGTGTTCCAGTCGGCGGCACATGTGGCGGATTTTCTGGTCCAAACGCAGGGCAATGTCCTGCTGGCCACCGGGGCCAAGGAGCTGCCTGCCTTTGCGCAGCTGGCCCCGGAACGGCTGTACCCCCGTGTGCTGCCTACACTGGACGGCATTGCCGCCTGCGAGGCCGCGCACATCCCCCACAAGAATATCCTTGCTTTGCAAGGGCCGTTCTCCTACGCGCTGAACCGGGCCCTGCTGGAGCAATTCTCCATTCGCTTTCTCGTGACCAAGGACGGCGGGGCCGCCGGTGGCTTTGCCGAGAAAGCGCAGGCTGCCGCCGACACCGGCGTCCAGCTCATCGTGATCCGCCGCCCGGCCGAGACCGGTGAGACGGCAGACCAGATCCTGACCCGCTGCAGGGAGGTACTGAAAGGATGATCACACTCATTGGTATGGGCTCCGGCACCCCCGGCAGCCTGACCGCACAGGGTCTTGCCGCCCTGCAGGGTGCCGACCGCATCCTGGGCGCAAAGCGGCTGCTGGCCACACTGCCGGAGGGCTGCACCGGAAACCGGCAGGCCCTGTACAAACCGGACGAAATTCTGGCCTGTCTGGCCGCGCACCCGGACGAGGAAATTGCGCTGGTGTACAGCGGCGATACCGGGTTCTATTCCGGCGCATCCCAGCTGCTGCCCATGCTGCGGGCCTTTGGCATCTCCTGCCGGGTGCTGCCCGGCCTTTCCAGCGTACAGCTGCTGGCCGCCGCCGTAGGCCGCCCCTGGCAGGACTGGACTCTTGTTTCTGCCCACGGCTGTGCCTGCGACCCGGTGTCCGCCTGCATGAACCATAAAACCGTATTCTTTCTCACCGGCGGGGCCGAGACCCCGGCCACCCTGTGTGCCGCACTGACCGCCGCCGGGCTGGGCGATGCCCACGCCCTTGTGGGCGAAAACCTTGGCACGCCCGACGAAAAGATCCACTTTGGCACCGCGCAGGAACTGGCCGGGCAGGCCTTTGCTTCCCTGAGCGTCCTGCTGGTGGAACATGCCGTTCACCCGGAACGCCGCACCCCCGGCCTGCCGGATGAGGCCTTCATCCGGGGCGAGGTGCCCATGACCAAGCAGGAAGTGCGGGCCGCCGCGCTGGCCAAACTGGCCGTGCACCCCGCCGACACCCTGTGGGACGTGGGGGCCGGTACCGGCAGCGTGAGCGTGGAGCTGGCACTGGCCGCCCCGCAGGGGCATGTGTATGCGGTGGAGTGTGAGCCGGACGCCTGCGCCCTCATCCGCCGGAACCGCGAAAAATTTGCGGCGTGGAACCTCTCCCTCATTGAGGGCCGTGCCCCTGCCGCATTGGAAGCCCTGCCTGCCCCGGATGCCGTGTTCATTGGCGGCACCAAGGGCAGCATGGCCGCGGTGGTGGACACGGTTCTGGCCAAAAACGCCAATGCGCGCATCTGCATTGCCGCCATTGCGCTGGAATCCCTGAGCGCCGCCATTGCAGCCCTTACGGCTCATGGCCTTTCCGCTGAGGTGACCCAGCTTGCCGTGAGCCGTACCAGACCGGCAGGCAGGCTCCACCTGCTGACCGCCAACAACCCCATTTTTCTGATCACGGGAGAACGCAAATGATGCAGTTCGTCATCGCCGCACCGCGTTCCGGCAGCGGCAAGACCACCGTCACCTGCGCCCTGCTGGCCGCGTTGAAAAAGCGGGGCATGGGTCCCTGCGCCTTCAAGAGCGGGCCGGACTATATCGACCCCATGTTCCACCGGTCGGTGCTGGGGGTGGAGAGCCACAATCTGGATCTTTATCTTTCTGCCAAAAATACGGTACGGGAACTGTACGCCCACTATACTGCCGGGCACGGGGCTGTGGTGTGCGAAGGGGCCATGGGTTTTTACGATGGGCAGGGCCTGACCACCCGCGCCAGTGCCTGGGAGCTGGCCGATGCGCTGGACCTGCCGGTACTGTTGGTGGTACAGCCCAAGGGGGCCAGTGTGACGCTGGCCGCAGAGATCCAGGGCCTTGTGCATTTCAAACCGGAGAGCCATATTGCAGGCATCCTGCTGAATGACTGCTCCGAAAAGCTCTTCCGGATGCTCAAGCCCCTGCTGGAAACCGAGACCGGCCTGCCGGTGCTGGGGTATCTGCCCCGCCTGCCGCAGGCGGTGGTGGAGAGCCGCCATCTGGGCCTGAAAACCGCCGGAGAGATCACCGATCTTGCCCAGAAGATCGGCCTGCTGGCCGATGCGCTGGAAGCAAATCTGGACTGGGCAACGCTGGAAGCGCTGACCGAACGACCGGCTCCTGCCCCGGTGCCGCCGCCTGCTCTGCAAACGGCGGGCGTCCGCATTGCTGTGGCACAGGATAAGGCATTCTGCTTTGCCTACGCCGAAACGCTGGACTGCCTGCGCACTGCCGGGGCAGAGCTGGTGTTCTTCAGTCCGGTGCACGACACCGCCTTGCCGGAGGACATCTGCGGGCTGTATCTGCCCGGCGGCTACCCGGAACTGTATGCCCGGCCGCTGAGCGAAAACAAAACCATGCGCGATGCCATCCGGGATGCCGTAAATGGCGGCCTGCCCACGGTGGCAGAGTGCGGCGGCTTTCTGTATCTGGGGCAAACGCTGGAAGATGCCAGCGGTACCGCCTGGCCCATGGCAGGCGTTCTGCCCGGCAAAGGCGTCAAGGTGGGGCGGCTGGTGCGGTTCGGCTATGCCGACATGACCGCCAAAGCCGACAGCCTGCTGTTCCATACAGGAGAGCATTTGTATATTCACGAATTCCATCACTGGGATTCCACCGACAATGGTTCGTGCTTTTCCGTTTGGAAAAGCGAAAAAGTACAGTGGGAATGCGGATTTGCAAGCATGAGTTTGTACGCCGGTTTCCCGCATCTTTACTGGGCAGGCACTCCCCTGCCCCGCCGCTTTGTAAGTGGTGCGAAGTTCTATCAACGACAAAAGAGAAACACACATGACTGAAACGGAACTGAAAACTTTACTTTCCGGCATCACCCCGCCGGATGAAGCTGCCCGCGCCGCCGCCCACGCCCACTGGGCCGGGTTGGCCAAACCTCTGGGCGGGCTGGGCGCACTGGAAACTTTGCTGGAAGATGCCGCCGCCCTCACCGGCAGTGCGGCGCTGGATGTTTCCCGCCGGGCTGTGCTGGTGCTCTGCTCCGACAACGGCGTGGTGGCTCAGGGCGTGAGCCAGACCGACCAGAGCGTGACCCGCGCAGTGGCGGAGAATCTGGCTGCCCGGCGTACCAGCGTGTGCCAGATGGCCCGTACTGCCCACTGCGATGTGGTGCCCGTGGACATGGGCATGGCCGGAGACCCGGTGCCGGGGGTGGCAGACTGCCGCATTGCCGCCGGTACTGCTGATTTCACGCAGGGTCCCGCCATGACCCGCGCCCAGGCTGTGGAGGCCGTCGGCCGGGGCATCCGGCTGGTGCAGGAGCAGAAAGCTGCCGGTGTGCAGTTGCTGGCCACCGGCGAAATGGGCATTGGCAACACCACCACTTCCAGTGCGGTGGCAGCGGTGCTGCTGGGCCAGCCGGTGGAACGGATGACCGGCCGGGGAGCCGGCCTTTCGGATGAAGGACTGGCCCGCAAGGTGGATGCCATCTGCCGGGGCATCCTGCGCAACAAGCCGGACCCCACAGACCCTCTGGACGTGCTGGCCAAGCTGGGCGGCTTCGATCTTGCCGGGCTGTGCGGCGTCTTTCTGGGCGGTGCGCTGGAAGGCGTGCCCGTGGTAATGGACGGCTTCATCAGCGGCGTGGCGGCCCTGTGTGCCGTGCGGCTGTGCCCTGCCGCGGCCAAAGCGGTGTTTGCCAGTCACTGTTCCTCGGAGCCTGCCGCCCGTCTGGTGCTGGATGCACTGGGCAAGGCCCCGCTTCTCACCGCCGGGCTACATCTGGGCGAGGGCACCGGCGCTGTGGCCAGCCTCCCGCTGTGGGACATGGCACTGGCGGTGTACGACCACTGTTATTCCTTTGCGGAGGGCGGCATCACGCCGTACACCCCGCAATGCTGACGCTGGTGATCGGCGGGGCGGCCAGCGGAAAAAGCGAATACGCCGAGAGTCTGGTACTGCGCAGCACTCTGCCGCGCTATTATCTGGCCACCATGCAGGTGTGGGACGCCGAATGTGCCGCCCGGGTGGAAAAGCACCGCAGAATGCGGGCGGCAAAACAGTTTGAAACGGTGGAGTGCCCCCTGCATCTGGACGCCGTGCATCTGCCCGCCCGTGGTACCGCGTTGCTGGAAGATCTGGGCAACCTGACTGCCAACGAGCTCTATGATCCCGCCGGGGCCGGGCCGCAGACCGCGCAGGCCATTCTTTCCGGGCTGGACGCCGTGTATGCCCAGTGTGAAACCCTGATCGTCGTCTCCAACGAGGTGTTCAGCGGCGGGGCCGACTACGCAGGCGACACCGACCGCTATCTGCTGGCGCTGGCGCAGGTGAACAACGCGCTGGCCGCCCGGGCCGACGCCGTGGTGCGGGTGGTGTGCGGCATCCCTGTTTATTATAAAGGAGTGGAAAAATGATCGTTTTGCAGACCGTTGCCGTGGCGTTCGCCATGTTTTCGGCTGTGCCGGTGCCGCAGTTCAACTGGACCGAAAAGAACATGCGGTATGCGATGTGCGCCTTCCCGCTCATCGGGGTGGTCATCGGGCTGCTGTGGTTCCTGTGCGGCGTGCTGCCCCTGCCGGGTGCGGCGCGGGCGGCGGGCTTCTGCCTGATCCCGGTCTGGGTCACCGGCGGCATCCATCTGGACGGCTACGCCGACACCTGCGACGCACTTTCGAGCTACGGCGACCGGGAAAAGAAGCTGGAGATCTTAAAGGACCCTCACTGCGGGGCCTTTGCCGTGATCCGTCTGTGCAGCTACTTTGCGGCCTATCTGGCCCTGTGCGCCTGTGTACAGTTCACCCCGCAGGCAGGGCTGCTCTGGATGATGGCACTGGTGCTGGAACGGGCGCTCTCCGGCTATGCGGTGGCGGCGTTCCCCATGGCAAAGAACACCGGCCTTGCCCACACCTTTGCCTCGGCAGCCGACAGAGCCACTGTACGCCGGGTGCTGGCCCTTCTGGCCGCTGTACTGTGCTGCGCCATGCTGGCACTGGGTGGTTGGGTGCTGGTGCTGGCCGCACTGGCTGTGCTGTGGCGGTACCACGCCGTTGCCTGCAAGCAGTTCGGCGGCATCACCGGTGATCTGGCCGGGTGGTTTTTGCAGAAAACCGAGATCTGGATGCTGGCGGCACTGTGTGCCTGCCAGTGGGGAGGGCTGTTATGATCTTTATCACCGGGCCGCTTTACAGCGGCAAGCGCACCTTTGCCAAGACCCTGCCCGGACGGTGCATCTGCGATGTACAGGAGCTGGCCGCCGGGGCCGAAAATCTGGAAAAACTTGCGGACGAGCTGTCCGCTTACGATATCGTGCTTGCCACCGAGGTGGGCGGCGGCGTGGTACCCATGGCTCCCGCCGAACGTGCCGGACGCGAAGCCGCCGGGCGGCTGGCCTGTCTGCTGGCCGCACGAGCAGACTGCGTTGTGCAGATGTTCTGCGGCATCCCCACCGTTCTGAAAGGAGAACTGCCAACATGCTGATCTATTTCCTGCGCCACGGCCTGACCGAATACAACGCCCAGAAGCGCTATCAGGGCCAGCGGGACATCCCGCTTTCTGCCGCTGGCCGCGCGATGCTACGCAAGGCAGACATCGAGCCTCGAACCGTGTACATCACCCCGCTGTGCCGCACCCGGCAGACCGCCGAGGTGCTGTTCCCCACTGCAAAGCTGGTGGTGGTGGACGGCCTGAAGGAGATGTGCTTTGGCAGCTTTGAGGGCCGCAATTACATCGAGATGGAGCATGACCCGGACTATCTGGCCTGGGTAGCCGCCAACTGTGAGAGCCCCTGCCCGGACGGCGAGACCAAGGCCTCTTTTTCTGAGCGCATCTGCCGCGCCTTTTCGTCACTGGTGGACAAGGCACTGGCCGACGGCGAAGAATTGCTGGTCATCCTGGCCCACGGCGGCACCCAGATGGCCGCGTTGGAGCGCTACGCCCTGCCCCATAAAGACTACTACGAATGGTGCGGCCCCAACGCGGGCGGCTTTGTGCTGGACGCCGCCGACTGGGCCGACAAGCGGGTGCTGCACCTTGTAAAGACCGTGCAGTACACCAGGGAGGCCAACGTATGACCGGGCTGGCCGTTCTGGGCGGCTTTGTTCTGGACACCCTCTTCGGCGACCCCGCGTGGCTGCCCCACCCGGTGGTGCTCATGGGCAAGGCCATCTCCGCGCTGGAAAAGCGCCTGCGCGCCCGCCTGCCCAAAACGCCCCAGGGCGAACTGCTGGGCGGCGGCATCGTGGCTTTTTGCCTGCCGGTGGGCACCTTTGTGTGCACCGGCCTTGTCTGCCTGGGCGCAGCAAGGCTCAGCCCGTGGCTGGGGCTGGCCGTACAGATGTTCTGGTGCGGGCAGGCACTGGCCGCAAAGGGCCTTGCGCAGGAGAGCATGAACGTGCACAAAGAGCTTGTAAAAGGCGACCTGCCCGCAGCCCGCAAGGCTGTGAGCCGTATCGTGGGCCGCGACACTCAGGACCTGACCGCTGAGGGTGTGACCAAAGCCGCCGTGGAGACCGTGGCCGAAAATGCCAGCGACGGCGTGATCGCGCCGCTGCTGTATATGCTCATCGGCGGGGCACCGCTGGCGCTGACCTACAAGGCCATCAACACCATGGACAGCATGCTGGGCTACAAAAACGAAAAGTACCTCTACTTCGGCCGCATCCCCGCCAAGCTGGACGACGCGGCAAACTATCTGCCCAGCCGTCTGGCGGGTCTGCTGTGGTGCGCGGCGGCGGCCCTGACCGGCAACAGCGCCAAAGGGGCGTGGCGTATCTGGCGGCGGGACCGGCGCAACCATGCCAGCCCCAACAGTGCCCAGACCGAGAGCGCGTGTGCCGGAGCACTGGGCGTGCAGCTGGCCGGGCCTGCCTACTATTTTGGGGAATATTACCCCAAGCCTACCATTGGCGACGCCCTGCGTCCCATTGAGCCGGAGGACATCCGCCGCGCCAATAAAATGATGTATGCCGAAAGCCTGCTGGCCCTGCTGCTGGGGCTGGCGATCCGAGGGGTGATCTTATGACACAGCTGACACACGGCGGCGACTGGGCCGGATATCGGGCACAGTACGGGCACGACGCGCTGGATTTTTCGGCCAACGTGAGCCCGCTGGGCCTGCCGCAGGGCGTGGCGAACGCCATTGCTGCCGCCCTGCCTCACGCCGACCGCTACCCCGACCCCCTGTGCCGGGCACTGCGGGCAAAGCTGGCCCCGCACGAGGGGATCCCGGCAGAATCTATCCTCTGCGGCAACGGCGCGGCAGACCTGATCTTCCGGCTGGCGTGGGCGGCAAAACCCCGCACCGCGCTGGTGACCGCCCCCACTTTTGCCGAGTACGCCGCCGCGCTGGAAAGTGCGGGCTGTGCGGTGCGGCGACATTTTCTGCAGGCAGAGGTCGATTTTGCCGTGACGGATTCCATTCTCTCCTCCATCACGCCGGAGGTGGACATGGTATTTCTCTGCCAGCCCAACAACCCCACCGGGCAGCTCACGCCGCTGCCCCTTGTGGAACGCATCCTGCGCCGGTGCGAAGCCTGCGGGGCACTGCTGGTGGTGGACGAATGTTTTCTGGATTTTCTGCCCGACTGCGACGCCCTGACCGCCAAAGCCCTGCTGGACAGCAAAAATCTGCTGATCCTCAAGGCCTTTACCAAGCTGTACGGCATGGCCGGGGTGCGGCTGGGGTACTGCCTGTGTGCCAACACGGCCCTGCTGGAAGCCATGCAGGCCGCCGGGCAGCCGTGGGCAGTGTCCAGTCTGGCGCAGGCCGCCGGGCTTGCCGCACTGGACGAAACGGCCTATGTGGCACAGGTGCGGGCACTCATTGCGCAGCAGCGGCCCCGGCTCACGGCCGGGCTGCGGGCACTGGGCCTGCGGGTGCTGGACGGCCGAGCAAACTACCTGCTGTTCCAGGGGCCGGAAACGCTGGGCGATGCCCTACGGCAGTGGGGCGTGGTGCTGCGCAGCTGCAGCAACTACCCCGGGCTGGACGGCAGCTGGTACCGCACCGCCGTGCGTACCGGGCCGGAAAACGATGAACTGTTAAAGACCCTTGCGGAGGTACTGGCATGAACAAAGCAACCTGCATTATGGTGCAGGGCACCATGAGCGGTGCAGGCAAAAGCCTGCTGTGCGCCGCACTGTGCCGCATTTTTGCACAGGACGGCTACCGGGTGGCTCCTTTCAAGAGCCAGAACATGGCCCTGAACAGCTTTGTGACCCGGGACGGGCTGGAAATGGGCCGGGCGCAGGTGGTGCAGGCGCAGGCCGCCGGGATGGAACCGGACGTGCGCATGAACCCCATCCTGCTCAAACCCAGCAGCGACACCGGCAGTCAAGTGATCGTGAACGGCGAGGTGCGGGGGCAGATGCCCGCCGCCGCCTACTTTAAAATGAAGCGGTCACTGATCCCGGATATCCTTGCCGCCTACAACAGTCTGGCCGAAGAGGTAGACATCATCGTCATTGAGGGAGCTGGCAGCCCGGCCGAGATCAACCTGAAAGCCGACGACATTGTGAACATGGGCCTTGCCAAGCTGGTGGACGCCCCTGTGCTGCTGGCCGGAGACATCGACCGGGGCGGCGTCTTTGCACAGCTGTACGGCACGGTGGCCCTGCTGGAGCCGGACGAGCGGACCCGCATCAAGGGGCTGCTCATCAACAAGTTCCGGGGCGACGTGGAGATCCTGCGTCCCGGCCTTGCCATGCTGGAAGAAAAAACGCAGCTGCCGGTGCTGGGGGTCATCCCCTACCTGAAGGTGGACATTGAGGACGAGGATTCCCTTTCCACCCGGCTGGAGGCAGGGCGGGCCGTCAAACCACTGGATGCGGCCATTCTGCGCCTGCCGCACATCTCCAACTTCACCGACTTCATGCCGCTGGAACAGCACCCGCTGCTGGGGGTGCGCTATGTGCAGAGCCCCCGCCAGCTGGGCACGCCGGATGTGGTGATCCTGCCCGGCACCAAAAACACCATAGACGACCTGCTGTGGCTGCGTCAGTGCGGGCTGGAAGCGGCGGTGCTCAAGCTGGCCGCGCAGGGCACCCCTGTGCTGGGCGTGTGCGGCGGCTACCAGATGCTGGGGCACACCCTTGCCGATCCGGACGGCGAAGAAAGCGGCACCCCCTGCACCCTGCGCGGGCTGGCGCTTCTGCCCACGGACACCGTGTTCAACGCCGAAAAACAGCTGCGCCAGACCCATGCCACCGCCGAGGCCATCCCCTTTGCCGGGGCAAAGCTGACCGGCTACGAGATCCACGCCGGGCGCACGACAGTGCAGGGCAGCCCGTTCTGCATTCTGGCCGACGGCACGCCGGAAGGGTGTGTGCAGGCCAATGTGTTCGGCACCTACCTGCATGGGCTGTTTGACACCGGCGAGCTGACCGAAAAGCTCACCGCATTTTTGTGCAAAAAGAAGGGCATCTCCCCCGCCGACGCACCGTTGCTCTCGATGGAGCAGTACCGGCAGCAGCAGTTCGACCTGCTGGCCGACGGCGTGCGGGCCGCGCTGGACATGGATGCCGTATACGCCGCCATGGGCATGGACCGCAAAGGAGGGAACCGCGTATGACCCCGCAGCATCATCTGCCCGCCGACATCGAGCGGACAAGCCTTTCCATCATCACAGCCGAGCTGGCGGAACTGGGCCTGACGCCTCCGCCGGAAACCGCCGCCGTGGTCAAGCGGGTGATCCACACCACCGCCGACTTTGACTATGCCCGGAATCTGCGCTTCACCCCCGGTGCCGTGGCGGCCGGGGTGAAGGCCCTGCGGGCGGGCACTCCCATCATCACCGACACGAACATGGCGCTGGCCGGCATCACCAAGCCCGGCCTTGCCCGCCTGGGCGGCACGGCCCTGTGCTACATGGCTGACCCGGAGGTGGCCGCCCTTGCCAAAGCAGGCGGCACCACCCGGGCGGTGGCTTCCATGCAGCGGGCCGCGCAGGAGCACCCCGGTGCCGTGCTGGCCGTGGGCAACGCCCCCACCGCCCTGCTGACCATCGCCGACCAGATCGAAGCCGGGCTGCGTCCTGCACTGGTCATTGGCGTACCGGTGGGGTTCGTGAATGTGGTGGAGAGCAAGGAGCGGCTGTTTGCCACCTGCAAAGCCTTTGGCGTACCCGCCATCGTGGCCATGGGCCGCAAGGGCGGCAGCAACGTGGCCGCCGCCATCTGCAATGCCCTGCTCTACTCTGCCGCCGAAATGCTGGACCCCGCGGCCCGGGGCTGGCGGTGACCTATTTTTGACCGGAATACGCAAAAAGGACAGAACTGCTGTCATGCAGTTCTGTCCTTTTTCTTGTATTCGTTCAGGGGCTCACCGGGTAAATCTCGGTTGACGGTCTCTCATTTTCGGGGGGGGGTAACAAGGTACTTCCGGACAGCACGCTCCAGCACCGCAATGTCCACCGGCTTGGACAGATGCTCGTCCATACCGGCTTCCTTGCTCTTTTCCATGTCCTCGGTGAAGGCGTTTGCGGTCATGGCAGAGAAAGCCCCGGCGGCCTGCCGCGTTTGCAGCATACCGCCGGGACCTTTATCGAATTGCAAAATACAGATCTGCGCAAGCGGGACCGCACTGCCCGCCAACCATGCTGCCCCCGCGCAAAGGACCAGTTTTCCAGAGGCCGCCTGCTTCAAGCGGACGTTCAGAACAAGCTGCCTGTGCCCCGCTTGACCGTACCCGGGCAGTCTTCAAAGGCATCCTCTGCGATCTCGGTATCGTCCGACAAAACGGCAATGTTCTGCAGAGAGTAACATTCCCAAAACGCATGCTCTCCGACTTTTTCCACTCCCGCCGGGATCACGATCCGTTTGAGCGCCCAGCAATGCGCAAATGCGTCCTCCCCGATCTCGTTCAACTCCTCCGGCAGTTGAACTTCCTGCAGAGACTGACAGTAGTAAAACGCTGCTCGTTCGATTTGTCTCACCTGCGCGGGAATCGTGACCTTCTGCAGAGAACGGCAATATTCAAATGCGTCATCCTGCAGTTCTTCCAGCCCGTCCGGCAGCTGCGCTTCCAGCAAGGATGTGCAGTTCTCAAAAGCCCCCCGACAAAGCCGTTTCAGGCTGGCCGGCAGAACGATTCTAGTCAGGGTGTCGCAGTCCTCAAACGCAAACATTCCGATTTGTTCCAGTCCTTCCGGCAGATGGACTTCCTGCAGAGCCCTGCAGGACTGAAAAACTGCCGTTTCGATGCATTTTACGCCGACAGGAACGGTGATCTGCCTGAGCGACCGGCATCCACTGAATGCGTCACTTCCAATTTCTTTCAGTCCATCCGGCAGCCGGATCTCCTGCAGAGCTTCGCATTCACTGAATGCGCTCCTCCCGATCAATTCCAGTCCATCCGGCAGCCGGATCTCCTGCAGGGCGGTGCATTCACAGAACGTTTTCTCCCGGATGGACCTTACTCCCTCAGGGATCACGATCCGTTTGAGAGAACTGCACCCCTCAAATGCGCTTTTCCCGATTTCTTCCAGTCCTTCCGGCAGTTCGATCTCCTGCAGCGACATGCAATTCACAAAGCACTCCTTTGCAATGGCTGTCACTCCGGCAGGCACGATCACGCAGGCGTCGGTCCCGTGGTATTTCTTCAGGACCGTACCGCCCTCGGCAAGGTCCATCGGGCCGGATCGTTTCACTCCCTCAACAGGGTCCTCCGGACGTTTCACGACGCCCGGACAGTTCCGAAAGGTATCCGTCTCAAAGGTGGTGTCCTTAGACAACAGCGTGATCTCCTGCAGGGCGATGCAGTCCCGGAATGCGCTCGCCTCGATTTGCTTCACACTGGCCGGGATCGTGATTTTTTTCAGAGCACTGCAGTTTTTGAATGCGGATTCTCCAATTTTCTCCAGTCCCTCTGACAGTTCGATCTCCTGCAGGGCGGTGCAATCCTGAAATGCTTCCAACTCGATCTGCTTCACACTGGCGGGGATCACGATTTTTTCCAGAGCATTGCAGCCTTCGAATACATAACCGCCAATTATCTCCAGTCCTTCTGATAGCTCGATTACCCGCAGGGCTGTGCAGTCCCGAAATGTTTCCGTGTCGATCTGCTTCACAGAGGCCGGGATCTCGATTTTCCTTAAAGCACTACAGCCATAAAATGCAGCGCGGCCAAGTCTCTTCAGTTTGTCTGGCAGCCGAATCTCCTGCAATGCTGTGCACTCCTGAAATGCACATTTCAGGATCATCGTCAAGTCCTCTGGCAGTTCGATCTCCTGCAGCGCCGTGTCATTATAAAAGCTGTATTCTTCGAGCTCCTTCACGCCTGCAGGCACCACGACCTTTGCTTCCCTGCCAGCGCAGCTCAGCAGCGTGTCCCCCATGATCGCAAGTTCAACCGGATGGTCGGAGTCCTGTTCATCGGCAGAGTCATCGCCGACCCAGGCCCCGCAATTCGGACAGATCCGGCTCGCAAAGATCCAGCTTCCACAATTCGGACAACTCCACATAGTGTTTTCTCCTCTCCTGTGCATTCCCGCCGCTTTTGTTTCTTCCAGTCCACAGCCATTCGCCCGGATAGTCTATCCCCGACCGACTGCCGGATGTTTTTTTAGTATACTCCCCCGGGCAGCATGCGGTCAATCTTTTTTGCGATAATCCCGGAAATTCATCCCCATGCCATGCTCAGCTGACCCACATCGGCGGCTTATCTTTTTGCATTTCAGTCAAACGCTTCAATTTTGTGCATATTTTGTTGTATAATTTTGTGCATATTTTGTTGTATATAGAAAAGATTTGCAACAATTGGTACTGGTATAAGGCTTCGTTCTAACATTCTTCAAAAAGAACTGGTCGTAGGAACAACTTTTTATCGAGCCTATCTGGTTCAGCATAGAAGGGTATAACGAAAAAACGGTGACGTTCCGCATTGTGGAAAGTCACCGTTTTCTCTTATGCTGTGCAGTGGTCGTTCACTGCACAGATTGATAAGAAGGAGAACTTAAATTTCATACCATCTGATTTCATTGGCATCCAGATGCAGGTCAAAGCTGTTGCCATCAGTCGTATAAACTGTGGTATCCTGCGGCTCGTAAGTGTTGTTCACAACGCAATACTTGCCATTTTTGACATAAGCATGGACTTCCACATTGTAGTTGGAACTGAACCAAGTGTGCAGTTCATTCTCGCTGTGGGCACTCCACAAGATGGCTCGGTAAAGGGTGCGGCTGTTGGCAAAACTATACGGTACACCGCTGATGTATACGGCACGTCCCTTGCCGAAATCATGCGCCGCCATCTGCACTTCCTTATTCCGTTGCACCAGCACTTCCGTGCCTTCCAGGGCATAAATATTCTTCTTTCCCTCACCGAAGTCGATGGGCTGGTCAGCATCCTGCAAGATGAAATGATTCGGATGCTCTTCCCAGTTGTACTTGTCGTAGTTCAGGGTAAAGCCATTTTCTTCCTCCACGCCCAGAACACTGGCCATCTGGAGGATATGACCCTGATATGGATGACCGGACGGTTCTCCAACGCCGATGAAGCCGCCGCCGTTCCAGACGAACCGGCGAATGGCGGAGGAGATTTCCGGGTCTTCCCACCAGATACCGCCAGTGTGGGCGGTGTCGGCATCGCCTACATTGATGATGACATCCACCATTTCCAGCAGCTTCGGATCGTTCTTGATATCCTCAAAGCTGATAAATTTAACATCAAACGGTGCGCCGGACAGCATTTCGATCACGCCCGAATAGCTGTAATTCTGCTTGTAGTAGAGGGCATACCCGGCTCCCACCGCACATTGACGCTGTTGGCAACCGCACTCAGCGGCACTTCGATCGGGTCGTGGCCGGAATTTTCCGTGTTGCAGGCGACATTGACAAGCAGCTTGTCAAAAGAGTTCTTCGGGCTCGGGATCTCCTGCGCCGGCTTGCACGTGACGTGGACATCCGGGATCGCTGCGCTGAGACTCCACGCGTCATTTGCATAGGTCAGCGAAACTTCGACGTCGGCCGAATTGACAGCAGTATGCGCGCCGTAGGCCATGCCATAATGTTCCGCAATTTTATCCGGCTTCAGGACAAGCTTCGCGGTCTTAGCCGCTCCGTCCCACTGCACGTCCACGCTGCCGGCGGGCAGATTCTCCAGCTGATACTGAATGTTTTGATGCGCCGTCTGATCATCGCACACCACCGTCACGTACTGCTCTTTCACGGAATCCGTCGGGTTGGGGATAGCAGGCTCGCACTTGACTTCAATGTCCGGCAAAACCCTGTCAGCAGCCCACTTGCCGTTCGCATAGGTCAGGCCAATGGTAATTGCCGTCGTGCTGACCGCCGTGTGTCCGGGAAGTGTCTTGCTATAATGTTCGGCAATCTTATCCGGATACAGCGTAAGCGTTGCTGTTGTATTCGGCTTTGTCCAGGCAACCGTCCAGCCGCTGCTGCTCTCCAGCGAACCCAAATCAACATCCATGGTCGAGTGATTGACACCTGACGTAACACATTTTACATAGATGTTCAGCTTGCGCACACTGGGATTTGGATCAGGAATTTCCGGTGCAGCGCAAGTAACATGGATAACCGGGATTGTTCCATCAATTTTCCAGCCGCCGTTATACGTCAGCGTAACAGTAACGACACTGGTGCTGACCGCAGTGTGCGTACCTTTAAGAGCGGAAAAACGGTTTGCAATCTTCTCCGGATACAGCTTGAGCGTGGCCTCCTTGCTGCCGGTCGACCAAACGAGTTCCGCACACTTCTTTTCAATCAAGCCATCAATCGCATACTGCATATAATGGTCGGCCTTATTGTCGCATTGCACAGGTACAGTCTTTATGCCTATAAACTCCGTCGGGTCGGGAATTACCGGTGCGGCGCAAGTGATCTTAATTGCCGGGATTGCAGGGATTCTACCGGCGATTGACCATCTGTTTGTATAGGCCAGCGTTACGGTAACAGTGCTTTCGTCGACCGCCTTGTGCTCGCCGCCCATCGTATATAGCGGAGCAATTTTCGCCGGATACAGCTTGAGCGTGGCCTCCTTGCTGCCGGGCGTCCATTCGACCTCCCATGCATCCTCCGGCAGGCCTTCCAGCAGCTTTTCAATTCTGTGGTTAGCGTTGTCTTTGCACTGCAAAGGAACATACTGTGTCTTTGCAAAATCCGTCGGGTCGGTGATATCGGGCTGGGGCTGGGTCTTCTCCTTCCAAACCGCATAGATGGTCTTGGTCGGATTCTGCCAAGTCAGCGTGATCGTATCGCCGCCCCTGTAATCCGGCTCGGTAGCATTCTTGCCATCAGCCCAGCCAAGGAAGTTGTAGCCTTCGCGGCAGGTCAACGTCTGGCTATCAACCGTGTACGTGTAACTGGTGTCCGCTGTGGGTCCATACTCGATGTTCCGCTTGGTGCTGCCAGTCCCAACATAGTTAAAATCGTAATACAGATGGTAAGTGTACTTCTCCGGCTCATCCGGCTCAAATGTGCCGCTGGGTTCTTCTACGGTTTCGAGATCTTCCGCGAAAACCGACATCGGCAGCGCGCCAAAGAGCATGACCAGCGCCAGAAGCGCCGCTAAAACGCGTTTTTTCATCGTTCTTTCCTCCAAATTCTGAAATATTTATATAAAATCCGGTTTTCCGAATAGAATTTTCCATTTTCGCCGCGCGGCGAAGGAACCGCAACAAATGTTGCATATCCCCGTACAACCGTTGACCGAAAGCCCGGCGCACACCGCGAAGGGCAGAATACGCCTTATGAACTTTTACATAGAATAACATAATCTTCCGCCCTTTTCAAGTAAATTTTGCTGTTTCCGGAAAGAAAAACCGGCGCTCTTTTCCTCCCGAAGAGGCAAAAAGTTTTACGCCGGCTGTTATCTTCCCAGATACAGCGACCAATAAACTCATATAATAAAGAATATCGCTTGCGAATGCCTACCTGATTCGTCAGGTGGGCTTTTTTAATATATAATCATCTTCACCTCCTACATGTATAGTCGTAAAGAAATTTGGAGAATCTCTCTCCCCATATTAGTAAGCCTTTTTGTACAAAACCTCATCAACATCACCGATACGGCTTTTATGGGGCGTGTCGGACATCGGCGATCAGGATCACGAACATCAGCGAGACGGACAACCCGAAGATATTTTGCAAAGCCATTCCAACAGCCACTGCAGGGTAAATATGTCCGCCCGTGCCGCCGCCTGTGACAAAATATGTTTTTTTATTGTTATTAGTAGTTTCGCTCATAGTTTCTTATCCTTTTTATTCTCTTTTTGGAAATATTTTCAATAATCCTCATCTTCGCCTCTCTTATAGGGACCCCACAAATGTTGAAAGTCCTCATCTCCTCCACTGCCGTATGTCAAGCCGGAGAAGATTACATGCAATATCGGATATTCGGACTCCTGTTCACTTCTATCGGGGTGATGTTCCGGGCCTTTTTCGTAGCTGTCACCCGCACCAAAGTACTGATGATGAATGCAGTCATCATGACTGTCGCCAATGTCGTATTCAACTACATTTTTGTATTCGGGCACTTCGGTGCACCCGAAATGGGTATTGCCGGAGCCGCACTCGGATCCGTTTTGGCAGAAGCGACAGCCGCATTGCACTTTTTCCTCTACACGTTCTTTTATATAGATCGGGGAAAATACCAACTGTTCCGATTTCGTTCCGGAGGATTCGGCCTCATTCGCGAAATACTGAATGTATCGGTATGGAGCATGATTCTCTACTTTCTCACCATAGGCACATGGTTTCTCTTTTTCGTAGCCGTCGAACACTTGGGAGAACTTCCACTGGCCATTTCCAACATTATCCGCAGTACCTCTACCCTGCTGTTCATGCCGGTCAATGCTTTTGGAGCGACAGCCTGTACCCTCGTGAGCAATGCTATGGGAGCCCGCCGTGCCGACGATGTAATTCCAATCGTGCGGCGTATCGTCAAAATGTGTTACGCCATAGTATTACCCCTCATTGCTTTGCTATGCTTAGCTCCTCATTGGATACTCCTCATCTATACCAACGATAGCTCGCTTATCGCCGAATGTACACATTCGGTCTATGTCATGTCGTCGTTCTACCTTATAGCCCTACCGGGAAATATACTCTTTCAATCTGTATCGGGAACCGGCGACACTCGTACGGCTTTTCTCATCGAAATGACCACGATCGTTTTCTATACGCTGGCTATTTATTGGATTATCGTTACCCTTCAAGTAGACATAGCCTTTTGTTGGACAGTAGAGTACGTCTATTGGGGATTCAAACTATTCCTATCGTTCCTCTTTTTCAAAAAAATGAACTGGAAAGTGAAGAAGATATAATGGTTCGGAATCACCTATTTTCATATAATTACACATATTCTATTCTCAAACAGAGTATGATAATATTTATACAATAGATTATCTATAACGATACTCTATATGTACCCTTTCTTGACCGTCTTTTTCATAAGTATAAACAGAAGTTATAATAACATCACCTTGACGGTACAATTCATAAATTTCTGGGAAATTAGCTTTCATCAAACGAATTTGCTCCCTGTAATCACTAATATATGTTCTATTTAATACGCAAGAAGAAAAACCTATTACAATTAGTAATAAAAAAATAAGTTTTTTCATATAAAAATTTTCTTTCGTCCCCCAGTCTCCACAAGGACCGTTTTTATACACGAAGCGTGAGACTGCAAATGCCACGTTCTAACTTGAAGGTCCTAGGAAAACCCGTAACACGAATGTGATAATAGCAGCTCACGCCATAGCGTGAGAACCACTATGCCATCTCTTGTGTTACAACTCGCGAATTTCCTAGGTTCTCAAGTTACAAGATAAGCATAACGCTTCTTTTTTCTAACATGTCTTAGAGAAAGTCTTCCCTCTCCATCTACAAAAATAGTAAAAATTTTATCAACTTTGTTATT
>OLRE01001437.1_pt1 | contig 23231 bp, 17 predicted proteins | sample 1672461 | NCBI WGS metagenome assembly OLRE01 (sample SAMEA3136688, study PRJEB25190) | human gut metagenome | biome: human gut; feature: human-associated habitat; material: faeces | place: Austria | collected 2013
AGTTCGACGTCATCCTCTCCGCCGTCGGCGACAAGAAGATCCAGGTCATCAAGGCCGTCCGCGCTATCACCAACCTGGGCCTGGCTGAGGCCAAGGCTCTCGTCGACGGCGCTCCGAAGGCTGTCCTGGAGAAGGCCAAGAAGGAAGACGCCGAGAAGGCCAAGTCCCAGCTCGAAGAAGCCGGCGCCACCGTCGAGCTCAAGTGATTCGCGCGGCTTCAAGCCGCAATCACCAAGCTGTAATGGAAACCCCGTTTGCCGTAAGGCAGCGGGGTTTTCCGCATATGGAGCATGACTCAGGCATGTTCTAAAATGGGGGAATTAGGCGAAAGTTGTCAATTTATCGGTTCGGAATCCTTACTTTCGCGATGAATCATGACACAATGGCAGATAGTGTAGTGCGAAAGGAAGGCCGACAACGGTGAGCGAGGATCGACGAATGACGCGGCAGTGGACCGTCAAAGTTGACGGAAACAACGTGAAAACGCTTCATGACGGCGAAAGCGTGGAAATCGGGCGCAAACCGTTGCGCCCGCTGTCGGATGACGGGTTCGCTCGTCTCGACATCATGGATCCGGGCAAGTCCATGTCGAAAAGACATGCGGTCCTCTCCGTCGACAAGCAGGGCAATTGCTCCGTACGAGATCTGCATTCCACCAACGGCTCGTTCGTGGTGACGAACAACGGCCAACTGATGCGCCTGCCCGCAGGCGAGGACATCAAGCTGCCCATCGACTCGATGACCCTGCAGTTCGGCGACGTGCGTCTTACGCTCGAATCCGCATTCGAACACGATGACGAGGATGACGACGCCACCTCCGGTGTCTCGGATGATACAAGCCAGCCGGTTTCGAACCTGTTCGAATACGCGGTCTCCGACGAGGCTCCGCAGGAACCGGATGCAGCCGACATGTCCGTGGACGACATCCTCAATCTGCGTGCCGGCGAGCCGACGACGTTCTTCCACGCGCGCAATGTCACCGACCGTGCCGATGCTCTGCACCAGGCGGAACGTCAGACCTTCACGCCGGAGCATGCCGACAAGCCGGAACTCGAAGATGCATTCCCCTCGGTCTCTTTGGTTCAGGAAACCGTCGTGGCCGCGGACAAGCCCCGCGACCTGTTCGCCGACGCCGCAGCGCAGGCCGAGGCTGAAGCTGAGATCGAGGCCGATGTGGCCGATTCCGCTGATGCGGCTGCGACCGATGCCGAGGTGGCTGCCGTCTCAACCGAGACAGCCGCTCGGCCCTTGGAAGCATCCCATGACGGTAACAAGAACAACCTGATTCCGGTGGACAAGCTGTTCGGCGCGCGCCCCAGCACGCCAATCGCCGTCGCTCTGCCCGACAGGAACGACACTGGCGATAACACAGGCAACGTTGACAAGGCTGACAATGCGGCTGACGCGTCCGCCCAGGAACAGACGCAGTCCGCCGAACAATCGCAGATGGCGGAACAGCCCACATCGGAAACTGCCGAACAGCAGCCCGCCGAACAGCAGTTGAAGCCGATGCACGCTACGCAGCCGCAGACGGAACAGCCGGGAACGGTGACCGCGGAAGACGACGACGAGCGGTTCCGCCCGCAAAACAGCCAATCGCAGCCCGCGCCGGACGAAACTGCCGCATTCAAGCCGATCTTCGAACCGGGATCGGTATTCGACCGTGTGTCCAAAGGCGGCCTCGCCAAGCAGGAGCAGACCATCGAGGTCGACGGCCTGACCTCCGATGACGCCAAACGCACGGATGATTTCACAGTGCAGTTCCAGATGGCGCGTCATCCGGAACTGTTGCCGTTCCTCGCCATGAACCCATCCCTATACGATGACCTGTACGCGTGGTTGGGCGCATTGGGCAACCAAGACATCGATGCGGCTTTGGCACACAATCCGGGATATGAGGAATACCGCAAGGCAGTAGGGAAGTGAGTCGGTATATGAGCGAAAACGAAGAGACGGCCACCGCGTTGGACCGTATCCGCGGATGGCGTGAGGAGTATCGCCTTGGTCTGGCACCATCCCCGCTTGAGGATGTGACGCAACTGAGCGCCCAGCTTGACCTGACGCATGCGCACCCATCGGGCATCGCGCAGCTGTTCGCCAAAGGACACGTCACCTTGGACTCGTTGTTCCGAGACAACGGCATGCTGCGCGCCGCGGGCAGGCGTGTGGAACGCGTGCTCGACGACCGTGACGCGAAAAGCCGTGTCAGCGGCGTCGGCGAACTCTCCTTGGTGGTCGGCGTGGCCATTTGGAAAGGCAACCAGATGCCGGTGCTCATGTATCCGGTCGAAGTGCGCAAGGAAGGCCGCAACATCGAGAACGGCACCGTCATCGCGTTCACCGGACGAGTGCGTCTGAACGCGGCCTTCGCCGCCGTGATGCGTGAAAACAACGTGACATTGGACGAGACCAAGCTCTTCGATGGTTCGAATTACGAAAGCGGCACCCCCGAAACGTCCGCGGTGTTCGCGGCCATCACAGCGCGCGCGTCCAGCGTTTTCCCCGATTTCGAAATCGAACGTCACATCATCCTCGGTTGCTTCATGGACCCGTCCTCGCAGATGCTGGTGGAAAGTCGCCAGATCATCAACCAGCTGTCCCAAGGCCCGACAGGCAACACCGTCCTGGACGCGCTCGCCGGGAACAAGGAAGCCGCGGACGCGCTGAAAGACGCGCAGATTCCCGAATACAGTCCGTTCGACGCCGATCCCCATGGCGAATACGGGATTGGCGACGTTGACAACACCGTCCGATACGCGGCGCAGCTGGCCGCATCCGGGCATTCGATTTTCGTGGACAGCGCGATCAGCGGCAACACGGCCGAACAGGCCGCGGCAATCGCCTCCCGTTGCGTGATGGGCGGACACAGCGTGCTGTACGTGCCGTGCGTCACCGACCAAAAGCGCCGTTTCATGCAGACGATCGCGGCCAACGAGATGAGCGGCCAATTGCTGGACATCGCCGATGACGGCGCCAATGCGGCAATCGACCGTCAGCTGATAGCCGCAGTCGGTTTCCAATCCGGCGTCGCGACTTCGCGTTTCGACCAGATCTCCGACGAACTGGTGGGCGTACGCTCCCGCCTGGCCCGCTATCTGGGCGACCTGCATGGCGTCAGCCAGGAATGGGGCGTGTCCGCATACCAGACCATCCAGAACCTCGCACAAATCGCCGTCCTGCCCACGCATCCGACCACGCATGTGCGTCTGACCAAGCAGTCCGCCCATTCCATCGCGGACAAGATGGAGGAATGGGCCCAGAAGCTGTATCGCGCGGGAGAACTTGGCGAATACACCATCGGCGCGCAGGACACCGCCTGGTACAAAGCCTCCCTGTATTCCGAAGAGGAAGCGGTCAGCGCATACCAGCGTGTGGTCGAGCTGCTGCGCAAGGTGCTGCCCGCCACCCGCAAACAGGTGTCCAGCACCGTGCAGACCTGCGGCTTCCCGATTCCCACCACCGCGCAGGAGTGGGGACGCCAGGTCATGGTGCTCAAGAACCTGCGCCGCGTGCTCGACGTCTTCCAGCCGGAAATCTTCGAACGCGACATCGATTCCATGATCGAGGCCACCAAGCCCAAGGCCCAGCGCAAGGCCGAAGGCAGCTCCATGGGATTCTGGGAACGTCGCCGCCATATCAAGGAGGCCAAGTCGATGCTGCGCGTCGGCGCGCAGGTGGAGAACCTACATGAGGCGCTGCTCGTGGTGGCCAAGCAGGCCGAACAGTGGCACATGTTCGTTCCTCACGGCGGGTGGCCGGTGCTGCCCGCCAAACTCGACGACATCATCAACACGCAGGACCAGCTGACGAACGATATGACCGCGTTGAACGTGGCGCTCGCCACCACACCGCAGGGCGGCAATCTGGACACCGTCGACCTCAACCAGGTGGAAGAGCGTCTGAAGGCCCTGTATGACGACAAGCAGGCGTTGGATACGCTGCCGGAACGCGCCCGTCTGGAACGTGAGTTCCATTCGGCCGGTCTGGATGAGCTTGTGGCGGACCTGAGCAACCGCGGCGTGCCGAACGACGCCGTGGCCGGAGAACTGCAGCTGGCGTGGTGGACCACGGCTTTCGAAGACATCGTGAAGTCCTCCGCCATCATTTCCAACCAGGATGGCTCCGCCATGCAAAGCGCCGCCGACCGATTCACCCAGGTGGATGTCGAACACGTGCGTTCCATCGGACCGATGGTCGCCCAAGAGTCCGTACGCCGTCTGTGCGACATGCTTTTCTCCCGCACGCAGGAAGCCAATCTGCTGCATACCACGCTTGCCGGTTCCCGAAACGTGCCGTTGAACAGGCTGCGCAGGGAGCATCCGCAGATTTTGGCCGCGGCAAAGCCGATTCTGGTGGCAACGCCAGCCACGCTCGCTGCCATCACCGACCCGGCGCCGCTTGCCGATACCGTCATCATCGATACGGCCGCGCATATTCCGTCCATCGAGCTGCTCAGCATCATCGCCCGCGCGAAGCAGGTCGTGGTGATCGCGCACCGCAAGACCGTCACATCCGATGGCCTGCAGCGACTGATCGCACTGCTGCCAAGCGTGAAGATAACCGACAGGCCGGTTCGCCGTGCGCCGAAGCTCAACGCCTTCCTTGAATCGGAAGGATACGGCTCCGTGCCGTGCGATGTGGCGCGTGAAGGATACCAAGGCGAAGTCGCGTACCATTTCGTGCCGGACGCCAACGGTGTGCCGGTCATCAATTCCGGCCTGGTCGAATCAAGCCAGCAGGAGATCGACGAAGTGGTGAGCATCATCCGCAAGCGCGCGGCCGGTTTCACCATCGTTCCCGCATCGTATGTGCTTACCGTGGTGGCGCTCACGCACACGTTCCGCATCCGTCTGGGTGCCGAGCTCAAGTCGCTTGCCAACAAAGACAAGGCCATGGGCATGTTCCTGCGCCACGTGCGCATCGTGGACATCGTCGATGTGGCCGGCGCCCACGCCACCGACGCGATTCTTGCGATGTGCTACGCCAAGACCTCGCACTGCAGCAGTTCGGCGCGCTGGAATCCGACGGCGGCCGAGGCATGCTGCTGGACGCTTTGGCGGTACCGGACCGTCATCTCGACATCGTCTCGTCCTTCGCATCCGACGATATGGACGACGAGCGACTGCATCAGGATGGTCCGAAGGCGCTCAAAACCGTGCTGCGTTGGGCCGAACAGCTTGATGACAGCATGGTTCGCCCGGCGATCAAGGAGTCCGGAGAGAACGTGCTCTTCAACGATCTCGCCGAGAGGATCCGCGAACGCGGCTTGGACGTGGCCGTCGATTACGGTTTCGATGACGGACTCAAACTGCCGTTGGTGGTTGGTCTGAAAGGCGAGCCGTTCGCTTTGGCCGTGCTCACCGATGACGCGCAGTTCATGGGACTGCAATCCACCAGGGAACGCCATCGCGTGCTGCTGCAGGACATCGAATCGCTTGGCTGGTCGGTGATGACGGTATGGAGCGTCGGCGCGTTCGTGAACCCCGATAAGGAAGTCGACCGCATCGTGGCACGACTGGGAAGCCTGTACCGGGAGGAACGGTGAGCGCCGAGCATATCGAAAACGTCATGGAGCATGACGATTCGCAGACCCAGTCCGAGACGCACTCCACACCCAGTTATTCCGCCACGCGGCGGACCGCACGCAAGCATAAGCGCGTGGTCCGCCAAGGTACGGAACTGTTCGATGCCGATGGCGTCAAACTCGAACCTTCGGACGTGCTCACCAAGCGCCAACGCGAGGCGGATGACGACAAGCGCATCCTAAACGAGCTTCCGCCACATTGGGCGGTCTTCTCCGAACGCGGCCGCTGATACGTCCAGCCGGGTGCCAGCTATCGATTAGGATTATCAGCCATTAATTGATGGTGGCGATGACCGCACTGTATTCCTGAACCCGCAACACGACGGCCGCCTCATTGGGCGGCATGGCGAACACCGCGATGGTATTGCCTTGCGCATCCTTAGCCGGTTTGCCGGTCAGCAGCGCTTCGGCGCAGATCGTGCGTAACTGCGCATCCACACCACCGTCCGGCATATCATTAGCCATGCCGGACGGCGTTTCCGTACCGTTCGGCATATCCGCGACATTCGGTGTGCCGGACTGCATCTCAGCATCTGTCATGGTGGCGCTGGAAAGTGTCACCTTGTCTCCGGGAATCAAACCGCCGGCCACACTTGCCAAACGCACTTCGATACTCGTATGGCCCTGCGGCACAACGGGGGCCATGCCCGACATAAGCACATCGTGCGCGCCGATGCCCACCTGTGCGATCAAGCCGACGGCGTCGTCAAGCGTATGGAAGGCGTTGCTCAGCGAGCCATCGCTCGGCGCCTCACGTAACTCCACGTCTTCGCGTGTGATGGCCGTGCCTTTGGCGACATTCCGCACCGCGACCACAATAGGCTGCGTGGCGATGGCTGCGCGTACGCATTGCAGCGTGGCGAATACCGTCAGGCCAGCGCACAATGCGGCGAGGAACCGATGCAGGCGTGCGTTGCTTCGTCTGGCTTCCAACGATGCGGCAGTCGAACCATGACGGTCTCGTTGCAGACGCGTCGTGCGCGCGGTCCGTCCTTCCGAAGCCGTCGATGTGCGCAAACTCGAATGTGGCCGGCGGTCCATCAAGGAATGAAAAAAGGTCATCATGCATGCATGATGACCTGATTGTTATGACCACGGCAAGCGGAATCCGGGGTTGTGGTCGGAGAATGGGAGTTATCCACAATCTCCGGCGTGTCGCGTTGGATTCCGCGCCTGTGGGTCACTTGGATTTGTCGGTGCGGTAGAAGCCGGACCCCTTGAACTCGATCGGCACCGCGGAATAAACCTTGCGGACCTGCTCCTCGCCGCATTCCGGGCATACGGTGATCGGATCGTCGGTGAACGACTGCTGCTCGGTGAAGTCGTAGTTGCAGTTCTTGCAACGGTAATGGTAAGTAGGCACGATATCCTCGCTTTACGCACAATCCCAAATTTCTTAACGGGACATATCCTAGTACGTTCCCTGAGACGGCCCCGCAACCGTCCTATCCTCGGACATCGGCATAACCATCCGGCGTGAGCACGCCGTCGACGGGAATATCATGCGGCTCATGCGGCACGGTCTCGTCGGTCGGCTCCCAAGGCCAGCAAACGGCGACCACGCGCGCGGTGCTGCTACGATGCTCCAAAGCGCGGTCGTACCAACCGCCGCCGCGCCCCAATCGGAAACCATGTTCGTCCACAGCGAACGCTGGCACAATGATCAGCTCGGCCGAAGTGAGAACTTCCGGTCCTTCCGCTGCGTTTTCCGGCTCCTGCGGGCGATGTGTGTTGATGGAACCATCAGCATTGCGCTGGTCGCGCAGATCGTCAAGACCGTTCAGCTCACTCCAGCCGACTTCCATGCCGGCACCCAGACGCGGCACCAAAACACGGCAATCCGCGTCGAACATCGCTTCGAGCAACGGCATCATCGATATTTCACTGCCCATCGAGGCGAAGGCCGCGACGGTTGATCGCGGTCGGATCAACGACGCTTCCAATGCGTGTTCGGCAAGCAGCCGTCCCGCTTCGCGCCGCTGGTCGGCGGACGTCCGCTTTCGTCGTTCGATCGCAGCCGCGCGCCAATGCCGTTTCAGCTCGCGTTGTTGCTCATACATGTCCATATCGTTCGTTGTACCACGGTTCGATTGCGTGGAAAACGGAACATGGGGTATGGGTGGGGCACAATGGAAGGGTGACGATTTTGCAATCCTTGAGCGACATGATGCGTCGTCCGGGGAATAATTCCTTTGAAATGCCGGAATTCATCCAATCGCATAGCATGCGCGTCCCGGTGAGTCTGCGCCCGTTGACGGGTGCCGACTATGACGAGTGGAACGAGGTTCGCTGGCGCAACGATGCCTGGCTCAAGCCGTGGGAATCCGGCGATCCGCTGCACGGCGCCCCCATCACCTACAAGGAATGGATGAAACAACTGCGGCGCAACGAACGGGCCGGTACCGGTGCCGTGTTCGCCATCGAACAGCATGGCCGTATCGTCGGGCAGATCTCGTTGGGCGCGATCTGCTACGGCGCGATGCGTTCCGGCGTGGTCGGCTATTGGGTGGACGAGCGTTGCGCCGGGCGTGGCTACGCGCCGATGGCGGTGGCGCTGTTGGCGGATTGGGCCATGTTCGACCCGACCGGACCTCGACTGCATCGCATGGAAATCGACATTTTGCCGGAAAACAAGCGGTCCCGTGCCGTCGCACGCAAGGTCGGAGCAACGTTGGAGGGGGTACTGCGCGCGTATATGTACGTCAACGGCCAATGGCGCGATCATGAAAGCTACGTATTGATGGCCGAGGACGCGCCAAACGGTTTCACCGCGCGTCTGATGACAGGGAATTCACCCTCCTGATTCGACACGCCGGGGAGGACTCGCCTCGAATGTCGGAATGTCACCTATTCTTATGACATATGGGTTATGAATCGTTAAGCACGGTGGTCGTGCTTGCGATCGTTGTCATCCTGATGCTCATTTGGTTGCCCAGACGGACGATTAAAGGCATGAAGAGGGTGATCGAACATCGCGAGGACCGCTTTTCACCGTCGTTGCATCTGGTGGACGCCGACAGCGGAACGCGATTTTCCGATGAGACCGTCGCGGCAGCGAAAGGGGTACTGATGCAGTCCACAGAGGCGCACAAAGGCGCAACATCCGAAGAACGGATCGCGGAAATTCGCGCCCTTCGTCACGCCGCGGTCCGCAGGAGGCGCGCCATCGCCGTCTCATTGCTGACAATCACGGTCGTTGTGCTGGTCTGTGCGTTCGCACTGCACTTCAGCCCGCTGTTCGCGCTCATTCCGGCCGCGTTGCTGGCCGCGGTGCTCGCGTTGGGTGTGCGTGCGTCCAAGCAGGCCGTGGCGTGGGAGCGGAAGGTCGCCAGATACCATGCCAAGGTGAAGAAGCGTGCCGCCGCCGAACGCAAACGTGCGCAGGCGGAGCAGGCGGAACGTGCCAGACTGCGCGCGCAGGAGCTGGCCGAGGCCCGCAAGGTCGCCGACGAGCAGTTGAAGACCGATGTCGTTCCCGAGGGGGAGATTCGCCAGGCGATCGCCCGCGGCAAGGCCGATCGGGACGCCGCGGTGAAACGGCGCAAGGAAGAGATGTCTTCCAAGGAAGAGACGCAGACTGCCGAGAAGGCCGTCGACCAGACAGCCGAACGTGCGGATGCCGCGCCCGCTGACGTCAAGGAAGTGGGACTGTCCATCCACGATGAGCGAGACAATATGGCCGAAGAAGCCAAAACCGTTGCCGTCAAGTCCACGCAGGACTTGATTTCCTTTTCGTTGGGTGCGCCTCGCGACGGTGCCGACGTTGAGGTGGATGCTCCGGAAAGCATGGAGATCAAGTCCACCAAACAAGTGGCCAGGGCCGTGCCCGTCGAAACGCCTTCCGACGAGGCTGAGCCGTTGATTCCGCCAAGCGACGCAATGGGCAGCATGGATGCCGATGAGGCCGCCGCCCGCGTGGATGAGGGCGTGCACCTCAGAGAGGTCGACGTTCCGGGATTCCACGATGCCGAAGTACGTGCCAATGTGGAGGCTCCGGATGTGACTTCGGACTCCCTAGGCACCGGCCTGGAGGCCATTCTGGCCCGTCGTAGCGCCTGACGAAACGCTTGAACCGTTTTTTACAAAGCCTGGAACCGCATGGTTTCAGGCTTTTTTGATAATTTCTCTCAGAGCGTTAGCACTCGAGTTGGCAGAGTGCTAATAATCGCGCTAGGATAAGTCACAGCGCGAAAGGACGACGCCGTAAGTGATCGTCAGCCTCTTGCTAGCGGGTCCCGGCGCGGTAAGTATCGATTTCTCTTTAGAAAGAGGAGGTCCACAGTGTCGATCTCACTCACACCGTTGGAAGACAAGATCATCGTCAAGCAGGCGGAAGCCGAGACCCAGACCGCTTCCGGTCTGTTCATTCCGGACAATGCCAAGGAGAAGCCGCAGCAGGGCGAAGTCCTGGCTGTCGGCCCGGGCCGTCGTAACGACGCCGGCGAGCGTATCCCGGTCGACGTCAAGGTCGGCGACAAGGTGCTGTACTCCAAGTACGGCGGTACCGAGGTGCACTACCAGGGCGAGGATTACCTCATCGTCTCCGCTCGTGACATCCTGGCCATCCTCGGCTGAGACTAGCGCGTAGCTGTCGAAACCCCGTTTCCCGTATATTGCGATTCGCAAGGCTCGGGAGGCGGGGTTTCTGCGTTGTTCGGCGCCGATTTGCGCAAAACGTTGGAATTTCAACGATTTGGGCCGTTTTTGGCTGTCGCGACACGCCGTATTTGCATAAGTCGGCCGGTCTGTGGCATACTAAACGGGTTGCCGGTTGGGGTTCAACCAAACAGGCAGCACGGCGGATTTCCCAAGCGGTCAAAGGGAACTGACTGTAAATCAGTCGCCTCGTGCTTCAGTGGTTCGAATCCACTATCCGCCACGCCTCGATAGCTCAGTGGTAGAGCACTTCCTTGGTAAGGAAGAGGTCGTGAGTCCGATTCTCACTCGAGGCTCTCATGGCGGGATAGCTCAGCTGGCTAGAGCGTACGACTCATAATCGTAAGGTCAAGAGTTCGAGTCTCTTTCTCGCTACAAAGGCCGACGGAATGTCGGTATAGCAACGAACCACAAGAGGTGAACTAAATGGCAAGCAAGAGCGCCGACATTCGTCCGGGCATCACGCTGGCATGCACCGAGTGCAAGGAGCGTAACTACATCACGACGAAGAACCGCCGTAACACGCCGGATCGTCTTGAGCTCAAGAAGTTCTGCTCCCGCTGCGGCAAGCAGACCGTGCATCGCGAGACCCGCTGAGCGGAATCAAGCTTTCGAAACCCGACCAATTTGGTCGGGTTTTTTGTTACTCTGGAGCGTTATGACAAGTTTTGCAGATCTCACCACCATCGGTGTGGGCGGTCCTATCGCCACTTTCCTGGAACCGACCACGCGCGTCGGCGTCATCGAGGCCGTTGAGGAAGCCGATTCCCAAGGACTGCCATTGTGCGTGATCGGCGGCGGATCCAACATGCTCGTATCCGACATGCCGTTCGAAGGCGTGGTGGTCCGCGATGCGAGACGTTCCATCAGCGTGTTGGATGAGGCGGCTCCGGTCGAGGATGATGGGCGTGTCGTCCACGTGAACGCCGAAGCCGGCTGCAACTGGGATGATTTCGTCGATTACTGCGTCCGACTTGGACTGGAAGGCGTTGAAGGCTTGTCCGGCATTCCCGGCACCGTCGGCGCGTCGGTCGTGCAGAACATCGGCGCGTACGGTCAGGAGGTCGCCACCAGCGTCGACAGCGTCGAGGTTTGGGATCGCAAGGAACGTGCGGTAAAGGCGTTGCGCAACGATCAGCTCGCCTTCGGCTACCGCATGAGCGCGCTGAAAGCCAGCATGTACAGCGCTCCGGCGACTCCGGCCGCGGAATTTTTCCCGACGCCGCGATACGTGGTGCTGTCCGTCACGTTCGCGTTGCGGCACAGCGATACGGGCGTGGTCGGTTATGGTCAGCTCGCCAAGGCGTTGGACGTCGCCGTGGGCGATCGCATGAACACCGCGGACATCCGCAACGCGGTGCTGAAGGTGCGTGCGGCTAAAGGCATGCTGGAAGATGCGCATCGCTATGCGTCGCCGGCCATGCAGGGCACCAAGAAGACGAATCTGGTCGATGTCGCTCTTGAATCGCAATCCAAGCAGAATGGCGATGACGGTCCGGACTTCAACCGCCATAGCTGCGGCAGCTTCTTCATGAACCCGATTCTCACGCCACAGCAGGCCGAGACGCTTCCCGAAGACGCGCCGCGCTTCGACGCGGCATTGCCGGGCGGTGGGCAGGGCGTCAAGACCTCCGCGGCCTGGCTCATCGACCATGCCGGCTTCCATAAGGGGTTCAAAATCAACGAAAACGCTCCGGCTGGCCTGTCCACGCTGCATACGTTGGCGTTGACCAATCGTGGGGGAGCATCAGCCGAAGATATCGCCCGCCTCGCCAAAACCGTGCAGGACGGCGTCGAGGCCGCGTTCGGCATCCGACTGGTGCCCGAGCCGGTCGTCATCGGCATGAATCTTAAATAGCGTCACGCACGCCGTCAATGTGACGAAAACGACTTATACTTGCGCCTTGTGCTCTAGAAGGTGGAGCGTGAAACCGCGCGGGCGGAAAGAAGAGAAGGACGAGACATGAACGTATTTCGCAAGAAATCCGTCGAACAGACGCTGGCTGAAACAGGTGAGTCCGGCCATGCGCTCAAACGCGATCTGACCTGGTGGGATCTTGCCATCATGGGTGTGGCCGTTGCCGTGGGCGCAGGCATCTTCTCCATCGGCGCGCAGGCGGCTGCCTTCCATGCCGGTCCGGCGGTGGTGCTGAGCTTCCTGATCGCAGGCGTCGTGTGCGGCGCCGCCGTGATGTGCTACGCCGAATTCGCCTCCATGATTCCAGTGGCGGGTTCCGCCTACACCTTCACCTACACCACCGTCGGCGAGATCGTGGCATGGGTGATTGGCTGGGATTTGATCCTTGAAATGCTCATGGCCGGTTCGGTCGTCTCCAAATACTGGGGCGTGTACCTCAACCAGTTCTTCGAGCTGATCGGCTGGAACATCAACACCAACATCGCCATCGGCTCGTTCAACTTCGACCTGGCTCCGGTCATCATCGTCGCCTTCTTCACCGCGCTGCTGGTGATGGGCACCAAGATCGGCGCCCGCGTGGACGGCGCGCTCACCATTTTGAAGATCGCCATCGTCGTGTTCATCGTGGTCGTCGGCTTCTTCTACATCAAGGCCGAAAACTTCACCCCGTTCATTCCGCCGAGCGAACCCGCAGCATCCACCGACGGCTCCGGCGTCTCCGCGGTCATGGAACAGCCGCTGTGGCAGTGGGCCACCGGCATGGCCCCCAGCATTTATGGCGTGACCGGCATCATCTCCGGCGCGGCACTCGTGTTCTTCGCTTTCCTCGGCTTCGACGTCGTGGCCACCGCTTCCGAAGAGACCATCAACCCCAAGAAGAACGTGCCGCTGGGCATCGGCGTGGGCCTTGGCCTGATCATCGTGCTGTACACCCTCGTGGCCATCGTCACCACGGGCATGGTCTCCTATAAGGACCTTGCCAAACAGTCCGATCCGTCACTGGCCGTCGCGTTCAAGATGGTCGGCGCCGACTGGGCTGCGAAGATCATCAGCCTCGGCATCGTCATCGGCATGGCCACCGTGGTCATGGTGCTGCTGCTCGGCCTGACACGCGTGGTGTTCGCCATGAGCCGAGACGGACTGCTGCCGCGTGGCCTGAGCCATACCGGCAAGCATGGCACTCCGGTGCGTCTGCAAATCATCGTCGGCGTGGTCATGGCGCTGATCGCGGCCTGCTGCAATGTCGGCATCCTGTCCGACATGGTGAACATCGGCACGCTGTCGGCGTTCACGCTGGTGGCGATTTCCATTCCGATCATGCGCAAGAAGCGCCCCGACCTGGAACGTTCCTTCAAGATTCCTGGCAACCCGTGGGTGCCGATTCTGATTGCGCTCGCCAACCTGTGGCTGATGGTCAACCTGAGCGTGCTCACTTGGATCCGCTTCGTGGTCTGGCTCATCGTCGGCTTCGCCATCTACTTCGGCTACGGCTACCGCCACGCCCGGCTCGGTGCCGGCGAACTCGAAGTTGCCGCGCAAGAGTAATCTGGAACAGTACACGTTGTTGTTGAGGAGGTAAGCATGCCGTACGTTGTTGCCCAGCCGTGTGTGGACGTCAAAGACAAGGCCTGTGTGGACGAATGTCCGGTCGATTGCATCTACGAAGGCTCCCGTTCCCTGTACATCAATCCGAACGAATGCGTGGATTGCGGCGCATGCGAGCCGGTGTGCCCGACCGAAGCCATCTTCTATGAAGACGATCTGCCAGACGAGTGGGCTTGGTACAAGGATGCCGCAGTCAGCTTCTTCGCCGAAGTCGGTGATATGGGCGGCGCTTCCGCAGCCGGTCCGATCGGCAAGGATCCGGAACAGGTCGCGGCCCTGCCGCCGCAGAACCAGTGAGCATGTCTTGCTGATGCGTCCGCCGTCCGTATTGCGCGTAAAGCGGAATATTCGCGGTCGATTTTAACCGGTTTGCCGCTGACGTTTGCCCACGTCAGCGGCAAACCGGTTTTTGTATGGAACGGTTGCATGTGCCGGCACGTCGATTGCCGTATGCTGGAACATGGTTGTGATTTCCGCTTGAAAAGGAGCCTTACGGATGGGTTTTCATGAATTTTCATCGCCGTACGACTGGTCCCGCATCGCGTCGTACAAACGTACGGCAAAAGCCGCGTTCGGTGGCATGGCCGACCTGTCCGTCGGTTCTCCCGTCGACCCCGTTCCCGATTCGGTGCGTAAGGCGCTCGCGGTCTCGTCGAACGACCCGAACGCGTACGGATATCCCGTTACGGCAGGTACCGCCGATTTGCGTGACGCCATTCACGAGTGGTTCGCGGCCGCCCGCAATGTCGATTTGCGTGCGATCGGCGCCGATGCGGTGCCGACGGTCGGTTCCAAGGAAGGCGTCGCGTTGATGGCGTCGCTGCTGCATTTCGGCGAGGGCGATGTCGTCGTGCAGCCGAAGGTGTCGTATCCGACGTACGAGATCGGCACGCAGTTGGCCGGCGCGCAAACGCTGAAGGTCGACGACGTGGCGGATGCGGATTCCTGGAAGGATGTGCCGGGCGTCAAGGCCGTTTGGGTCAATTCGCCGTGCAATCCGACCGGTGAGGTGCTGTCCGCGGAACAGATGGCCGGTATTGTGCGTGCCGCGCGCGCGATTGGTGCCGTGGTGCTGTCCGATGAATGCTATGCGTTGATGCAATGGGAAGACGACGTTGCGGAAGCGGATGCGGATACGCTTGTCTCCACGCCGTGCGCCTTGCGCGCCGATGTGTGTGGCGGGTCCGCCGAAGGCGTATTGGTGCTGTATTCGCTGAGTAAGCAAAGCAACATGGCCGGGTATCGTACGGCGCTTATCGCTGGCGATCAATCGCTGATCGGGCCGATGGCGGCATACCGCAAACAGATCGGGCAGATCATTCCCGGACCGGTGCAGGCTGCGATGGCCGCCGGGCTGCGTGACTTCGACGCGGTCAAGACCCAGCATTCCCGTTACCAGGAGCGTCTGGGCATGCTGGTGAGTGCTCTGCGCGCATACGGATACTGCACCGACATGCCGCAAGGCGCGTTGTACGTGTGGGTGAAAGCCAAGTCCGGCGACTGCTGGGAGGATCTGCGCCAGCTTGCCGAAATCGGCATCGTCGCCAGCCCCGGCGAGTTCTACGGAGCGCCGGAATACCTGCGATTCTCGGCTACGGCCAGTGATGCGGCGATCGCCTCCGCCGCGGAACGATTGGCACGTTGACGGTTTGCTGACGATGGCCTTTTGACGAACGAAAGCGTTGAAAACAAAAGGACCTCCGATTCACTCGGAGGTCCTTCATTATGGCGGAGTCAGAGGGAGTCCAACGCCCATGCGTCTTATGGCTATGTGCAGCTGTTGATGTCGCTGATCCAGGAGTGGCGTGCGCTACTCAAGCGTCCGGAACTACCATTCATATTCGCCCAATTGCCGAACTATACTTTGGAACCCGATTGCGATTGGCCAAGGCTGCGTGATGAACAACGGCGCGCTTTGACGTTGTGGAACACGGCGATGGTGGTGACGATCGGATATGGAGAGGATAATGACCTGCATCCTTTGGATAAGCGCCATGTCGCGCAGCGCTTGGCAACGGCTGCCGAGTCGTTGGTTTATGGACGTGATCGCGAGCCGATGGGGCCGCTTCCTGTCATGGCGATTCACAAGGATGACGGCATTGAGATCTCCTTCATCCATACGGGAGGGGGATTGGTCTGCACAGGCGACGTGCCTTTTGACATCTTGGAGCCGGGAGGCTCGATATATCGGGTGAAGGCTCGTCGGTACGATTGCTATGGCGGTAACGGAACCGGGCGTGCGAGTGGCGCAGTGAGAGAGCTCTCCCCAGTACAGTGTCAGTTTGTCGGCCAATGAAGCATCGATGATAACGCTATTGCCGAGGACAGCGTAAATAGTTTTTGCAGTTAATCGTGTTTGGGCGGAAGCCTGTAATTTCCTGCGTTTGGAATACTTAAATCTATTCGAAAGTTTCGTAAATAGTTGCATATAGAACTTTCGTAACAACAATTTTAAGTATTTAGTTAAGCGATTTGACTTTCTTGAAAGTCAAATCATATAATCAAACAGTGCTTTGGCTGAAATGCTAAAGCATTTACGAAACATGAAGATGTGTGTTCGTGCATGTCGCCAAGGGAGAAAGACTTTGTATTCCCACATCCGATATTGGATAAGGAGATGCAGCAATGAAGTTTGAATACCATGTCAAACCAACCGGCAACGATGCTGCGTGCGGCGACGCGGAGCATCCGTTCGCCACGATTTCCAAGGCCGCGCAGATGGCCTCTCCGGGTGATACGGTAATCGTGCATGAAGGCGTATACCGCGAACAAGTCAATCCGAGACGCGGCGGTCTGAGTGAACATGAGCGCATCACCTACTGCGGAGCCGAAGGCGAAGCACGGCCGGTTATCAAAGGCTCGGAATGCGTGCAGGGCTGGACGGAATTGGCCGATCATCCGCATGTGTGGACGGTGGTGCTTGATAATACGATGTTCGGGGATTTCAATCCGTTCGCGACCCCGATTTTCGGTGACTGGCTGGAAATGCCTAAGTTCGGCAAGGACCCGGACAAACATCTTGGCGATGTGTATCTCAACGGTGTTTCCTTCTTCGAATCGACGACGTTGGAAGGCGTATACGATCCGCAGCCGCGTGATACGGATGAGGATTTCGCGTTGAAGATTCCCTGCCCCGTGCCGGATGTGGACCGTACACGTTATGTATGGCATGCCGAAGTGGACGAGAATGCCGGCACCACAACGATCTGGGCGAATTTCCAAGGTGCCGATCCGAATGAGGAACTGGTGGAGGTCAGTGTTCGTCGCACATGCTTCTTCCCTTCCCGCAACCATGTCAACTACATCACCGTGCGTGGCTTTGAAATGGCGCAGGCCACTGGAGATTGGGCGCCGCCTACCTCGCAGCAGTGGGGCATGATCGGCCCGAACTGGTCGTATGGCTGGATCATCGAAGACAACGTGCTGCATGACGCCAAATTCTCCGCGGTGTCATTGGGCAAGGAAATCTCATCCGGCGACAACGAGTGGGCGAAAACCGAGCGCAAGACCGGTTACCAGTACCAGTTGGAGGCCGTATTCAAGGCCCGTCGCATCGGCTGGGAAAAGGGGCTGATCGGCGGTCATATCGTACGCAACAACGACATCTACGAGTGCGGACAGAATGCCATCGTCGGACATATGGGCAGCGCATTCTGCCGTATCGAGCATAACCATGTCCATCACATTGCGTTGAAGCGTGAATTCTTCGGATGGGAGGTCGCTGGCATCAAATTCCATGCCGCATTGGATACGGTCATTGCCAACAACAACATCCACGACTGCTCGCTGGGCATGTGGATGGATTGGCAGACGCAGGGCACGCGCATCACGCGCAATGTGTTCCACGATAACGTCCGTGACCTCATGATTGAAGTGAGTCATGGGCCGTATCTGGTGGACAATAACGTTTTCGCCTCGCCGGTGATGTTCCAGAACTGGTCGCAAGGTGGTGCCTTCGTCAACAATCTGATTTGCGGCGGCATTGAACCGCATACCGTCCCCGACCGTTCCACGCCGTATCACTATCCGCACACCACCGAGGTGGCCGGGTGCGCTGTGGTATCCGGCGGCGATGAGCGTTGGCTGAACAATATGTTCGCGCCGCAACCGGTGAAACCGACCGTCGGTGAATATGGTTTGTCCGCCTACAGCGATTGCCCGATGTCGATGCATGAATACTTGGAACGCCAGCGGGCCATGTGGGCAGATCCTTCGCAGGGTGGTGGCGAGCGCAATCCTCTGCAGTCTCTATACGCGGGCGGCAACATCTATCTGTCCGGCGCACAGGGGCTGAACAAGCAGGAAGGTGCGGGCGACGATTCGGAACGCATGCAGGAGGACGCCCCGTTCTTCGGCGGCACCGCCTCCACGAGCGTTGCGTGTGATGAGCCCATGCCGGTGACATTGGTCGAAGAACCCGATGGACTGTACCTGCAGTGCACTGTGCCACAGGCCGTCGCCGATACCAGAATGCAGGTCGTCACCAGCGATATGCTCGGCGTGCCTCGCATCGTGGAGGAACGCTATGAACAGCCCGATGGCAGTGACTATGTGCTGGACACCGACTTGCTGGGACAAGCCTTGACCGCAACGGAACGCAAGGCCGGGGCGTTGAATGGTCTTGTCTCCGGAGAGAATCACATCCGAATCTGGGAATGGAACAACTGATATGACAAATGCAACCGATACCAACAAGACATTGGGCGAGTCCATGTTCGCACAGTGCGGATATGCCCAGGACGCCATCGATAAGCGCGTGTCACAGGTCTGGCATGAAATTTTCGAAGGTCCGAACAAATTCTATTGGGAGAACGACGAAGGTCTTGCCTATGTGATGGACACCGGCAACAACGATGTACGTACCGAGGGTATGAGCTATGCGATGATGATCGCCCTGCAATACGACCGTAAGGACGTATTCGACAAGCTGTGGGGCTGGGTAATGCGTCACATGTACATGGAGGACGGTCATCATGCGCATTATTTCGCATGGTCGGTCGAGCCGGACGGTACGCCGAACTCGAATGGTCCTGCACCTGACGGCGAGGAATATTTCGCGATGGACCTGTTCCTCGCCTCCCGTCGCTGGGGTGATGGCGAGGATATCTACGAATATTCCGCATGGGGACGCGAGATCTTGAGATATTGCGTTCATAAGGGCGAACGCTACGACGGCGAGCCCATGTGGAATCCCGACAACAAGCTCATCAAGTTCATTCCGGAAACCGAGTGGAGCGATCCGTCCTACCATCTGCCGCACTTCTATGAAGTATTCGCCGAAGAAGCCGACGAAGAAGACCGTCCATTTTGGCATGAGGCAGCCGCCGCAAGCCGTCGCTATCTGCAAGCGGCCTGCGACGAGCGGACCGGCATGAACGCTGAATACGCGGATTATGACGGAAAGCCGCATGTCGACGAGTCCAATCATTGGCATTTCTATTCCGACGCCTACCGTACTGCGGCGAATATCGGACTGGATGCAGCCTGGAACGGTCCGCAGGAAGTGCTGTGCGACCGCGTCGCCGCGCTGCAGCGATTCTTCCTGACCCACGACCGTACTAGCGTCTACGCCATCGACGGCACAGCCGTGGACGAGGTCGTGCTTCATCCGGTCGGATTCCTGGCCGCGACCGCGCAAGGCGCACTTGCGGCGGTGCATTCGGCCCAGCCCGACGCGGAACATAATGCCCGTGAATGGGTGCGCATGCTGTGGAATACTCCGATGCGAACCGGCACGCGTCGTTACTATGACAACTTCCTCTATGCTTTCGCCATGCTGGCGTTGAGCGGAAAGTATCGGTATGAATGATGATTACCTCAACTAATCCTATGGTCTACACGGATTTTCCTGATCCAGACATCATCCGGGTCGGGGGCGTGTATTACATGGCCACTACGACTATGCATTTCACACCCGGGTGCGATATTCTGCGCAGCTATGACCTAGTGCATTGGGAATTCATTGCGCACGCATTGAATATCGTGGCGGATACCCCTGAAGAACGTTTGGAATGTGAAGGTGCCAACGCCTACGGTCGAGGCATGTGGGCGCCGTCACTGCGTTACCATCGGGGCACCTGGTATGTGTTGTTCGCCGCCAACGATACGCATACCAGCTATCTGCTGACGGCGGACGATCCATGCGGCCCATGGCGAAAGCGTGAGCTTGACGGCTTCTATTACGACAGCGGACTGTTCTTTGACGACGATGATCGAGCCTATGTCGTACATGGGCAGTCGACATTGCGCATCACGGAGTTGAATCCTGAATTAAGCGGGCCGATGCCGGGTGGGCTCGACCGGGTCATCGTGCAGGACGATCCGCAGGCTGACCTTGGTTATGAGGGCAGTCACCTGTACAAGCATGATGGACTCTATTACGTCTTCACCTGTCACTTCCCGCAAGGCAAGGGCAAAACAGAAGCCTGCTTGATGGCCGAATCCTTGGATGGAGCTTTCGAAGTGCGTGAAATTATCGAAGACGACCTGTCCTTCCACGGTTACGGAGTCGCGCAAGGCGGTATGGTGGACACTCCGGACGGCGACTGGTATGCATTCATGATGCAGGACCGCGGCGGTGTGGGACGCGTGCCGATACTGATGCCGATGCGGTTCGGCGAGGACGGATTCCCCGTCGTCGGCGAGAACGGCAAAGTGCCGCAGTCGGTCAGTGTGCCGGCTGCAAGCTGTGCCGAACCTGTCACGCCCATCAACGGCAGCGAATTCATAGCCCGGCATAACGCCGAAGGCGGAGTCGATGCCAACTGTCTGCAGCCATACTGGCAGTTCAATCACATCCCACATAACGAATACTGGTCACTGACGGAACGTCCGGGAGCATTCCGCCTGCATTCCGGACGCATCAGCTCGAATCTCAATCATGCATGGAACACGCTGACGCAGCGCACGATGGGGCCGGTGACGGTGGCCGAAGTCACCGTCGACGCGTCGACATTGCATGATGGCGACTTCGCCGGATTGGCGGCGTTCCAAGGATGCTATTCCTACATCGCGCTTACGCGAAGGAACGGCCGCACGATGCTGACCGTCCAATACAAGCCGGCGAATGACGATTCCATCTTCTCCGACGATGATTGGGACAGTCCAGCCGTAACGGATGCGGAAATCATGGCGGATGCGGATTGCATACGCCTGCGCGCGGTATATGATTTCACCGATTGCAAGGATGAAGTGACGTTCTTCTACCGCGATGCGGATACGCCGGAATCCGAATGGTGTCCATTGGGGACAGCGCACCGGATGATCTTCAAAATGGATCATTTCACAGGTTGCCGTATCGGATTGTTCCTGTATTCGACAAAAGAGACTGGTGGAATCGCCGATTTTTACGACTTCGCGTATTCGACGCCGGATACGAAGGAAAGAGAGCAATGAAGCGACAGGTCATAGTGGCGCAAGGAACTGTCGAAGGCTTGGCGGCTGAAGATCAGGGCATCACCGTGTTCCGAGGGGTCCCGTTCGCCCAGCCTCCCGTCGGCGGTCTGCGCTGGCGTGCGCCGCAGCCGGCCCTGCCATGGGATGGTGTGCTGCAAGCCTTCGATTTCGGGCCTACCGCGATGCAGCCGACGCCGGGCGCCTCCGATGATTTCTATGATCGTGAATGGGGCACCGATCCGGCCGTGCCGATGAGCGAGGATTGCCTCTACCTGAATATTTGGACTCCGGCATTACGCGGATATGGCGCGGATAGCATGGTAGCCTCCGAAAAGCTGCCGGTCATGGTCTGGATCTACGGCGGAGCCTATCAATGCGGCGGCACATTTGAAAAGGAATTCGACGGCACACGTCTCGCCGCGAACGGCGTCGTTGTGGTCAGTGTGGCCTATCGTCTGAATGCATTTGGGTTTATGACGCACCCTTTGCTTCATGAGGAGGCCGTAGAACGCGGCGACGGCGAACCATATGCGAATTTCGGATTCCTGGATCAGCGTGCCGGAATCCAATGGGTGAAGGAAAACATCGCGAAGTTCGGCGGAGATCCGGAAAACATCACGGTTTTCGGCCAATCGGCCGGTGCCGCCAGCGTCTTGGCCCAGATCTGCTCGCCGATGAATCATGGCCTGTTTCAGAAAGCCATCATGCAATCCGGCGCAGGCTTAGGGTATTTCAATGCGCGGCAGGACACGCTGGAGCATGCGCAGGCCAACGGAATCCGTCTGTTCGAAGCATTGGGTGTCTCCACGCTGGAGCAGGCCCGTGCAATCCCGGCCCGAACGGTATTGGAAGCCGCCGAGTCTCTGTCTGTTCCACCGGACAGCGGACGTGAAGATGACTGGTCGATGATCGTCAATTGGGTGCCATGCGTGGACGGCCTGTTCCTTCCCGATCAGGAGGAGCGTATCGTCGAGGGCTGCAAGGCTAACAACGTCGACATGCTGGTCGGCAACACGACCAATGAGTTCATCGCTTCGACTGAAGATGGGAAGCCTGTGCATGTCGGCCAGCTCGGCAATCTCACGTTGATCCGCAAATGGACCGCAAGCGGTGGGACCGCGCCATACTACTATCATTTCGATGTCGCTATGCCGGGGGATGATGCCGGAGCCTTCCACTCGTCCGATCTGTGGTTCTCCTTTGGAAGCCTTGCGAAATGCTGGCGTCCGTTCGTTGGATGGCATTACGATCTGGCAAGGCGAATGGGGCTGTACTGGACCAATTTCGCCGCCAATGGCGATCCCAACGGAACGGACCGTGACGGAACGCCGCTTCCTGTATGGGATCCTTGCATCGGTGAGGAATGCCCCGCCATGCATTTGTGCCAAGAACCGGGCATGCGGACGGATTGGCTTACCGAAACGGATCGAAAAGCATTTGGCTTGTGACGGCATGCCGTTGATGTATAAATACTGATATGTAAACAGGGACGGTCTTTGCGGATCGTCCCTGCCGCATAATGATTTGCCGTTGCGCGTGCAGGAGGATTTCGAGACTGATTATCCGACTTTTCACCGTTTCTGTCGTCTGGTTCGTTGGTGGCGTCTCGCGGAGGCTCGGGCCATTAAAGACCCTGTTCGGCGTTGTGCAGGCTAGGAGCTGTTTGAAGTGTTCTAGGCCGGACGTTTCGCCGTATAGGGGCGTGTCTGCGTGGATTCCGTCGGATGTGGCGTCTCAATTGTTGGACGTTGCGGTGAGCGTGAACGGGGGTGATTATGAGGAAGACTGAACCCCCGCTCATGACCATTGCCGACACGATGGCCTATTTGCAGTGCAGTCGTCGGCTGTCTTGTTGGGTACCCAACTCGGGTACCTTGCTGGGTACCGGAAATGTTGGCATTGGCGTACATTTCCGTACATTCTCTGTTTGCGCCGTATGTCTTGAAATCGTTGGTATTCCGCCGTTTTGGCATGAAAAAAGGGCTTCCGGATTTCTCCGAAAACCCTCAAGGCGGAGTCAGAGGGATTCGAACCCTCGAGCCGCTAAACACGACTAACACCTTAGCAGGGTGC
>OLRE01001461.1_pt1 | contig 22975 bp, 15 predicted proteins | sample 1672461 | NCBI WGS metagenome assembly OLRE01 (sample SAMEA3136688, study PRJEB25190) | human gut metagenome | biome: human gut; feature: human-associated habitat; material: faeces | place: Austria | collected 2013
CTAAGGCGAGCGAACCATAGGGCTGCGGCACCCGAGGTCAGGAGCGCGGTGATGCAAGCGGCGATGGGAACTGATCCTGTTGCCGGTAGGTCCTGCGGTAGGGTACAGCGTTGAATGACGCTGTCCTCGTCATGTGACTCAAGTTTATCGCCGCCACCGTTGCGGCAAAGATCGACGCGCGCGCTGTTGGTGAGTGCGGTTTGGGGCGTATAAGCCGACGTTGCCTGCATATGTACGACTGCGCCCCGAGCGTCTGCACCAAGGATTGCTTTGGCATCGTCAAGGTCGTCGTGCTCATCTTTGAGATCATCGCGGGTCCAAGAATCCGCATCGCTTCGAGTCGTAAAGTTGGCGGCTACCGCACCGTATTCAATTCGAATGCCCGTTACGACGGTATTGGACGCAAGGTCGAGTTCTTTCGCCTCGAGTGTGGTGGATTCCGTGGTCGAGACATCCGCCTTCCAGAGGTGCCAGCCGTCGTAATCGACGAGGCGGCAATCCTCACCCAGACTCTCCCTTACTTCGTCGGACTCAAGCCAAGGGTTTTCGTGCCCATCGTCAAGTGTCGCGTTTGCCGGCTCATCGACGTCTGTCGAGTCCAACGGCGTCGTGCGATACCATACGTTGCACAGACCATTGAGGTCGCCGATGGCGACGGGGGTTTCGATTGAGATGAATCTCGCTGTGCCGTCTTTGGCGCACTCAAGATCATCGGTAATCGTAAACTCATCAACCCAAGTAGCGGAATCGTTTCGAGCATCGATGGTATAGGAGAAAAGCCCATCACTATTGGTTTGCGTCGTGGCGCGGTTTTTACCATCGCCGTTAGCCAACAGGCCCTTTTCGATAGGTTGGACAAGTTCCTGACACTTGTCGACCTGTCCCTTGATCTCGATGGGCGCATCCTTCATCGCGACGGGTTGCACTTCTCCCGTATCCTTTATTTCAAACGTTATCTCCTCGGCAAGGTCATAGGTCCGCGGAGACATCATTTCGCGCAACGAGTAGGTGCCGGGTACAAGATGTTCGACGCGGTGCGGCTTGTCGGATGAGGTCCAGGAGTCTATTTCGGTTTTATCGGGACCATATAAGGTGAGCTGTGCGCCTTCCACTTCCTGCTCGCCGCTTGCATCGACCTTGGAGATATCTACCTTGGTGTAATCGTCGGATACGTTAAGCCGTGCTTCTACAACGGGTGTTTTCTGGTCGGCATAAGTAAGGTCGACAATATGGGATGTCCGATCGAGTAAGAAGCCTGCCGGCGCTTGAGTCTCGACAACCTCGTAGCGTGCGGTGCCAGATCCCAGCGGGAGGTCGTCCGCGCGTGCTTCTCCAGTTTCATCCGTCGTGACGGCAGCGACAGTCTCACCGTCGAGCGCGGCAATGCTACCGTCGGGGCGCACGATATCACCCGAGGCACGGATCTCAAAGACGGCGCCCGCGAGGCTGCTGCCGTCTACGGCATCGGTTTTAACGATCCTGATGCTTCCCGTCGCGGCGTGGTCATAATACGAGGCGATTGCAACGGGCGTTAGGTTCATGTCGGCGGGTATGTTTACCTCGATCTCTTTGCCGACAAGATAGGGCTCTTTGGCCGAGGTCTCGCGTGCATAATAGGTGCCCGGCACGAGCGATTCGGGCAGTGTGACGGTCCCGGTCGCGTCAGTCGTAAAGGTGTCCATTACGTTATGTGCTGGATACCAGCAAGTTTGTGAGACAGGTTCGTGATTGCTGTCTAGGAGTTGGAAGGTGAATCCGGCTAGTGGAACAGAAGCGCCTGTTTGGGCATCGCGTTTTACAATCTGGAGATGCGTCGACAGCGCGTGGTTGTCCACGATATATTGAAGCTCGGCGCCGTTGGAAATCTGATTGGCCCCGACGGTCCATTCCCCTGCACGCTTAAAACCCTCGGGGACGGTTTCCGGAACCTCGCGAATCGTGTAGCCGGCACGGTCGTATGGGACAGCTCCGTGGACACCGGCGGGTCGCTTGCCTGTGCCGAACCATGCTTCGGGCTGATCTTTGGTGGAGGCAAAGCCATAGATGTTTGTGGTCAGTGTGCCAACAACCTGCTGAGAACTGTTGCTGACAACCTCAAAGACAACACCACCCGCCGGTTGCTCCAGGCCGGATTGGTCGCTATTGCCGTAATCCTTGAATTTGGAAATCTCAAGGTCAAACGCAATGGGGATATCGGAAATGCGAGATTCGATCTCGACTACGCCTGAATCGCCGAGCTGGTCGGCTCCAACGGTATAGGTCCAGCTGTCGTTGGATGGCAGGTAGCCCTCGGGGGCTTTTGATTCGTAGATGGTAAAGGTTCCTAAGGGGACATCGACGAGGGTAGCCCGACCGCTTTCGTCGGTCGTGAGGATTTGCGCCCATCCAGGGGTTGATTGCGACACACACGTGAACTCTGCTCCTGCGAGTGAAGATCCCACCTGGGGGCCGGCATTCGTCGCGGCATCGAGTTTTACGATACGCAGGTTGATGGTGCCGGGCTGTTCATCAATGGCGACCTGTCCACCGTCATTCCCCGTGGTAAAGGCGATGTGATCACGACGGGGGACATAGCCGGCCGGTGCCTTCGTTTCAACTAGGTAGTATGCCGTGTTGGGCAGAAGTGTTGCTTGCGCCCGACCGTTGCTGTCCATCTGGATGGTGCCGACATGCGCGCCGCTGGCGCTCTCAAAAATATCGAATGTTGCCCCGTCAAACTGATAAGTATTGTTTCCGCTGGTAATGGCGGCGTTTGCAGACTGTTTTTTGAAGGAAGCAGAGACCGCCGGCAGTACATAGAGCATGTCCTGACGTTTGCTGCCGCCCGATACGGCTCCTAGATAGCGTCGCGCGCGGTGCGGAGCGGCTTTGATGCTTCCTGATTTTGCGCTGTCGTGGAGCCACCGCGCCGCCGCCACGACTTCATTGTCAGTGGTAAAGTGCCCACTCTTGGTTTTGCCCTGAGCGGTCGTGTAAGAGTAAGTACCGTCGACATGGGTAGTGCCGTTGAGCATCCATACGGCAAGCTGGGTCGCGGCGCGGGCGCGATCGGGTGAAAGATGGTAACCGCCAAACGACGTGGCGGTAGGATATCCGTGACAAACGATTGCCGCGAACTCGTCGTCGAGCCACACCCAGCCTTGATCAAAGTTGAGCCATGGGCCGCCCGGCTTGGTGGGGCCGGGGCGCTCCTGGTTCATGCAGTAGGCAACCGAGGCGTCTTGAGCTTCATACTTGCCGATGAAGAAGGGCCCACAATCATCGCTAATAGTGCGGAAGCCAAGCTGATCGTAGCCATCGACGGCAAATGCGGCTCCCGGTGTCAGGCAGCCGAAAAGCAGGAAGAGGAGCAGGAGCAGCGGACCTGTTGCGATTGCGCTGTGGACAGAGTGCGTGGGTGCGTTGGACATGGCTGCTCCTTATCCCTCGTGCGCCGCACGGGGAGGCCGCGGCGCTTGGGATGAGGCTACCGCCATGGATCATGCGGGTAAGTACCGGAAGCTGACCAAAAGCTTGCCCGATTTCTGACAAATCGAGCTCAAATACAACAATCAAATAAAAGCGCAGGTAGAAGACGGTAAGAATAGAAAGACAAAGGTACTCATCTCCACAATTGGCGCGGTTTTCAAACGATTCTCCACAGCTAAAACAAGCATCGACACTCTTGTATCGAACAAGACAACCGCGTTATACTATCCCCCACATATGCGGGCATCGCCAAGTGGTAAGGCATCAGCTTCCCAAGCTGACACTCGCGGGTTCGAGTCCCGTTGCCCGCTCCAGTAAAAAGCACAAGCACGGCACCATTACGGTGCCGTGCTTTTTTCAATAAAGTGCCGGGACTCGAACCCGACAGGGTACCCATTGGTAACACTTTGTAGTGTTACCAATGGGTACCGTCAGCGCTGGGCTTGTATACTAAGGGCATGAGATGCCAAGCATTTAATGGGCCTATTAGGCGTCTGAGACAATCTCTCCGATGGTGATATCGACCTGCTCCTGCGCCAGCTTCGTCGCCTCATTTTCAAGTCGGTCGGCCTTGGCCGAGATGCTCACGCTCCTGTCCATAAAGTCGGCGATGACGGACTCGACGTCTGCGCCGAGGCGAGGGACACGGATCTTTTTGATGTCAGTAGGGCAGAGTTCGGGTATCGAGGTCCCGAATGCCTGACGAATAACTGAAGGTCTACCAATTCTCGGATCATTGAGAAATGTCAGCAGATAACCCGCGCGTGCCTTGTTGTTGTCCGGGATGATTCTTGTCAGGTGGTCGCTTCCCATCATTCCGCGATGGTTCTCTGTGACCATGAGAACTCGCCCAAGGATGCCGTATTTTTGGCCAGATCGAGCAATTATGAGTGTTCCCGGTTCAAGCATGAACTTCTCCCAACCCTTTATTAGCTTCGGGTAGATGTGTTTCGTCGGAGTCGCATTGACATCAAATAACTCCGATATGCCAACGAAGGAAATGCCCGATTCGCCGTAGAAACGCTTGAAGCGGGTCGGCTCGATGACATTTTCGACAAGCTCGCCGAGATAATCCCATTCGCAGGAGGAGATGAAGCCGTCAACGGCTCCGATTGGACCGACATAACAATCAGCATCAAGTCGACTTCTGTTCTGCAGAACGTCGCTTAGCCTTACTTCTCCGCTTCTTTCCAAGCGTGAAGAAAGGTCGGTGTCCTCCTGAAGCCCGACCTCCTTTTCCAACAGCTTAAACGCCCCGTCCCGCAGCTTCCAGGCCTCGCCGCGCAGACGCACGGCCTCGGCGGCTTTGTCGCCGATGGCTTTGCGCGTGGCCGCATCGGGCATGATGACCGGAAATTCGTTGGCGTGGGCCACCTCGATGTGCTTGATCATGTGACCGTACTGAGACGCTCGTGCAATCTGCTTGAAGAAGTCCGTCTTCATATACGCGTAGAGCCAGCCGTACTCATCTTGGTCCTTCGGCTCGATGCGCAACAGGTCGTCCGTGATGACCTTGTTCAGGTGATGCGGGTACACGGCGGTAACGTTGCCCACCACGCCCGAGCGCGAAAGCAGAAGCCAATCCTGTTTGACGAATCTAGAATCAGCCTGGGGCACGAAAGGTGCGGCGAGCCACTTCCTCACTCGGGGAAAGTCTTCGAACACCTGGCCGGCGGTAAAGAAGGGTAGCCCTTTGCCTTCCGGCACGGTATACCCCGTCAGTCTGCTCGGCTGCCAAATGTCGGCAAGGTCACCGAGCCTTTTGTGGTTGTCGCACTGGTTGGCAAGGCGTACGAAGCCGTACCCGTCGCGCAGGTAAGTTGACGCCTCGAGCCTCACGTCGCCGCCCAGCACGGTGGAAAGTCGGACGCTCTTTACCAAAGGCGCAATCGTCATTGGTCTCGCCTCCATTCAGAGAAGGCGCCGGCGATCGCCATCGTCTCGTCGTCCACTACGCGCTCCTTCGAGGTGTGACTGCTCTCCTCGTCGGAGCCCACGTTGCCCGTCACCGCGGTGGTCTGCTCCTGCACAATGGGGTAGCCGTCATCGTCGCGTACATAGGTGGTCTGACCACGCTTGTCGTGCCCTACGTGGTCACAGATGGCCATAAATATCTTGTAATCCTGGAAGGTACCGTCCTTGCAGTATGCCTCTTCCTCACTGTCCCAGCGTCTCAGCACAAGGACGGATGTCTGCACGCCCACGTTGGGTTGGAACGCATCCGGGTGCATGTCTACCGAGCCCAGGATCTGCGCATGGCGCAAAATCCACTGGCGCACGTAGCCCAACCCGGGTTGCCCAGGATGCCGTTGGGAATGACGAGCGCCGCCACACCCACGCCGGGCTCAAGCAGGCGGATACACCGCTCGATGAAGAGGATCTCGGGCGGCTGAGATGAGAAGAGCTTGGGTTCCATGCTCCACTCGGCATCTTCCTCGGACCACGACCAGGTGTGTCCAAGGTCGAAGGATTCCAGAATCGTCGGGTCTTCGATAGGAATCTTGGAGCCAAAAGGTGGGTTGGTCATAATCGCCGTAACGCCGTGCCCCGGCTGCAGCGCCTTATTTGCCGCAACGTCGGCGGCGTCCAGGCGCAGCGCCTTTTGCAGTTTGGGTTCAAAGCCCGAGAACGGCTCGAGCGAGTTTGCGTGGAACAGCTGCCCTGTGCCGTCGTTGTTCATGACCATGTTCATCTTGGAAGCGCGCACCAAGATGGGATCAAAGTCGATGCCCACGATATGCTTGGACAGGAACTCGCGCTTGCGCGCGATCAGAGCCTCTTGCTTGGCTGCTTTGCTGCGCCCGCTCACCTCGACGGAGTCTCTGATCTTCTCAAGCACGTAATTCATGGCCGTGACCAAAAAGCCGCAGGTGCCCATGGCGGGGTCGAGGATGACGTCGTTTTCGGACGGGTCGACCATCCGCACCATCATGTGGCACATGTTGCGCGGCGTGAAGAACTGGCCCTTGTCACCACGCAGGTTGGAGCCCACGATTGTCTCGTACGCGTGGCCCTTAACGTCCACATCGCTCTCGAGCAGGGAATACATTTGCAGCTGCGCCACGATGTAGGCGAGCACATCGTCGGTTAATGCGATGTGCTCGTCGGCCTTGAAGATGGTCTCGTACGACTGCTTGACGTTTCCAAAGAGTGCCTCGATGCGCTTGCGGCACTTCTTCTTACCCGCGGCGCCCTGGCGCTCGGTCGGCGTGATGTAGAACGTTGGCGTCTCGGAGTCGCGCTCGTCCTGGATTTTGCAGAAGATGATCTTGAGCAGTTCAAGGAATGCCTCGGCCTTTTGGATGCCTTGGTTTCCGGCGATGTAGTTGTGACAGCGGCGGAACGAGTACAGCAGCGAGTCACTGGCGGCGGGGCGCAACTGGTCGAAGCGCGGCGCGTCGTCGGGTACCTCGCCACCAGCATGTGGCAGATCGGGCACGGCCTCGGGGCCGCGCTTGCCGGCATCGTCCACCACGTAACGGAAGGTAAGCAACTCGTCGCCGTTGGTCCACATGCCATAGGTCGAGTTCATGCAGGCAGACGCATAGGAGTGCATTTGATCTACGCCGTCTTTTTTGCCTTTGGCCTTGGTCTTGGGGTCTTTGCACTCGACGATGATGTGGATGTTTTCCTGGGTGTGCGCTTTTCCCGGCTCCCAGATGGCGACGTCGACCGCTTTTCGGTTGCTGCCGAACTTGATCGACTCCTCGACCCCGATCTGCTCCTTCTTGTAACCGTACTCACGCACGAGGGACTTTAGGATTTCCTGGCGCACTCGCTCCTCGGGGGTGTCCCTGCGCTGCGTCACGCCGTCGATGAAGTCCAGTATAGTCTCCGGCTGGATGACCGAAGTCTTGCTCACTTGCGACATTACGATTCCGTCCTTCCAACTTTGGTGTTGGTGTCAACGCGTGCGGGGCCGCCCGATGCGGCGCCCATCTCGCGGCTAATCAAATCTTTAAGAAATCCCTGCTTGTTCTCCTGTGCGGAGAGGAATGACCAAATCTCCTCTTCGGCGGGATAGAACCGCAGACAGAATTGCTGGGTCTTGTCGTGCTTGTACTTACGATCGGCTCGCTTCTGAGCTTCTGACGGCATAGCACCTCCCAAGGACATAGCTTAGTCATAATAGGAATTAGTATAGGTCTATACCTAGATTTAGACAAGCAAAATATCGCGAATCAGCAGGTAAAGGACGATTTTTAATTAAAGAAAAAGAAGCCAACAAATGTAAAAACGGCCTCTAAGACGTTGGGCGTTTTTACGGTTGAGGAAGGTGGAACTTGAGAAATGGTCCGCCATGAGCGCTCCCTGCCGCTCATGCATGGAGTGACAGGGAGCTATTTTTGTTGTATGAGACTGCCGTCTCGCGAGGTTGCAATGCCCGATTGGGTGTCGACTTCAGTTGGATCAACCATACGCGCTGTTGCTTGACGCTGTGCGATGCCAGGCGACGGAGGGTATGTCCTATCACGACTGGCAGTCAGGCACATTCTGGGCTAGTTGCGCACTTGGCTTGGAATGTACTTGTTTGGCAGAATCGAAATCGCGAGCCATATCACTCGACTATGTGCCACTCGGCAGCCGAAGTGCTTCCAGCGTTGGTGATGTGGCCAGCTTTCCGTAGGCTTTGGAGCAGATAGCTTACATGGTCGCCTTTTTGCTTTGCCGTAAGGTCTGCCGGCAAGGCATGATCCAGCCCCGCGATAATCTCCGCTCTTGAACATGGGCGCACGCGCAGGAGTTCCAAAATCAGTTCCTTGAAGACACTGTTGTCTACGCCCTTGTTTCGCACATACTCACTGTGGGTGCCGGTGACTGCTGCCACCTCGGCTGAGACCGTCAGCTTGGGGTAACGACCTCTAACGAGGCCCTGTTCGTGAAGCAGGCGTGACTGTTCCTTTGTGACGGGTAGTCCCTTTTGAACGAGGTCTAACAGCAACACTGTTGCCAAATCAAGATTTCGATTGCTTGCGAGAAGTCGAGAATAGTCCTCGTTGAGTACCGTACCGTACAGTGTCACGGCAACGCGTCCAACCTCAGATAAATCGTAGGTGGGCATTGGCAGCAGGCGGTTACGCTGAATATCGAAGACGTTGCGAATGCCTATGGCGTTGCGGTCCATCATGCCCGTCTTGTTCATGGCACTTGAAAGCAGAGGATTACGATAGTACGGCGGCTTGTAACCGCTCGCGAGCGCATTCTCTATCGTCCCGGGGATAAAGGCGCCCTCGTTCTTGAATACAAGTTTGTCCTCATACTCGAGAACGTTGATCTTCCCTGACATTCTGAAATCTTGATGTGCTATGGCGTTATGGAGAAGTTCTCGAATGACTTCGGGACTGTAACGATGCGCTTCGGTGGGAAACAGCGTCTCTTCACGGTCGAAGAAGCGATATTTTTCGTTTCTTATCTTTCCCAGGATACGATCGACCTGCAGAATGAAGGGTGGCTCAAAGTGTTCATAGGCCATAGTGGAGCCATCGCTCGCGTAGAGCGTCCAAGTGATGCGCGGCTCGATGCCACCCAGAAAGACGCTCGATTCCGGTTTGCCCAGAAGAACGAGTGCCGCATTGCTCACGTGGCCGTGGATCACAAGCGCCATTTTGCTGAGGATAGATTCTTCATCGAGGCTACGAACGGCAGGCTGACTTTCTCCGAACTTTTCGACGAATTTGGAGCACGCAAAGCTAACTGCTTCTGGATTAAGGTCATCGAGGTTTGCCTCGTAGGCAATCTGACGCGACCAGTCGGGTCGACTCTGCCCGTAGATGGCGTCGAGTTTGAACTTGGGCATCTCTACGAGGGATTCATTTTCGCGTGACCAGGGGATTCCGTGCCAAGTCGTTGGCGTTGCGAAGCTGCCGGCCGGTATCTGGAAAGCAATGACTCTCTTGCCATCAACCTCAAATTCGTAAATCTCTTCGAAAGTCATGCCGTTATTTGTGTATTGGGCGATCTCGTGCTTTAGGCGTCGCAGACCGACGCTTGGCGCTTGGGGCTCTTTACGGTAAGCGGTCCCCTTTATTTGGCGGTCGTTTGAAATGCCAAAGAAAAGCCATCCGCACTCTGCCTTGCGCAAATTGGCCTCATTGCTGAGGGCGGAGAAATACTTGCCAATATCCTCGAAATCATAGTTCTGCTTTGCTGCCTTGTATTCGACGACCTCGGTCTCGACGTCGGCAATGATACGCAGAAGTAGGGAGGGCATTTCACTCGTTTTTCGTATCATGGCACTCCATATAATGTAATTTAATCCGCAACTAATGTAATTATATCTCTCGTTACATTAGTCAGTCGCGTATAAGACTGTAGACCAGCTGTGAGCTCATGTATTTCAATGCATACAATGTTTGCGCTTTCCATTGACCTTGCAGGGCAGCTGCCAGGGGAAACGGCAAACAGCACGTCTCCTTCTAATGTAATTTTGCATGTAGCTTCGCAGAAAGCGAATGAAATTACATTAGTTCACGGAACTATTGCCGCTTGCTGCGGTGACACCGCAGCCCATTTTCTGCCCACTCCAATTCCAAAATGTTAGGTTAATGCCTACTGCCCATACTTGCACCTGCGCACGGTACAATGGTTGGGTTACGACCAACGTGCCAATAACCAAAAAGGAGCTGCTATGATCGATCGCTATACCCGCCCGGAGATGGGACACATCTTCTCCCTCGAGAACAAGTACGCCATTTGGCAGGAGATTGAGGTCCTGGCCTGCGAGGCTCAGGCGGAGCTCGGCAAGATCGGTATTTCCAAAGAAGAGGCCCAGTGGATTCGCGACCACGCCAACTTTGAGAAGGCGAAGGTTGACGAGATCGAAGAGGTCACGCGCCACGATGTCATTGCCTTCCTTACCAACATGAAGGAATATATCGACGCCGATGTTCCCGAGGGCGAGCCCAAGCCTAGCCGCTGGGTTCACTACGGTATGACCAGCTCCGACCTGGGTGATACGGCTCTGTGCTATCAGCTTACTCAGGCGTGTGACCTGATTATCGAGGACGTCAAGAAGCTTGGCGAGATCTGCAAGCGTCGCGCCTTCGAGGAGCGTAATACGCTCTGCGCCGGCCGCACCCATGGCATCCATGCCGAGCCGATGACCTTCGGTATGAAGTTTGGCTCTTGGGCATGGGAGCTCAAGCGCGATCTCGATCGTCTTGAGGACGCTCGCAAGAACGTTGCCTTCGGTGCCATCTCCGGTGCCGTCGGCACCTACAGCTCCATCGAGCCGTTCGTCGAGGAATACGTCTGCGAGCACCTGGGCCTGGTCCACGATCCGCTGTCCACGCAGGTCATCAGCCGCGATCACCACGCCTACCTGGCGGGCGTGCTTGCCACTACAGCGGCCACCTGCGAGCGCATTGCTACCGAGGTTCGCAATCTGCAGAAGACCGATACGCTCGAGGCCGAGGAGCCCTTCCGCAAGGGCCAAAAGGGCAGCTCCGCCATGCCGCACAAGCGCAACCCCATCACCATGGAGAAGGTCTGCGGCCTGTCGCGCGTTGTGAAGTCCAACGCCCAGGTCGCCTTCGACAACGTTGCCCTGTGGCACGAGCGCGACATTTCGCACTCTTCCGCCGAGCGTGTCGCCCAGGCCGATAGCTTCATCGCGCTTGACCATATGTTCCAGTGCCTCATTCGCGTTATCGACGGCCTGCAGCTGTATCCGGCCCGCATGATGGCCAACCTCAACAAGACCCGCGGCCTCATCTTCTCCTCTAAGGTGCTGCTTGCCCTCGTCGACACGGGCATCACCCGCGAGGACGCCTACGCTATCGTGCAGGAAAATGCCATGGCCACCTGGCACGAGGTGCAGGATTGTGTCTCTGGCCTCACCTTTAAGGAGCGTCTCGAGGCCGATCCGCGCTGCACCGTCAGCCAGGAGAAGCTCGACGAGATCTTTGACCCGTGGGACTTCCTCACCCGCATCGACACGGTCTTCGACCGCCTGGAGCAGCTGAGCTTCGAGTAGGGTTAACCTAATTCGACCGCTTGCGGATGCATTTCAACCTTTGGCGCCTTGCCCATCTTGGGTGAGGCGCTTTTTTATTGCCGCATCAGCCCCGGGTATACAATGAAATCCGACTGCTGTTTCGATGAAGGGAGGCGCGTGCCCGGACGCACCAAGCGAGCCGCCATCGTCTCGTTTACGCTCATGCTCCTTGTTGCCTCCTGTGTGGCCGCCCTGACGTATACCGTTCGAAGCGGTTCTTCCTCCCCAAATGAAGCCGACAAAGATCTCCCGGTACTCAAAATCGGCGTTACGGATAACGACCCCTATGTGTATGTCGATACCACGGGCGATTACGCCGGTATCGATATCGACATCGCCCGCGAGGCCTGCAAGCGTGCGGGAATCAAGCCGCAATTTATCGACATATCTTGGAATGACCGCGATCGCCTACTCAAAAACGGCGATATCGATTGCCTATGGTGCGACTATTCTCCCTGTTATCGCGAGGATAAGTATTACTGGACTGAGCCGTATTTGACCCTGACGGTTTCGGTCGCCGCCAAGAAAACGAGTGGCATCACGTCCTTGGCGCATCTCGATGGAAGCAAGACCATTGCGGTGATTGCGGGCTCGGTGAGTGAACGCCGATTGCTCGCAGGGGATCTGGAAATCTCGCCGGACGTGCAAATCAAATCGTATGGTTCTGCCGAACTCTGCAAAGCCGCTCTCGCCAAAGGGTATGTCGACTGTTGGATGGCGGACGTTCAATCGCTTGATCGACTCGTCGCCCAGTATCCCGGCGTTTATCGTGTGTTTGCCGACAACGTTATGACGGTTGACCTGGGCGTTGCATTTGATGTTGCCTATGAGGGAGAGTGCGTCAAAAACCTCAATACCGCGCTGTTCGACATGGATCGAGACGGCACGATAGAGCGCATTGTGGACAATTACAAGGCAGGAGCGACGACGGGCGGGCAAGGAGCGGAATCATGACAAATGACAAACACCGCTTGCGTCGAAAGACTCTGACCGTCATAGCTGTCAGTGTTATTGTCAGCGCTGTCTTATTAGGTCTGTTGTATGCGGTTGGAACCCATCGCTGCCTCGAAAAAACGCTTGGGTTTGGCCAAGAAACCATGGCGTTTTTGGAAAACGCTTGCGAAAAATATGACCGCTACGAACAGGGGAGAAAAATCGAGACGACGCACGATTTGCTCGCCGCGGTCGAATCGTTTGCGACGTTCCTGTCCTCTGATCGCGTTGAGGTTAACAACGACCTTATCGAGCAATTTGTCCATGCCGAGAACCTTTCGGGGCTGATGGTCATGGATGCCGACGGTCATATGGCCGCCCACTACGACATCGATGGTCGCGATCCGCTCATGTTGTGGCGAGAGGAGCTGGCCTGTTCGCCGGCCGCATCGATGTATCAAGGTTCCAAAGTGACCTACTCAACTGTCGTTGAGCGCCGTGGTGTCGTTTTTGCCGTCTGTGCTGTCCCGTATGGTGACGGCGTTGCTCTGGCATACCGCTCACTTGTTTCCGATACGGCGGACGACTATTCATATTCCATAGCCGATGTGCTTGCGAACAACACCTTCCACCAAAGTCCCATGGTGCTTGTTATGGAGGATGCGGAGATTGTCTCATCCAACAGTGCCGATGCTGACGTGTCGCTTGCCCGACTCCTCACCAGCGCAGGGGTTGAGTGGAAAGACGACGGCCTGACGCCCATCGAATATCGAGGAGACAAATGGTACGCCGTGCGTGCGGCATATAAGGACTACCGCCTGTTTGCGCTATATCCCAAATCTGAGGTCATGTCCGACAGGATTTCATTTGTCGCCGTCGGCATCTTGGTGTGCCTTGCGTTTTGGGTCGTGGTACTGTTGGCTCGAAATATCGTTGACCACCGCAATTTGGTCGAAAAGGATAAACAGCTCGGCATTATCAATGCCATAACCGCCGTCTACGATTCGACCTTCCTTTTGCATCTCGACACCCTCGAGATCGAGGGAATCAATATGTCGCCAGCGATAGCGAAGATATTTGCCGAGCACAACGAGGCATATGACTTTATGGACACGGTCTGCCGGGATATCGTGAGCCCCGAAAGCCGCGAAGCGGTTGTGGGACTCGTAGATATAAGTACGCTTCGAGAACGTATGGAGGGCGTGCCGTACTTGACTGCGGAGGTGCGAGATTGCCGGGGTGCTTGGTATTCGCTGCAGGTTGTTCCCCAACACCGTGATGAGCAAGGGCGGCTGGAATCGGTTGTCGTGGCGACGCTCAACATCTCGATGGCCAAGCATGCCGAGGAGCTGTCATACCAAGATAAACTGACGGGGCTTCGCAACCGCAACTATCTTGAATTACGCGGAGATAGCCTGGTGGACGAGGACTTGCCAGTGAGCGTGATTATGTTGGACTGCAATTATCTCAAACGGACCAACGACATCTATGGTCACGAGATGGGGGATGAACTGCTGCGACGGACGGCGTCCGTGCTGCGGCGGGTGGCTGGTGCGGATTACCTGCCGATGCGTGTTGGTGGCGACGAGTTTTTGCTGGTTTGCCCCCATACTGACAACGAGTCTGCGCTCGGGCTGGAACAGGATCTTCGTCTCGGTCTTGCCGCGGTAAGCGATGAGACCCTGACGGTCAGCGCATCGATTGGCGTGGCGACCGTCGAGACGGCTGGAAATACGCTGGCCGATGTATATCGCGTCGCCGACCACAATATGTATCGGGAGAAGCGCATGGTCCACGTACAGGGTGCGGACTGCTAATCTTGCCCCCGCCAGTCCAAGCATCGTAGGATGTTGAATCGGTGCTTGCGATAATAAGTCGGTCCAGGCGGGGATAATAGACGTCTGAAATTTCTTTCTGAGAGGGGATCTCAATGATTAGTTTTGACTACAAGCCTCAGGGTGTATGCTCTCGCAATATCCACCTCAATCTTTCCGATGACGGCAGCAAGGTGCTGGGCGTCGAGTTTACCGGCGGCTGCGATGGCAACCTCAAGGCCATCTCCAGGCTGGTCGAAGGCGCTCCCGCCGATCGCGTAATCGAGGTTCTCGCCGGTAATACCTGCGGTATGAAAAAGACCTCATGCGCCGATCAGCTCACGCGTGCCATCGAGGCCGCTCGCGCAGAGATCGCCTAATGGGCATCGCTGATCGCTTTAAGAATGGAATAACGCGTCGAGGTTTTGTGCTGGGTGGCGCCGCTACCGGTGCTGCTGCCGTACTGGCCGGTTGCTCGAAAAAAACGGGCACGAGTGATGACACCGCTGGCGAGCCACAGGTTATCAAGGACGATTCGAAGATTGTCTCGATCACCGATGAGTACGAAGCTGTTGATATCGATCTTGAGCCCGTGGCCTCGTGGACGCTGCCGCTGGGCACGCTGCTGTACTACTGCGATGGTGACTACGCTGCCGCGATGATGGCGCCTGCTTCTGCCCTGCATGCCAATACGCTTGGTGTGCTCAACCTGGGCGATGGCTCGCTTACCACACTTATCGAGGATCCCATTGAGGGAACCGGTTATGCGTTTTACGACGTTCGCGCGGGTGATGGCGTGTTCGCGTGGGTCGAGATGAACTTTGCCAATGCGTCTTGGAAACTCTATGCGCAAAACCTTGCAGGCTCCTCCCTTACCGGCAACGCAGTCGAGCTCGACCGCGGTGGCGAAAATTACGATCCGCCGCTCTTCACAGCGTATGGGTCGTCGGTCATCTGGTATAAGATGCCTTCGTCCGGCGGCACCAAGACGAGTAACGATTCGTATTGCTACCGTCAGTCGCCCAGCGAGTCCAAGCCCGAGGCTATTTGGAAGTCGACGGGCCGCTTCGCATCCGCCCCGCGTGTGAGCGACGGCATCCTGACCATCTCGCCCCGCGTGCACAATGATGAGGGCGTCTATTACGGTATGACGGCGATCGACCTGACTGACGGCAACAACACGAAGCGAGCTCAGCTGGTGCTTCCTTCATCGGTTTCGCCTTTCGAGGCCGTGTATATGGGCGACACCTTCGTGTTCTCCATTGAGGCGACGTATAGCGGTGTGGGTGGCCTGGGCAATATGGGCACCTATATCGGTAGCGAGGGCGGGCCGTACCTCTTCCTTTCGCGTGAACCGCTCGCGTGCGCCGCGGGAAGGAAAAACAAATACCTGGTTAAAGTTCAGGCGTCGCATTTTTTGATTGACACTTCGGCCAAGACCTACGGCTCGCTTCTGTCGCCCGACCGAGCCTTGGAGTATGGCGATTATCCTGCTACGGCGGGTAAATCGAACTCGTTCTTAACGTACGCAACGGTGCGTAACAGTCAGGGGATTCCCGAGACGGTTACCGCTCGCTTGTTCTCTCTTTAGTCTCCGAGGGGTTAAAAAGGCGTCGACAGGGGAATAAGCGCGTTGTGACTATGAGTACCGCCCGCCGAGCTATCGCACCCATGCGATACCCGGTGGGCTCAGGTGCGTTAAAATGAGCTTGTTCTTAGCTAATTGAGACAGGGGGGCCGTGTTATGGCTTCAGATGCAAAAAAGATTCTGCTGGTCGAGGATGAGAAGACAATCCGTGACGCTGTCGCTGCCTATCTCGAGCGCGAGGGCTATTGGGTTGTGGGCGTGGGCGACGGCCAGTCCGCTATCGAGGAGTTCGAGAAGCATCAGTTCGACCTGGTCGTGCTCGACCTCATGCTCCCCAAGATTCCCGGCGAGCGCGTTTGCCGCACCATTCGCGACACCTCGGATGTCCCCATCATTATGCTGACGGCCAAGGGCGAGATCGAGGACCGTATTATCGGCCTCGAGCTCGGAGCCGACGACTATCTGATCAAGCCGTTCTCGCCGCGCGAGCTTGTCGCGCGCGTGCGCGCCTTGTTCCGCCGTGCCCACCAGGCCGATGAGCCGGCCGTCGAGGTGCTCGACTTTGGCGATCTGGTCATTGACATCTCGGGCCACAAGATTTTGGTCGAGGGCAAGGAAGTTGACCTGACGGCTTCCGAGTTCAAGCTGCTCACCACGCTTGCCCGTCACCCCGGCCGCGTCTACAACCGCATGGAGCTGGTCGAGAAGGTGCTCGGCTACGACTTTGAGGGTTACGAGCGCACCATCGACAGCCACGTGAAGAACCTTCGCGCCAAGCTGGGCGACGACCCCAAGAAGCCCAAGTGGCTCTACACCGTCCACGGTGTCGGCTACCGCTTCGAGGCTCCGACCAAGACCGATAAGTCGGACGAGAAATAAGGGAAATCACATATGACACCTGCGCGCTTTGAAATCGGGCAAAAGCATAAGCAGGAGAACGAGGCGGGTTCCAAGGCTAGTTGGAACACGCCTCGTTCCGATTCACGGCCAACGATGAGCTATCCCTCGCGCATGGCACTTGCTTTTGCTCTGACATCGCTCATGACGGTATTGGTGCTGGTGGGCGTTGTCTCTGTTGTGTGGGGCACGGTCTTTTCGGATTACACACGCTCCAATATCGTCGAAATCGCAAATTCCGCTGCCGAGAAGTTGGCAACCTCATATGAGGAAAACGGCTCTTGGACCGCGGGAGAACTGCGCACGGTCGCAACGTCGAGTTTGGTTTCCGACGATCTGGGCATGCAGGTCGTCAATAAAAAGGGCGTCATCGTCTACGACGGCTCATGGCCCTCGGCAAGCGCTACTGCCGATGTACGCGAAAACCAGGCTACGACCGACGACACGAGCGGCAAGAGGGCATCGCATAGCCCGGTCTCGTCTGCTCCAACCGACTCCGATAGCGTTGCTAACGTCGAGATTGTAACGTCTTCCGGCGAGCATGTCGGACAGGTAAAGCTGTGGGCCATCGGCTCCGACGCTCTGCTCACCAAGGCGGACTCTGCGTTTAGGGAGAAGACCTTTAACGCCATGGCCCTCGCCGCGGTTGTTGCGGTCTGCATCTCGGTTGTTATCGGATCGCTCGTGTCGCGCATGCTCACCAAGCCGATTCATCGCATCACCAGTACCGCAAAGCAAATCCGTGACGGCGACCTGTCGGCTCGCACGGGACTGCGCGGTGATGACGAGATCGATCAGCTGGGTGAGACCTTCGATGAGATGGCCACTTCGCTCGAGAAGGATATGAAACACGAGAAGCGCCTGACCTCAGACGTTGCACACGAGCTTCGCACGCCGCTTATGGCCATGCTCGCAACGGTCGAGGCCATGCAGGATGGCGTGTATCCCACCGACGATGAGCATTTGGAGACCGTTGCTTCCGAGACGCGTCGCCTGGCTCGTCTGGTGCAGCAGATGCTCGACCTATCGCGTATGGAAAACAGCACGGCTCCGCTCAACCTTGAGCCGGTGGACATGGTTCCTTTCGTGCGTTCCATCGTCAATGCCCAGGAGCGCCTGTTTGTCGACCGCGATCTGCGCCTGCGTTTTGCGGACGAGACCCAGGGTCACGACGATGTCGTCGAGGCCGATCCCGACATGATCACGCAATGTGTTATCAACCTCATGAGCAACGCCATGCGCTACACCCCCGAGGGCGGTTGGGTCGTGGTGTCGGTGCTCAGTGACCGCAGGCACGTCAGCATTGCCGTTTCTGATACCGGCATCGGTATTGCCAAGGACGATCTGTCGCGCATTTTCGGGCGGTTTTGGCGCGCCGATGCCAGCCGCGCCCGCGAAGCTGGCGGCCTGGGCGTCGGCCTCGCCGTGACCAAGCAGATCGTCGAGCGTCACCATGGCTACATATCCGTGGAGTCGGAGCTTGGAAAGGGTACGACTTTTACAATTCATCTGCCCCGCGAGCACACGGCGGACGCGGCATCTACTACAATGGAGCACTAGCTTTTCGCTATTCGGTGAAGGAGGGGCCGCGTCCCTGCCGCTCCGAGTTTGCGAAAACATGCGGGAAAGAACCCGCATTTCTGTCGTATTTAGGTAAGGAGTGACTCACGTGACAACGATGGAGCGTCGTCCGGATTCCCGTGGCAAGGTTCGTGATATTTACGATGCCGGTGAAAACCTGCTGATGGTCGCCACCGACCGCATTTCTGCGTTCGACTTCATTCTTCCCGACGAGATTCCGTTTAAGGGAGAGGTACTCAATCGCATCTCGGCATTCTGGTTCGATAAGTTTGCCGACATCGTCCCCAACCATCTCGTTTCCATCGACCCGGCGGATTTCCCCGAGGAGTTTGCTGAGTATCGTGACTACCTCGCTGGCCGCGCCATGCTGGTTAAGAAGGCCCAGACGATTCCTATCGAATGCATCGTCCGCGGCTATCTGACCGGTTCGGGCAAGAAGACCTACGACGAGAACGGCACCGTCTGCGGCATCCAGCTGCCTGAGGGCCTGACCGAGGCTTCCAAGCTTCCTGAGCCGCTGTTCACGCCGTCCACGAAGGCCGAGATCGGTGACCACGACGAGAACATCTCGTTCGAGCGTTGCTGCGAGATCGTGGGCGAGGACATCGCCACGCAGATTCGTGACCTTTCCCTCAAGATCTACAAGGCCGCTGCCGAGTACGCCGCGACCCGTGGCATCATCATTGCCGACACCAAGTTCGAGTTTGGTGTCATCGATGGCAAGGTCACGCTGATCGACGAGTGCCTCACGCCCGACTCCAGCCGTTTCTGGCCTGCTGCCAGCTACGAGGAGGGCAAGATCCAGCCTAGCTACGACAAGCAATTCGTCCGCAATTGGCTCAAGGCCAACTGGGATATGACGGGGGAGACCCCGCACCTGCCCGCCGAGGTCATCGATGGCACGTCCGAGCGCTATCGCGAGGCCTTCCAGATCATCACGGGCTCCCAGTTCACAAGCATGAAGGAGAACGCATAAGTGAGTACCCGTAGCGCCACGAACAAGCGCACGCAATCCCACGAAGTTACCGGGGTTGCGCGCAAGTCTGCCGCATCTGCTAAGCCCGCCCGCCAAGCAGCGAGCTCCGTTCGCGTCGTGCCGGCTTCGTCTAAGGCACGCCGCAAAGAGCTCGAGAAGGGCGAGAACCTCGAGGGCCTCTCTAAAGAGGAGAAGCGCGCCCGCAAGGCTAAGCAGCGCGCCAAGGAGGACCGCATCTATACGGTGTCGAATATCCTCCTCAAGCAGGACGAGGACTACACCAAGCGCCGTCGCATCTGGTGGATTGTGCTCGCCATTGGCATGGTGCTCGTCGTGGCAATTTGGGCCTCGCTGTACTTCGCTCCCGCTGGCATGGTGTCCAGCCCTGTCCAGATGGTCGGCATCGTTTTGTCCTATGTCATCATCCTAGGTGACTTTATCTACGACTTCGCTCGTATTCGTCCCTTGCGCAACATGTACCGCGCGCAGGCCGAGGGCATGTCCGAGAACAAGCTCAACGCTCTTATCGAGCGCGCGGCTGCCGAGGAGGACAAGAAGGACTCCAAGAAGAAGTAGCGTTTGCATACATACTTATCGCTAAGATATAAGGCGCGTCGTTTTTGCGGCGCGCCTTTTTACTGTTCTATAGATAGATGGAGTGGCACATGATTCGAGCTGCCCTGACGGTCGAAGAGGCTCTGGAGGGCATGAAGGCCCTGGAGCCCAAGATTAAAAACTATGCGCGCCTGGTTGTCCGCAAGGGCGTAAACGTTAAACCCGGCCAGGAAGTCGTCGTTCAGTCTCCGGTTGAGTGCGCGCCGTTTGCGCGCGTGGTGGTCGCGGAGGCCTATGCTGCCGGCGCCGGCCACGTGACGGTCATTTGGGCCGATGATGCCGTGACGAGGCTCACGTACGAGCATGTCGAGAAAAGCTATTTTGAGCAGACGCCCGAGTGGAAGCGCATGCAGCTGGATTCCTTGGCCCAGGATGGTGCCTGCTTTGTCTTTATCGAGGGTGCGGATCCTGCGGCCCTCAAGGGCATCGATCCAGCCAAGCCGGCCGCGGCATCAAAGGCGAGGAATACGCAGTGCAAAGTTTTCCGCCGTGGACTGGATTACAACATCAATCCGTGGTGCATCGCCGGCGCTCCGGTCGTGGCTTGGGCGCGCGAGGTGTTCCCGGGAGACGCCGATGAGGTTGCAATCTATAAGCTGTGGAATGCGATTCTGCACACCGCGCGCGCCGATGGCCAGGACCCAGAGAGCGACTGGGAACTCCATGACGCCGCATTCGAAAAGAACCTGCGTTTCCTGAACGACAATCGTTTCGACTACCTGCATTACAACGCGGCAAATGGAACCGATCTGACGATTGGCATGACGAAAGGTCACGAGTGGGCCGGCGGCAAGGGCAAGACGCCCGATGGGCACCCCTTCTTCCCCAACATTCCCACCGAGGAAGTCTTCACTTCGCCCGATCGCATGCGCGCCGACGGTATCGTGTACTCGGCCATGCCGCTCATCCACCACGGCAATAAAGTCGACGATTTTTGGATTAAGTTCGAGGGCGGTCGCGTGGTGGACTACGACGCCCGCGTGGGCAAGGCAACGCTCGCAAGTATCATCGATACTGACGAGGGCGCTGCTCACCTGGGAGAGGTCGCGCTCATTTCCAAGAACACGCCGATCCGCGAAAGTGGTGTTCTGTTCTACGATACGCTCTATGACGAGAACGCTAGCTGCCATCTCGCGCTAGGTGTCGGTTTCCCCGAATGCATCGAGGGTGGGTACGACATGTCCAAGGAGGAGCTCCTGGAGCATGGTGTTAACGTCTCGAGCACGCACGTCGATTTTATGATCGGCACGGACGACATCGATATTACGGGCATTACGCCTGATGGACGTGAAGTTGTGATTTTCCAGAACGGCCAATGGAGTTGGGAATAGTCCCAGACCGTGGTACAATGCCACCCGCGGGCCGTTAGCTCAGCTGGCAGAGCAGGGGACTTTTAATCCCAAGGTCCAGGGTTCGAACCCCTGACGGCCCACCATAGAATAGAAAGCGATCGACTCCGGTTGGTCGCTTTTTTGTTGCCAAGGCATGGGTTCGAACCCGTCGGGGCGCGGAGCTGAGTAAACGCGTGAGCGTTTGCCAGCGCAGCGCGCAAGGCGAGAAAGCGCCGCAGCGGCCGCCTGCGAAGCAGGCTGAACCCCTGACGGCCCACCCAAAGATTGCCGAGACGGTCAACTTCGGTTGGCCGTCTTTTTTGTCGCCCTTTCATGGGTTCGAACCCGTATCTGTCTATATATAAGAACGCTTGGCGAACAAAACCTGCCTTTTACCGATGGGAAACAAATGGCTGATGCCTTTGGAGTAAAGTAGCGCTCCAGAGATGACCGATGTCTCAATACTCATAAAACAGCTGGTCATCGCCAATATCAGAAGCCAATGCTTCAGTTTTAACCTCAGTGATGCGACTGAGGGGCCTATTCATTTGTGAACAAAATATGGAGTGCGCGATTCCCGCCCACGGCGCCCCTCCGGTCTGGCAATATATCTCCTTGCCGCGCGGCCCGGTGGAACCGGGAACCAGCGCAGGCGTGCACCTTGAGAACCGGATACTGCGAGGATGGACACACCAGATGTGTCGCATCCGGGCAGACATCGAACCATTTGAAATGGTCTAACTTGGATTTGTTTTTCGCAAGGCCGCCGAGAGGCGGCCCCGAGAAATTCCTTTTCCTATACTAGAACCATATGAATCGAACGGAACCGATCAGCGATGGACTGAGAGGACCGGACGGGCTCGAGGCCCATATATTTTGGACGGAGAGTTCGATCCTGGCTCAGGATGAACGCTGGCGGCGCGCCTAACACATGCAAGTCGAACGGCACCTATCTTCGGATAGAAGCGAGTGGCGAACGGCTGAGTAACACGTGGAGAACCTGCCCCCTCCCCCGGGATAGCCGCCCGAAAGGACGGGTAATACCGGATACCCCGGGGTGCCGCATGGCACCCCGGCTAAAGCCCCGACGGGAGGGGATGGCTCCGCGGCCCATCAGGTAGACGGCGGGGTGACGGCCCACCGTGCCGACAACGGGTAGCCGGGTTGAGAGACCGACCGGCCAGATTGGGACTGAGACACGGCCCAGACTCCTACGGGAGGCAGCAGTGGGGAATCTTGCGCAATGGGGGGAACCCTGACGCAGCGACGCCGCGTGCGGGACGGAGGCCTTCGGGTCGTAAACCGCTTTCAGCAGGGAAGAGTCAAGACTGTACCTGCAGAAGAAGCCCCGGCTAACTACGTGCCAGCAGCCGCGGTAATACGTAGGGGGCGAGCGTTATCCGGATTCATTGGGCGTAAAGCGCGCGTAGGCGGCCCGGCAGGCCGGGGGTCGAAGCGGGGGGCTCAACCCCCCGAAGCCCCCGGAACCTCCGCGGCTTGGGTCCGGTAGGGGAGGGTGGAACACCCGGTGTAGCGGTGGAATGCGCAGATATCGGGTGGAACACCGGTGGCGAAGGCGGCCCTCTGGGCCGAGACCGACGCTGAGGCGCGAAAGCTGGGGGAGCGAACAGGATTAGATACCCTGGTAGTCCCAGCCGTAAACGATGGACGCTAGGTGTGGGGGGACGATCCCCCCGTGCCGCAGCCAACGCATTAAGCGTCCCGCCTGGGGAGTACGGCCGCAAGGCTAAAACTCAAAGGAATTGACGGGGGCCC
>OLRE01001481.1_pt1 | contig 22770 bp, 14 predicted proteins | sample 1672461 | NCBI WGS metagenome assembly OLRE01 (sample SAMEA3136688, study PRJEB25190) | human gut metagenome | biome: human gut; feature: human-associated habitat; material: faeces | place: Austria | collected 2013
AACGCCCATCGAAAGGGCGAATCTCCCTTGACAGAACTATAGGAACACCCCCCGCACGGAAAAAGGGGATACGGCAAGACAGCGCTCTCGGCAATGTTGCCCGGGGCTTTTCGCAGATGCCCCTGCGAGGAACCGGAGATACGGCGTGCCTTTGGTATGCGGCATAAAGAAAGAGGGCTGTCAGCCCTCTCACCTCGACATCGCACTTCACTCTGAAATCCGCACACATAAGAAAGCCTCCCATTTCTCGCTTCCAAGAAATGGGAGGCAGTTCACAAGCAGATCTGGCCCCTAAAAGCACATTCTGGCTATTTTGCTACCACATTGACCAGGCGGCCCGGGATAACAATAACCTTCTTGATGTCCTTACCAGCGGTTGCGTCAGCGATGGCCTCCAAGGCCGTTTTGCGAATGGCGTCTTCCGCAGCATCGGAAGCAACGGTGATCTTGGCCTTCACCTTGCCGTTAACCTGCACTGCCAGCTCAACCTCGGAAGCCTTAGCGGCATTCGGGTCGAACTCAGGCCAAGCTTCCTTGTGCACAGAAGTTTCGTTGTCCAAAACATCCTGCCACAGCTCTTCAGCCCAATGGGGAGCCATCGGAGCCAGCAACTTCACGATAACCTCAGCAATTTCCCTATCGAAGGCAACAAGCTCGGCGTTGGCGGCACGATCCTCGGCGGAGTTTTTGCGCAGGTAATCGCCTGTAGCATTTACCAATTCCATGATGGCTGCAATAGCCGTATTGAAATTGTTGCGAGCGAAGTCGTCGATGACCTTGCCAACCACGCGATGGCGCTCGCGCAGAAGCTCATCATGAGCCTTCTTTGCTTCTTCCGCCTTCGCGCCAGCTTGGAAGGAAGTTTCCTCCCCGGCCTTCCCTGCAAGATCGTTCACCATACGCCAAGCACGATTCAGGAACTTGTACATGCCAGCCAGGCCGTCTTCATTCCACTGCAGCTCCTTGTCAGGCGGAGCCATGAACAGGATATAAGCACGCACTGCATCGGCGCCGTATCCAGCGATCATGTCTTCGGGGCTGATAACGTTGCCCTTCGACTTCGACATTACCTCGCCGTTTTCATCGAGAACCATGCCCTGGCACAATAGGTTCGTGAAGGGCTCGTCGAAGTTGAGCATACCCATATCACGCAGTACCTTCGTGAAGAAGCGGCTATACAGCAGATGCAGGATAGCGTGCTCAATACCGCCAATATACTGGTCGACTGGCATCCAGCGGTTTACGCGGTCGGGAGAGAAAGGCAGCTCGGTGTTGTGCGGGTCGGTATAGCGCATGTAGTACCAGCTGGAGCACGTGAAGGTGTCCATGGTATCGGTTTCGCGACGCGCAGGCTTGCCGCACTTCGGGCACGTGCACTGAGCAAACTGCTCATGCGTTGCAAGCGTTTCGCCAGCAGCCAAATCGATATCCTTGGGCAGCGTAACAGGCAGCTGGTCCTCGGGAACGGGCACGATGCCGCAGTCATCACAGTAAACAATCGGGATAGGATTACCCCAATAGCGCTGACGGGAAATGAGCCAGTCGCGCAAACGGAACTGAACCGACTTCTTGCCCTTACCTTGAGCCTCCAGGTCGCCGATGATGGCGTCGACGGCAGGAGAATGCTTGCCGCCCACCATGCCGGTGTACTTGCCGGACTGAACCAGCACGCCTTCGGCCTCGTAGGATTTTTCCCAATCGACGGTGGTAACCTTGCGTTCCTGCACGCCGTTGAGCTCGGGATACAGCGGATCATCTTCACCCAAGATAATGGGGATGATGGGCAAGTCGTACTTGCGAGCAAACTCGAAATCGCGCTGGTCGCCGCAGGGAACCGCCATTACAGCACCGGTGCCGTAATCGGCAACGATGTAGTCGGCAACCCATACGGGAACCTTTTCGCCGTTAACGGGATTGATAACGTAGCGACCGGTGAAGGCACCATGCTTTTCGCGGTCGCCCTGGGCGCGTTCCACAGCGCTTACTTTGGCAGCGCCCTCGACCAGGGCCATGACCTCGGCTTCGTATTCGGTACCGCATACCAGGTCGTGCACCAGCGGGCTTTCGGGAGCCAGCAAGAAGAAGCTGCAGCCGAACAGGGTGTCGGGGCGCGTGGTGAATACCGTGATGGTCTGGCCGTCGTCCTTACCTTCGGCAGGAATCAGCTCGAAATCAACTTCGGCACCTTCGGAGCGACCGATCCAGTTTGCCTGCATCTGCTTAACAGGTTCAGGCCAGCCTTCCAGCTGGTCAAGATCGTCCAGCAGCTCCTGGGCGTAATCGGTGATTTTGTAGTACCACTGGGTAAGATCGCGCTTTTCAACGGCACCATGGCAGCGCCAGCATTCGCCTTCGGTTACCTGCTCGTTTGCCAAAACCGTTTTGCAGTTGGGACACCAGTTGACAGGGCTATTGCGACGTTCTACCAAACCGCGCTTGTACATCTGCAGGAAGATCCACTGACCCCAGCGATAGTACTCAGGGTCGCAGGCAACAACGGTGCGATCCCAGTCATAGGAAAAGCCCATGCGCTTGAAACTGGCCTTCTGCGTTTCGATGTTGGCATACGTCCACTTAGCAGGATGGGAATTGTGCTTGATGGCAGCGTTTTCTGCAGGCAGACCAAACGCATCCCAGCCCATTGGATGCAGCACGTCGTAACCACGCATAGCGTAATAGCGAGCCGTTACGTCGCCGATGGTGTAATTGCGAACATGGCCCATGTGAATGTCGCCCGAAGGGTACGGGAACATCTCGAGCACATAGCGCTTCGGCTTGCTGGTATCCTCCGTTGCCTTATGTGCGCCTGTTTCGGCCCACACCTTTTGCCAACGAGGCTCAATCTCGTGAGGATTGTATTCTTTCATGAGGCATAATCCTTTTCCGATACTTCATGCGCGCAGAACCCGTTGATTCAAGTAAACGAACCTTCGAGCACTGAATATACATATGGTTTGACATTATATCGTGTTGGCGTTGCGCCTGTGTTTCCGCGCACAATTTCCTCTAAGCGGTTGCTGGGAATATGGGAATAGGTACCGGATTTCCGCTTTGCGCTATAGCAACTAGAGCCGGAGCCTCGTGCACAAACTGCTTTGCAAACGAAACCCGGCTCGTCAGACGGGAGTCTGGCACCTGTCCTCATTTCCCGAACGAAAAGGGCCTCGCTCGCGATGGATGAACTGGGAAATAGTTCAAAATTCGCAAACGAGGCCCTGTTATTGCCCTATGGTGCAAGCGGAAAACGATGCGCCCTATGTTCTCCCCGCTTACAGGAAACGGTAGCTTACGGTGCGGACGCCCCAGGCTTGGCAGGTGCTGAACCCGAAAGCCTTGAAGACCCCCGGCTGCAGGTCGAGCGCGCGCGAGCCGCCGCCCATGGAACCGCAGTCGTTGACGGTAGCAATTACCGTCTTACCACCATATTTGATTTCGACAGCACGCCCAAGGTATGAGCGGTAATTCGGCCAGGACATGGGAACAGCAACGCCCATGGAGGAATCGTTGCAAATTGCACCCGTTGCGGTGGTTCCCGGATTCGGGGTGCTTGCGTCGCTGCTGCCGCCATAAGCAGAAGCAACGCCCGTCTTCCAACCAGCGCTTACGCTACCAGAATTGGAATTCGAGGAATTGTTGCTGTTGCTGGAAGAATTGGAATTGGTATTAGCCGACGGGTTGCGGTCGGTATTGGTATTCCAATTGGAATTGGGCTGCGATGCATTCGAGGCAGCTTGCTGCTTGCCCTCTTCTTTCTTCTGCATTTCCGCTGCCTGTGCTTGCAGGGCCGCCAGCTGAGCCTGTGCCTGTTCTTCCTTAATGGAAGAAACCTTAGCGGAAGCGTCAGACACCACCTTTTCAGCCTGGCTCTTCTTCTGCTCAGCCTCGTCGATCAGCTTCTGCTGCTCGTCGCGCTGGGTGTCGAGCTCACCGAGAGCCGAAGAAAACGTATCGCGCAGCTGCTCTTGTTCGGCAACCTTCTGCGCCTGGTCTTCTTGAATGGAAGAGTAGTACGTCAGGTTCTTCGTGAACTCTGAGATATCTTCCGATGAAAGGACGATGTTCACCAGCGAAAGGGAACCATCTCCCTTGTACTGGGAAAGAATGCTGCCGGAAAGTGTTTCGCGACCCTCGAGCATCTTCTGCTGAGCGTCCTGCACCTTCTGGGTGGTTTCGTTGATTTGAGAATCAAGACCACTCAACTGTGCCTGCAGGGCATCGTATTCTTTATTAAGGGAATCAAGCTCAGCCGAAGCCTGGGACAGTACTGCCTGGGCGTCGGAAAGCTCGTCTGCGTGCGCTTCGCGCACAGCGCCAGTTGCCGGCAAGGCCATAGAAAGAGCCAATGCCAAGCTAACGGGAACTGCGGTAAGCGCTTTATGTACTCGTGTAGCCATAGGAAGAAGTTTAGCGTACCCGTCAGTTTTGACCTAATCGTCCACTTTCTCGGATTGGAACACGTTTTACCTGTGAACACTGTTATGCCAGTTCAAATATAAAAAATCTCCCCTATTCGCACAGGGCGAAACGGGGAGATTTTATGAAGAGCCGTAAATGATAAGCCAAACGAAACGTTTTCGTTTGCGCCGTATAAACTCTAGCGCGTGTTGCTAACGAAAGGAGTCTTGTCCTTCAGCAGAACATCGTGCGCGCCGCCCTCGACAATGGAAGTGGAGCTGATAACCGTAAGCTTTGCCTTGTCCTGCAGCTCGGGAATGGTGAGCGCGCCACAGTTGCACATAGTGGAACGAACCTTGGAAAGCGTAAGATCAACGTTGTCCTTCAAGGGACCAGCGTAGGGAACGTAGGAATCTACACCCTCTTCGAAAGTCATGCCCTTCTTGCTGCCGCCCAGGTCATAGCGCTGCCAGTTGCGTGCACGGCTGGAACCTTCGCCCCAGTATTCCTTCATGTGCTGGCCGTTTACCACAACCTTGTTGTTGGGAGCCTCGTCGAAACGAGCGAAATAGCGACCCAACATGATGAAGTCGGCACCCATGGCAAGTGCCAGGGTGATGTGATGGTCGTATACCGTACCACCATCGGAGCAAACGGGAACGTACACGCCCGTTTCGCGGAAGTATTCGTCACGAGCCTTTGCAACCTCGATAAGTGCGGTTGCCTGGCCACGGCCGATGCCCTTGGTTTCACGTGTAATGCAGATGGAACCGCCGCCGATGCCAACCTTGATGAAGTCAGCGCCAGCCTCAGCCAGGAAACGGAAGCCCTCGGTGTCTACTACGTTACCAGCGCCAACCTTTACGGAATCGCCGTAGTGAGCGCGAATCCATGCAATGGTGCGGGACTGCCACTCGGAGAAACCTTCAGAAGAGTCGATGCACAGAACGTCTGCGCCAGCTTCAATCAGAGCAGGAACGCGCTCTGCGAAATCACGCGTGTTGATGCCAGCACCAACAATGTAACGCTTGTGAGCGTCGAGCAGTTCGTGCGGATTGGACTTGTGCTGCTCGTAGTCCTTGCGAAATACCATGTACATAAGGTTGTCGTTGTCGTCAACGATGGGCAGCGAGTTCAGCTTGTTGTCCCAAATAATGTCGTTGGCTTCCTTCAGCGTGGTGCTTGCGGTGCCAACGATGAGCTTTTCACGGGGGGTCATGAACTCAGATACGGGCGTGTCGAGATCCATGCGGGAAAGGCGATAGTCGCGGCCGGTAACAATACCCAGCAGCTTGCCCTGGCCCTGACCGTTTTCGGTAACGGGCATGGTGGTATGGCCGCTCTTTTCCTTCAGCGCAACAACGTCGCGAAGCGTTGCGTTGGGGGTAAGGTTGGAATCGCTACGTACGAAACCGGCCTTGTGGTCCTTTACGCGGCGAACCATTGCGGCCTGGTCTTCGATGGACTGAGAGCCGTAGATGAAAGAAACGCCGCCCTGCTGAGCCAAAGCTACAGCCATGCCATCGTCGGAAACGGCCTGCATGATTGCGGAAACCATGGGAATAGAAAGCTTCAGAGCAGGCTCTTCACCCTTCTTGTATCGTACAAGCGGAGTGGAAAGGTCAACCTTTTCGGGGATGCACTCCGAAGAAGAGTAACCCGGTACAAGCAGGTACTCATTAAAAGTACGAGAGGGTTCGTCGAAATAATGTGCCATGTAGCGCTCCTTGAATTGAGTCTCATTTCCCGATCCCCCGCTCCTTGCCGGTTCCCTTTCGTGCCCGGAGGGTTTCCGCGAGGTTAATTCATTATAGACACGTGCGCGACAAAAAAGTGACAAAAAGGAGCGAGGCTCCTTTTTGTCACTTGGTGCACACGTAAATGCTGAAAATCTTAGGTTTTACGGCTCGTTTCCGAACGCTCCAGCTGGATAAAAACCCAGCCCCTTTGAATCCCTTGCTTCAATGCCGAAGGCGCTCCGCAAAGGGATGCCTCGCATTCTTGCTCTAGGCCTCGAGGAAGGCGCGATATCCGCGATACGCCTCGAAGATATCGGCCTTGGAGGTAACTTCCCACGGAGCGTGCATCGAAAGCACGGCAACGCCGGAATCGATGACGTCCATACCGTACTTTGCGGGAATGTAGGCGATGGTTCCGCCGCCGCCCGCGTCAACCTTGCCAAGTTCGGCGGTCTGGAAGGAAACCTCGGCGTCGTCCATCACGCGGCGTACGTATGCCACGTATTCGGCACGCGCATCGTTGGAGCCGCTTTTTCCGCGCGCTCCCGTGTACTTGTTGAACACCAGGCCCTTACCAAGGTATGCAGCGTTCTTCGTCTCAAATACCGAAGCATACGCAGGGTCGAAGCCGGCGGACACGTCGGAGGAAAGCATGCGCGATGCGGCCAAAACGCGGCGCAGCGCCAAGGGGCTTTCCAGCCCAGTAAGAGCGGCAATTTCTGCGATGGTGTTCTCGAAGAACAGAGAGCCCATGCCTGTTGCGCCGACGCTGCCGATTTCCTCCTTGTCAACCAGCACCGTAACGGCGGTCTTCTTCGGCGTTTCGATAGCGAGCTGAGCCTCGAGCGAAGTGTAGGCGCACACGCGGTCGTCCTGGCCGTAGCCGATAACCATGCTGCGGTCGAAGCCCAGCTCGCGGGCGCGGCCTGCAGGCACTACCTCGATTTCGGCGGAAAGGAAGTCTTCTTCTGCAATGCCGTACTTTTCTTCCAGCAGCTTAAGGGCAAAAGCCTTTACCGGCTCCTTTGCGGCGGCTTTCTCCTCGTCGGAGGCGTCGTCGGCGGGCTCGACCTTCAGGGGGCGATTGCCGATAAGCACATCGAGGTTTTCGCCCTCGACCACTTCGCTGCCCTTCTTGGCCATCTGCTGGTTGCCCAAATGGGGCAGAAGATCGGTTACGCAGAATACGGGGTCGCCGGCATCGTCGCCCACGTTCACGTCAACCACGGTGCCGTCGGTTTTCGCCACCACACCGTGAAGCGCCAACGGCAGCGTTACCCACTGGTAGTGCTTGATGCCGCCGTAGTAGTGAGTGTCGAGGAAGGCAAACCCGTTGTTCTCGTAAACCGGGTTCTGCTTCAGGTCCAGACGGGGGCTGTCGATGTGGGCGCCCAGGATATTCAGGCCCGCCTCGAGCGGCTCGGTGCCGATGTGAGCCAAAATGAGCGACTTGCCATGCACGCCAGCCCATACTTTGCTGCCCGCTTCGAGCGTGCGGCCCTCGCGAACCACATTCTCAAGCGATTCATAGCCCGCAGCTTCTGCCTGCTTAACGGCGGCCGCAAAGCAGCGGCGCTCAGTTTTGTTGCTAGAGATGTAGTCGATATAGCGGGAAGCCAAACCGTCGAGCTCTTCAAGCTGGTCGGCGTTGTAGCCTTCCCATGCGTTCTTGCGTTCCAAGAAAACCACCTTTCACGGAAACTTGTTTATCGCAGGAAAGGATAGCACGCTCCAATGAACGACGTGCCACCCGAAACGAAGCGGCTACTTTCGGTGAAGAGAATCGCCCTGAGCGCGACAAAGGGAAGGCGCCCCTTGTCGCCTTCCCCGTCAGTCGCATCGTATGGGGAGATGATTCCTGCAGCTACCTATCGAGCTTCCTGCGCGCAACCGCCACACCGCTTGCCGCCACTACCGCAAGCACAGCAGCCGCCCCAAGGGGAGCCGCGTCGCCCGTTGCAGGGAGATTGGCGGTTTGCGAAGAGTCTTCATTGCCGCTGGCATTTTCGCCTTCGCCGTTTGCATTGGAGCCATCGTCGGAACCGTTGTTGGAGGATCCGCTATCCGAACCTGCGCCAGAGCCGGAACCAGAGTCGGAGCCGCCATTCGAACCGCTGTTAGAACCGCCATTCGAACCCGATCCGCTGCCAGAACCGCTATCGGAGCCAGCTCCTCCATTGTTGCCGGAACCCGTTCCCGAACCGTTTTCAGAACCGCTGTCGGAACCAGGTCCCTTATCGCCATCAGAGCCCGATCCGCCGCCAGCATTTTCTTCGTAAACGCTGTATTCACTGCTTCCTGGGTTCACTCCCGTTCCGCCCTTTGATTCAACCTGAGTAGCCTTTGAAACCAGGACCTTCGGATCGATGCCGTTGCCCGCATTGCCCGGGGCGCCCATGGCCGCGTCGTTTTCGCCAACCGTATTTCCGCCAGTTGCCTTCAGCGTGGAAACTGCAACTATGCCTTCACCGGCAATACCTGCGCCACCGTTTCCTCCGCCCATGCCGACAGAGCCACCCTGTGCCTCAAGCTGACCGTCGCCGATAATAGAGCCACCGTTAAGCATGATGCCCGCACCGCCGTTTCCGTTGTCAAGGTCAACGCTGCCGCCGGTCGCTTTCAACGTGGCACCCTGATCGATAACCAACTTGCCCCCATTGACGATCATGCCGGTTTGGGCATCTTTGCTAGACACGATGCCTTCACCTTCAATGGAGCACGTGCCCTTAACCGTCACCGTACCATTCGTTTGCACGGGAGCCGTCGGCGCTTCGACCTTGTAGTTTCCGTCGGTAAGGTAGTTAGCATGAGATCTGATTTCGGCATCTTCGAGGGCAGATCCATCATTCAGCGTGATCTGGTTAACGAATGAAGAGCTGTTTTTGGCGCTCAAAGTACCCCCGTTTACTTCCACAGCGCCATAGGCGACCGAGTCGTCGAGGGTCAGCTTGCCGCCCTTTTCCACGACGATCTTCACGCTCGAATAGATCTTCATGTTGTGAAGGGTGACATCTGCACCTGCGGGAATAGTGAGTGTTTCGGTGCCGAAATTGCCATTTTCGCCTTTGCCGATAATGCCGTACACGCCCGATTCGTGCGAGCCGTAAATGTCGTGCAGGCCAACCGGTACAACCGCATTTCCCGTCTCAGAGATCTCGTATGGCTCCATATCCCATGAGCTGGTTCCTTCAGAAAGTGCGTCCATCCGCTGCTGAAGGGTTTGATCGTCTGCGTAGATGCGCATTTCCACCGAACTACTTTGTTGGTTACGCGCGCCAGAAGTTACCGTTGCCGTTATGTGATAGGTGCCTGGCGTCTGCGGCGTTCCCGTAACGTAGACGGTGTCGTAGGCAACAGGGCTTACCTCCATGCCGCTTCCTTCAGGGCTGATAGAAAAGCTGATTTCAGCATCAGAATTCCTGGTTGCAAAGGTGTTCCAGTCCTCCCATTCGCCAGTTCCCTCTTTAACCTCGGGCTTCAGACGATTCGACTGGCTCGTGCTCGATGATCCGCCACCGCCTGTCGAGGTTGCCATCACCTCGTATTCGCTGCTCTGAGCAGACGTGCCGTTCACAACGAAGCACTGAAGATCGCCCGAAAGCCTAACCTGGATCTGCTCCTGCACCACAAAGTTCAACGTTTCGCTTGTCGAATCTGTCGAGCCGTCCTCCTTGGCTGCGGAAGCGGAAACCGCAACGGAATACGAACCAGCGGTAGGTGCCGTTCCGGCCAGAGAGACTTTCCCGTCCGAAACAGAAGCGCTCAAGCCTTCAACCCCCGCACCATCCTGACCAAGAACCTTGGCGGCAACTTTGGCGTCGGCAGCTTTCGTTCCCTTCAACTCAAAAGGCAGCGTTTGGCTGACCTGGCTGCCCTGAACGGCAGCAGAGAACTCCTTGCCTGATGCGAAGCTGAATGCAAGGCCCTGGTAGGATTCGGCAGGCTCGCCAATGTTGTCGGGCTCTCTCGTGCTGCCGGTATACGTTACGGAGCCATTGTTTTCGATCTGCCCCGTCGCAAAGGTGCAGTTTTCGAACACCGCTGTACCGTTCACAACAGGCGTATTGGAAAACGAGCAATTTGAAAAATGAACCACAGCGCCTTTCTGCACCTCAACATAGGCGCCTTCAGCGTCTGAGCTATTGCGCTTGTAGAAGTTAATGCGATCGACCGCGATGTCCGAGCCGGAAGGGAACACGACCGTCATTTTATAGGAATAGCCGAAATCGACCGTTTTCGGGCCAGAGCTGAAGAAACCTTCGGAATACCCCGAAAGCTCAGTGATAGACGAAAGAATGGTTACCGTGCCCTTGTCGGTAAAGCTGGTTCCCACGTGTATTTTGGTGGACCCTTGGGCAACAGCTTCGGAAAGATAGGTACTCAGCCCGTAGGAGCTGTCGCCGATGTAGTAGTAGCTATCGCTTGCGTTTTCAGAGGCGACGCTCACGTCCTGATCTTCCCCTGCCGCAAATGCGGCAGTCGGAGTGGCCATGGCCATGCCAGCAGCCAAGGCAGCCGCCATACCTACCTTCGCCGCAGAGGCAGCGGGTATACGAAGTGACTGAGAATCTTTCATATTCTCCCTTTCCGAACTTATTTCTGCACATTTAAAGTTAACCGTGACTAATTCACATGCGGGAGTTTACCATAGGTAACAATTTAGCTGCAGACAAATTATCGGGGATGCTGCTTTCGGCCATCTATAGGCTTCAGCGCCTCCCCGCTCTATCGTAAAGAAGGACCCGTGAACATAAGAAACGCTCAGTCGGGAACAGGCCCCCTCAAAACAACTACGAGCGAAAACGCCGAGCTCGAGATAAGGAGCAGAAGCTTCTTCGCCTTCAACACGAACTGCTGCATAAAGGTAGCGGTCGAAGCCGATGGAGCGCAGCTCTCATCTGGGCAATTGCTGGAAAAGATTCTCGATAATGCGGCGGGTCTCTGCTACCGATACGAAAAGCTCTGGAGCCACACCCAAAAAGGAAGCGATATCTGGCGCTTGAATCACGCACAAGGAAAAGCCGTGCCCATCGATGCCGAAACCGCGAAGATTCTGCAGCTTTCCAGGCACTACTGCGAGGAAACCGCGGGGCTGTTCGATGTTTCCATGGCTCCCGTTGCAGAGCTCTGGAACTTCCGTAAAGCCCAAGTTCCCAAGCCCGCCGAAATTGCACATGCTCTTGAAATTGCAAAAACTGGACACCCCCGCATTATGGAAGACCACGCCCAGCTCCCTATTGCAGAAAGCAAGGTTTCCCTGGGAGGCATCGCAAAAGGATACGTCGCCGATCGCGTTAGCGAATTCCTGAAAGATTGCAGCATCCATGATGCTCTCATCAACCTTGGAGGAAATATCGTGGTAAAAGGGAGCGCCTTCTTAGCCGAAACCCCACAGCGGTACTGGCGCATTGGCATTCGGTCCCCAAAACATGCCTCGCGAAGAAAAGCCGCGGAAGAACGCGCCACCGCCATAGCGCGCAGCCCCCACGGAACCGACCTTCGAGCACTCAGAAACTGCACACCATTCAACGAAGAACCTGCTTGCGTCCTTGAACTGAGCGACTGTTCCATAGTTACCAGTAGCATCTATGAGCGCTGCTTTACCGATGAACATGGAAACATCCACCATCATATTGTCGACCCACGCACCGGACGCCCCTCGAACAGCGACCTCGCAAGCGCAACGGTGGTATCGAAACAGTCGATAGACGGCGACGGCTTCTCAACAGCACTTTTGATCATGGGAAGTTATTGGGCAAAAAACTACGCAGAAGGGCACCCCGACCTCGAAGCCGTGTTTATCACTCGCGATGGGCGGATCGAGGCAACGAGCGGGATTCGCGAAGCAATGGGCTGCGTCGCAGGCGGCGCTGAAAGCCACGCACTCTTCTAGAAGTGCGGGATATGGGTAAGCATGCGGCTCGGGCAAATACAACCATAACGTGATTCCAGATATCGACTTGCCACGCCGCGTCATTCCATGTTGCCACCCCCCATCGACCCATCCCCAAAGTCCACCCAGCAGCACATCCGAGCTCATTCCGCCCAACGCCGCGCCCGTGCCCATCTCACCCATAGCGTCACATCAATGTTCATCCCGCCTATAACGCAGTCTCGAAAGCCATCCCGGGAGCCCAAAAACAAAAAACCAGTCCTGGCTGCAACTTTTTTGTTTTGATAACGGCGGATCTGCCGTAGCAGAGCGAATCCCGTAAAAGATAGGCTCCCGACAACAGCAACGAAGTCGATACCGCAAAATAGGGGGGGTATAGGGTAACCCATCACCAGCGCCTCAATCCCATCCGCTTTTTTTAAATGACTCGTATTCATAGCGCGCCTGCAGATCCAGGCTTAAATCGGACACGCTTTTCGTCTGCGATCAAGGGTTCGCCCCTCAAAAAGAAAAGCGCGCAATGCGAATCAATCTCGCATTGCGCGCCAGAAAACTTCATAGTGCAAAGAAGCTGCAGGTTTTCGGCTTTCGCAAGCTTGCGCTCAGAGCACCAGGATAACTTTTACCCGAATCCCAGCCCACGGAAAAACCAGGTGAACTTATGTCCGACTTGCTAGAAGAATCCTATTTCCAGTCCTGACCAACCACTACCAAATAGTCGCCTGTGAAGAAATAGGTGCCGTCATTCTTCTTAACGGTACCAACGCCCAGCAAGTCGGCGATCTTCTGCGCTTGGCTGGAGTCGGTGCCGTTGTATACAACGATCGTCTTCTTGTAGTTGTAATCGTCGGCGTTGCCCGTTTCGCAAACGGCGCCCTGCGGGGTGAGTTTCGATGCCGCTTCGTTCGCACAACCCTGAATGCCACTGCCGTTCTTTACGGCAATCTTAACGCCAGAGAGCGAAGAGGAAGAGCTCGAATTCTTGGAGCCGCTATCGCCAGAACCGCTGCCACCTGTTCCCGCCGAAGACATTACCGTGCCAGTCGCAGAATCAACAACGGTTTCTTCCGTAGGTGAAAGCCCCTGCTTCACGCGGCTCATCATCTTCTGCCACTCTTGGGTGTTCACTTTTTCGAACCAAATATCGTTTTCATACACTGAAGTGGTGGGGACTTGAGCCGAATATACGTTGTTGTCAACGTCGATGCCCATCATGGCCTGCGCTAAATACGGCTCGTTTCCGAACGCTCCAGCTGGATAAAAACCCAGCCCCTTTGAATCCCTTGCTTCAATGCCGAAGGCGCTCCGCAAAGGGATGCTTCGCATTCTTGCTCTAGGCCTCGAGGAAGGCGCGAAGCATTTCTTGCCACTTCCCCCAAAGGAAAAGAGGGGGATACCCATTCCCCTAATTGCTCTTTCTCGAAGTCCATTTCTTTGCCAGCTTACGCCCTGCATCCATGGCGGGCTTTTCCACAAGAAACCACGAGGCAATCGCAAAAAGCAGCGTTATGCCAAACGAAATAACTGAACAGGAAAGATACGCACATGGCAACGATGCACCGCCAAGCCAAACCACGCATTGCTGAATGGGGAATGCATAGATGTAGATACCGTACGAATAATCATTTTTCTTGAAGCACGGAGCGAAACGAGGATTGCTAGTAAGCGAAAAACCTAAAGTGAATGTGCATACACATACGAACATGATCAGCGAGGAAAAGATACCCACCTGATCACGGAAAACGATTATCACGAGCAGAGCCACAACCGCAAACTGGCTGTCGCAATACTTATCGAGGCCAAGCTCCAAAACTGCCACACCTGCCATGTAATAGGCGAAAAGCCTAAAAAGGTTGTCGAGCACCTTGGGAAGCGGGTACAAACCCGAATAAGAAAGAAAATGCACTAGAACCAGAACCGCAAGAACAACGGCAAATACCAGCTTTCTACCACCGCATAGCTTCTTTGTTGCCGCATAAAGCAATGGCGTAAGCAAATATGCCAAAAACTCATAGCGCAGAGTCCAAAGTGACCCGTTTACAGCATACGGAAGAGGGTTCGCGTCGAAAACTCCCGGCAAAACATTGCTGATAGGAGCTAGCACAATCAAAGAAAGATACTTCCACGTCCCCGCGTCGGCAAAGTAATCGCCCAGCGGGAGGCTCGTGACAATCGGCCCCATAATGAAAACGCTTAGCAAGATCACTACCGCAAGACCAGGAAAAATACGAGCAATACGGCGAATAAGATAGCTACCGAAGCTTGAAGAGCGGGTCCAGCTTTTCGCGATAAGGTATCCGCTGAGCACGAAGAAAATGTTCACCGCAATAGGGCCCAAGCCCTGCCCCATTATGTAGGGCTCGGGAATAGCCAGCAATGAAGCCATATGAAACCAGATAACCAGGCTTGCCGCAATAAAACGTAGGAAATTAATGTTGTTATCGCGCGAAGGAACGGAATAGGTTTTGCCTGCTGAACTCAAATAGCTTCCTTTTCTTTGGTACATGCAAGGGCAATTATACAAAAAGTAATGAGACCAGAAGCTTCATGGAGATAACCATAGCCAAGAAACAGAAAGGCGGCCGAAGCCGCCTTTTGCAGTTTATTTCCAGTCTTGGCCGACAACCACCAGAATGTCCCCTGTGTAGGTATACCGCCCATCGTTCTTCATCACGGTGCCGCATCCCAGCAAATCGGCAACCTTTTGCGCTTTATCGGCGTTGTCGCCATCGTAGATTACCAAGGTTTTAGCGTAATTGGAGTCGTCTGCGTTGCCGGTTTCGCACACCGCTCCTTGAGGAGTGAGCTTAGCAGCCGCATCGCTCGCGCAGCCCTGAGTGCCATTTCCGTTCTTCACAGAAATTTTTGTGCCGGAAAGAGAAGAGCTTGACGCACCGCCTGAACCAGAGTCACCCGAACCGAAGCCACCGCTACCAGACGATGCCATTACAGTTCCCGTTGTCTCATCCGTCACATCACCTTCCGTGGGAGACAAGCCCTGCTTCACGCGACTCATCATTTTGTTCCATTCGGAAGTGTTCGCCTTCTCGTACCAAACATCATTTTCATATGACGAGGTTGTAGGAACCGCAGCGGAATACACATTCTTATCGATATCGATGCCGAACATACGTTGCGCCAAACCAAGAATGTCCGCAACAGAGTAATCGGTGGTGATGTACTGGGCCAAGGTGCTCACCGTATTGGTAAGAGTACCGATATCGGAGCTCATAAGCTTCTTCATAATGGCCGAAATCATGGTGCGCTGGTTGGCGGAACGAATAGCATCACCATCGCCAATAGCATCGTAAGCATGACGGCTGCGGCAATAGATTAGCGCCTGCTCTCCGTTCAAAGTTTGCTGACCAGCCGCGAGATATCCCATGTAATTCGGGTCGTTAATCTCATATTGAACGTTAATGTCGATACCGCCAAGCGAATCAACCACCGCCGCAAAACCATCAAGGTCGATTTCCGCGTAATGGCTGATAGAGACACCCGCCAAGTCTTCAACAGCTTTGATGGCACCAGAAGGCCCACCAAATGCATAAGCCGCGTTGATCTTCTGAGTGCCGTGCGTCCCAAGCTGAATCTGCGTGTCACGAGGGATGGACACCAGGGTAACTTCCTTATCCTTGGGATCGATACGCGCAAGAATCATAGAATCGGTGCGATACGACCCACCATATTCATCCGATGATTCACGGCCCTCGTCTTTATCGATGCCGATAAGCAGCATATAGAACGGGTCCGATGCCGAATCGGTAACCGTAAGCGAGTTCAGAAGATCTGCGTCAACGTCTTTGTTCAGCGCCTTGTCGAGGTTATTAAGGTAAGCCCAGGCAGCGCCTACGCCACCAAGAACCAAAGTCAAGCAAACGGCAACCACACCGAGCGCAATGCGCTTGCGACGCTTCTTCGTGCGCTCGCGCTTAGCGCGAAGGATCTCGCGATCATGCGCATTGCGAGGAGTATACGGGCCGCGCTTGGTGGGCGAACCATAAGCACCGACCGAACGATAATTGCTCTTTTGTTGTGTGTGAACAGGGGAAACATGCGTGGAGGAACCATAGTTGCTGGCTCCGTACGCATTTGTGCTCGAGCCGCTAGGGCGACGCGAAGCATGCGACGCGCGAGACGTACGAACATACGGGTCAGAAGCACTTCCCGCTGAGCGATGCGGCGTGCGCGAGGAGGAAGCGTGCGCCGCCTTCCTTTCAGCACGAGCCGATCGTTTTGATGGCTTGTTATTCGAAGCAAACATGCAATAAATGATGAAAGAAACGTTAATACCATGCAAATTAATTCGGCGAAAACCACAGTATGCGCGAATGAAAACAAGGCAATTCACGCATTATTAGTACAGACATATACTATTTGTTGAGTTTTTTATGAACAAAACGTGAAGCGCTTCAGCTCGGACACGGCACGGAAAAGGAACGGCGCCCCAGGCAACCTAAAAGGTAAAGGTCTCGGCAAAAATAGCGTGAAATCACAACCTGCTATTTATGATCCAGGCACACCCAGTCGCTTTGCCATATACGCATTTGCAGCGAGCTCGGCTTCGTCTTCAAGGGCAACGAGCTCCACTTTGCTGCCCAAACGACGCTCCATCGCCGCAGCAATAAGGTGATCGGCAATAGCCGGGTTCTTGCCCAGAAGCGGACCATGCAGATAGGTGCCGATGCAGTTGCGATACAGGGCTCCATCGCAACCCGAATCGTCGTCATTGCCGTGGCCCACATTGGAAACTACTTTGCCAAATGGCTTCAAGGACGCGCCGAGCTTCGTACGACCGGCATGGTTTTCATATCCCACCACCGGCTGCGGAGAAAGCTCGGACTCCAACGCAATGTTTTCGATAAGACGATCGAAGCCAGCGCCAGCACGAACCGTCTTCAGGTCGAGGATAGAAAGGCCCTCCACCGACTCATCGCCCATAAGCCAATTACTACCCAGAATCTGGTAGCCGCCGCAAATAGCCAGAAGCGCTCCATCGCCTTCTACATAGGTGCGCAATTCTTCGCGCATGCCCAGCAGCACTTCGGATGCCAGTTTCTGCTCGCGGTCGGGGCCGCCGCCCAAGAAAACGATATCGGCCGAAGTAAGATCGACCGATTCCCCGTAGTGAACTGTTTCAACCTGTACAGGGATGCCGCGCCATGCGCAACGCTGAGCAAGCACACGCACGTTGCCGCCATCGCCGTACAAATTAAGAAGATCGGGGAACAGGTGCACGATGCGCAGAGGCTGCTCGTCGAACTTGGCAACTTCGGCTTGGTGAACATAAGCGCCCGAAACCCACTTCTTACTGCATTCTGGCTTGGCATCGCCCGATGTCGGGTTGGCAGGTGCCGCCTTATCAGCACGCGCCATCAGGGCGGAGCGCACTGCGGGGAGCGAGGTGTAATTGGCGATAGCGTAGATATTCCATTCAGAAGGCAGCTTCAGCGCAGCATCCACCACTTCGTTGACGCTATCGACGATCTTGGCGTCGATGCCCGCATACTTCAGACGCAGCTGCAGGTCGTTTTTGCGGATTCCACCAGCGAACACCATGACGTCTTCCTGGCTGGCTAGCTCCTCAAAATCGCAGTCCCAAATCCAGGAAATGTCGCGACCATCAGCTTCGTTGTCGTTAATGAAGAACGCCGCAACCTTCTTGCCCGGCGCCTGAGTGATAAGTTTCATGTTCTGGTTGAAGCCCGTCGGGTTCTTCGCCAGGTTCAAAAGGACAGGGCGCCCCTCGACGGTAAGCGACTGCAAGCGTCCATTCTGCGGGTCGAACAGATCGACCGCCTTCTGGAACACCGCGTCGGAAACGCCAGCGCAATGGGAGGCCAACCAAGCAGCCATAACGTTGTACACCATATACGACCCAGCGCGCTGCGCGTGAAGATCGACGCTTTTGCCCGTTGCCGTTTCTTCAACCGAAAACGTGATTTCGTCTCCGAACACTACGCTCTTGGCGGCGAAATCCAAATCAGGGCGACCGAATCCGCAGTTCGGGCACGAATACGTGCCAAGCTGACCGTATTGTCGGTAGCCGTAAGTAAACATAGCCGAACAGCGCTGACACATCTGAGCGTCTGCCACGACGTTTTGACTCTGGTGCATGTCTTCGCCCACGCCAAACGCAACAGACTTGTTGGACACGCGCTGCGCAATGATGGTGCACAGCGGATCGTCGGCGTTGTATAGCAGAGTGGTGTTGGGAGACTGCTCCAAGGCAGTAGCGATGGCGTCTTGCACGCGATCGATTTCACCACAACGATCCAGCTGATCGCGGAAGAGGTTCAGCAGCAAAACGTAATCCGCCTGTACCTGCGGCAAGGTGTGAGCCAGCCACAACTCATCTGATTCGAATACGCCCCATTCCACAGTACCCTTGGTTTGCAGCAACGTGGTAGCCACGCCGTAGGCGAGGTTGGCTCCCGTGCGATTGCACGCGATGCTCTTGCCCTGGCGCTCCAACGCATCGGCAATCATATTAGTAATGGTAGTTTTGCCGTTGGTGCCCACCACAACAATGGAGCCTTCGGTAATCTTGTCCATGGACTCGGCGATAATACGTGGATCAATTTTCAAGGCAATCTTGCCAGGCATATTAGCGGCAGGCCTGTGCGCCAGGTGACGCAAACCCCACGTGCTCAGCGAGCTTGCCATATTTCCCATTGCCTTGCGAACGCCCATGACATCCCTTCCACAACATTTGCTGGCCTTATATAAAGGTCAAAGCGCTTTTTGCTTCAGCACATAATACGGCACAGCTTTGCAGAACGCGAAGCGGGCTCATGGTTGCCCACCGAAACAGCGCAGACTCGAAATCGTTCCCAGCAGTTAAGCCCCGAGAAGGCGAGATGCCCACTCCCTCGCACGGAAAGTGTTGCGCGCCGAACCCCACAGCACAGCCAAGGGACTGAACCCATTCCCTCGCGTGGAGAGCGCTGCGTGACGGGCGACTGGCAGTGGCGGTATGCCGACGCTGTGCATTATCGGATGTCTGCCGATGGCAAGATATCGACGCTATGCATTCCCAGGCACCCGGCGATGGCGGGATATGCGCGAAATGCGTTCTCGGGTGACTGGTAGTGGCAAGATTTCGCCACGGTGCGTTCCCAGGCGTTCGACGATGGCAAAACGCTCGCGAGATGCGTTCCCCAGCGTCCGACGGCGGCAGGATTGCGCCCTGATGCACTCTTGGCCTGACTGGCAGTGGCAATATTCTCGCGCGATGCGTTCTCGAGTGCCTTGCCGTGGCAGGATTCCGCCGCGGTGCGTTCCCGGGCGGCAATCCGTGGCAAGTTTTGCGCTCCATGCATCCCGAAAGCGGCCTCGGACGGGAAAATCGCCAGTCCGCGGCAAGATTCGCGCGCCATGCATCCGAAAGCGGGCTGGCTTTGGCAAGATATGCGCGCCATGCATCCGAAATGCCCCGCAAACAGCCGTTTGGGAATACACCGCGCGGAGATCTTGCCAGGAAGGGCCCCTTTTCGCTGCACGGGCCCCTCGAATCACGCACGGCGCGCAGATCTTGCCATCGTTCGGCGCATGAGAGGAAAGGATCAGGCCGAAAATGCCTACGTTTTGTCAAAAACTGAGCCCTAAAGACGAAATAATGAGCCCTAAAGTGCTCACTAGTTTTTAATTGCACGGAAATCTGGTGGCTAAAAGTCAAATTCTGTCCAACAAAAGCATCTAAATGCAGCAGCACCATAACTGCATTTCGCACATTTGCGACAGTTTATGCCACAAAACATCAGTTTCGTGTTCCGCAGAGTGAAATATGCGACAAAACAGACCTTAAAGCCCATTTCAGGCACCCAGGCGCAGCGCCCAACCCCCTAAAGATTAGCGGTATACTTTGGGTTAAGCGCGCATACGTACGTAAGCAGGAATTTACGATAGGTTGCACGCGCGCTTGCAGGGGGAGGTTCGTTCCAAGGAACCAGGCAGCCACAAATCCGTGGGTCTGCCTCATGAAGCGAGGAATCATGATTACGGACTTGAAGGTCAACGAAAAGAACAAGAAAGAGTATTACGAGAAGGGGTACTGGACCGAACGTACCTTAAACGACATCTGGAATACCCAGGTTGCCGCTTTCCCTGATCGTGAATACGTAAGCGATAACCTAGGCGTACGCTACACCTACGCCGAAATCGACGATAAAGCATCGCGCCTGGCAGCTTGGCTCCATGATGTGGGAGTGAAAAACGGCGACGTGGTTTCGTATCAGATGCCACCTTGGTCAGAATTCTGCATCCTCTACGTTGCCTGCTTGAAAGTTGGCGCGGTTAGCCATCCGCTCCCCGTCACTTTTAACGACGAAGATTTGATCTACTCCATGAATCTGGTGGAAAGCAAGGCATTCATGTGCCCCACCTTCCATCACAAGACCAACTTCGAAGACCAGATTCTTTCCGCAGTCGATCGCATTCCCACGCTTTCCAAAGATGCTATTTGCGTTCACGACAAAACAGTCGAATCGCACGGCACCATCACGTTGAAGCAAATCTGCGAAACGTACGAGCCCTACCGCGAAAACCCTGGCAGCAAATCAGACGATGTGGTCTTGATCCTTTCCACTTCCGGCACCACTGGTCGCCCGAAGGCGGTTCTGATTTCCCATAATGCGCTTATTTTCTCCGAAACCACGTTCAGTCGTGGCCTGCACCTTACGCAGGACGATGTCATGTTCATGCCCGCACCGCTGAACCATGCCACTGGCTTTAACCATGGTCTTATCACGCCGCTGCTTCTGGGTGGTCGCGTTGTTCTGCAGCAAGAATTCCGCGCTCGCGAGGCAATCGAAATCATGAACAACGAAGGCGTAACCTGGTCGATGGGCGCCACTCCGTTCATCTTCGACCTGCTTAACTGCGCCGAGGAAAGCGACCTGAAGTTCGAAACGTTGAAGCTCTACATTTGCGGCGGCGCTCCCGTACCGGGCACCATGGTGCAGCGCGCGCACGAGCACGGCCTGAAACTGTGCGAATGCTACGGCTCTACCGAAAGCTGCCCCCACCTGGCAGTTCCCCCCGAGCATTGTCTGGAATGGAATGGCAACTGGTCGGGCGTTGCCTTTGAGGGCATCGAGGTCAAAGTTGTCGACGAACACGGCAACGAAGTGCCTCACGGCACCCAGGGCGAAGAAATTTCCCGCGGACCTCATATGTTCAGCGGCTATCTGAAGAATCCCGAGGCTACCGCAAAAGACCTGAATGACGACGGCTGGTTCTTCTCGGGCGACCTGTGCATTCAGGACGAAGAGGGCCGTGTAAAGATCAACGGCCGCAAGAAGGAAATCCTCATTCGCGGCGGCATCAACATCTCCGCAAACGAAGTGGACAACAACCTGGATGGCTGCCCTGGTGTTGGCGCCCATGCCACCATCGGCCTACCCGATGATCGTTTGGGCGAGCGCATCTGCACCTTCATCGTACAAACCGGCGATGTTACGCCCACGCTCGATTCCATCGCAGAGTACCTTGATTCCATCGGCGTAGCCAAGCGCTTGCGTCCCGAGCACATCGAGTTTATCGATGCTATTCCCATGACGGAATCCGGCAAGGTCAAGCGCCACCAGCTGGCCGACGAGCTTGATCGTCGTCTGAAAGAACGCGCCGAATAATCTGCGCTCAGCTCATAACCTCGAAAAAACGGCCAGCAAACGCTGGCCGTTTTTTGTGCTGCGTTGAGGGGGGGCGCCGACCGAAGAAGTGCGGACAGCTGCTGCGGAGCAGGATGCGCCATGGGAACATGCGGCTGTCATTGGGCGCGCGGCCGCCGAGAAGCGCCGGCGGCGAAGGTTGCTGCGGGCGAGCGGATGCCGTTGGCAAGACACACGCTGCAGGCGGGCGGATGCCGCGGGGCAGGACGCGCATACGCACCGCTGCACTGTTCGCTCACCGCAGCACTGCCTGTCATGGGTTGCGCCACCGGCCACAGAGCGGCAGCTGCCGTGGTTGCGCACGGCTGCCGCAGATGTGCGCAACCACGGTGGTGGGGGCCGTCGGCCGCAATACGAAGTGCACTTGCGATACCCAGCTCCTCTTGCCTTCCGTGCGCAAGGCCTTGCGAACGCTGAATCGTGGCAAGATCTGCGCGACGTGCATGATTCGAGGGGTTTGTGCAGCGAAAAGGGCCCCTTCCTGGCAAGATATTCACGTGGTGTATCCTCCAACGGCGATTTGCAGGGCTTTTCGGATACATGGCACGCATATCTTGCCAAAGCCAGCTCATTTTGAATACACGGCGGCGATATATTGCCACGAAGGGGCCCCTTTCCCGTCCGAGGCCTTTTTTGGGATACACCGGGGCAAAATATTGCCATCGTCAGACACCCGGGAACGCATAACGTCAACATATCGCCACCGCCAGGCGCTTGGGAATGCATTTCGCGGGCACCTTGCCGTCGCCGAACGGCCGAGAGCGCATTGCGAGCACACGTTGCTATGCGCCGGCCTCCGGGGAATACAATTCGCGAGCATATGCCGCCATGCCCGACCGCCCGATGACGCACCGCGGCAGCATATCGTCAGCAAAGCCACCCTTCGGCTACGCAAGGGACAGCATGCTCGTTCCCACCGTACCCCGCCAGAGCCTATCCGCGAGATGCGGCGGTGCCCAACTGCGGCGGTGGGCACCGCCGCGATGAAAGAGCTGGGGCATCGGCGTGCGGCCTACTGGGGGGTGTTCCTATAGTTCTGTCAAGGGAGATTCGCCCTTTCGATGGGCGTTTT
>OLRE01001491.1_pt1 | contig 22616 bp, 16 predicted proteins | sample 1672461 | NCBI WGS metagenome assembly OLRE01 (sample SAMEA3136688, study PRJEB25190) | human gut metagenome | biome: human gut; feature: human-associated habitat; material: faeces | place: Austria | collected 2013
TGGACAGTGAGGTTCCGAAACCATGCCGTCATTTTATCGGAAGAGATAAAGAACTGGAAGAATTATATACCATGCTTGAGGAAAACCGTCATGTTTTTCTTTGCGGAATCGCCGGAATCGGAAAAAGTGAACTTGCCAAAGCCTACGCAAAGCGGTACATAAAGCAATACACCAATATCCTTTATGTAGAATATACCGGCAATCTTCATCAGGATATTACTGACATGGATTTTATTGACGATCTGCCGGAAAGCACTGAACAGGAACGGTTTCAAAGACATAACCGTTTTCTGCGTTCCCTGAAATCTGATACTCTGCTTATCATAGATAATTTTAATGTCACTGCCACACAGGACAGCTTTCTGTCAGTAGTATTAAAATATCGCTGCCAGATTTTGTTTACAACCAGAAGCAAACTGGATGAATACTGTACTCTGCCATTAAAAGAAATAGAGGATATGAACGCTCTCTTCTTCTTGAATTGACAACAACAAGCAAAAATTCTGCCTATCCTGTAGTTTCATAAGCGCTTCCGGATATTGGCCATCGGTACCACCATTTGACTCATCCACGATGTACACAACTTTTATTCCTGATAAATTACCAGCCAATACATCCAGCTTATCATCAAGGACATTTGCACGTGTTCTCCAATAACGAATCGCAAATTTGTTTTCCATTGATAAGAATGTAAATTCCGGCTCTCTTTTAGTATCTTCTACAGTATCTATCGGAACCCTTGATTCAATATCATTCGATTCAAGCTTATCGTCTAACCAACATTTTAACACAATCTTGGAATCAACCGAGGTTTTACCCTCTGTTGGCATATTACATTCATATGTACCCGTTCCTGGCTTTTCCCTAAAATGCTGCTCTCTTAAATTTTTATCACCAGCTACGAGTATGAGATTTGTACCACATCCACAAGGGCAAAACAGTTCATTTCTCTGGCTCTGAGCTCTTAATTCCTTTAATTTCTCTGGAATATTTATCTGCCAGCCATTGATAACCGTATAGATAGTTTCAATTCCAATATATTTACCATTGCAGAGAGCTACTGTTCTCTGTGCCATACGGCTATCACCTCCTTTTACTATTTTTACCTATCTAACAATGATTTTTCACCCATTCTCTATATTCTTTTAAAATACTTTGCAACACACGTGCAATTCTAAGTCTATGAATAATAAATCTGGTTTCCGCTTCAGAGTCTGCCCTTACATATGAATACTCGTTTTGCGCATCAACTCTATCCCGCAAATTCTGAATATGATATTCAACATATCTTTCAAATTCATTCTTTTCATCCACCGAATCAAATAACAAAACAATGTCCATCAAATCATCATGCGCATATCTTTCTTCTCCATTTTCTTCGTGATACATAAAACTATGAAGACTATATCGAAAGGAATCTTTCAAAAAATATTTGTATGAAAACTCTGGGCCATTTTCTGTTAACCGTTTTCCTAAAAATCCCCACTCTGGCGTAGGTGTTGTATACCGTCCTCCATCTAATGCTACAATCTGATAATTATCAACAATTGTTCCGCTACATTTTACAACTATTGAACTGTATACTACATGTTCATTCGTCATTGCATACGCGTAAAATTCAGCCCGCAAATCTCTATCACTTTCATCATATACATGCTCAAGTACATATTCCGGACGAAAAATATTATAATAACAATCCTGCGTTTCATTCCACTCCAACGGATTATTCAAATGATTCTTGATGTATTCCAAAGGTGGCTTTGTGAGTCTAAATCTCTTTTTCCATAACATCTCTATGTCTCCAAACAACGCATTTGAATTATCCGGAGTATTTCGATCACCTTTTCTTAGATAAATACAGCCTGGACGCATTTTTCCATATGGTTTTCTTAAATAAATCGGGGTATTATCAGTATTCAATATAGTAAGCACATCAACCTCTATACTATCTAATACAATCGTGTCCAGTGTGATTTCCGGAACATCTATTGTAGCAAATTCTAGCTTGGATAGTGCATCAATAATATTTGCCAGTTCGTATCTCGATTGCTTCATTCCTACAACTCTGCAATCATCACTTATCCCAAAAATCAAATAACAATTCTCAGAATGTACAGTGTTTACAAAGCAAATAATATCTTTTATCAAAGCAGGCATATCTTTATGCCATTCCTGTTTAAAGTCCCAGAAGTCACCTTCGTGCCCTCTACTGATACATAACTTTACCAAATCAGTAAGCTCTAAATTACTATATCTACCCAACTTCTCACTTCTTTCTTAATGTATTCTAAATTCATCAAGTATCACTGCTGCTTCCTCCATATCAAGCTCGATCAACATACTTAAGAAGTTTTCAAATACTTGTGTTAATTCTCTATCTGCTTTTACCTCGTCGTTAAAATCCAAAAACGCCTTTGTAATAATCTTATTTATTACACCTTCGCTTTCTTTTACTATTTTTTCATAGTGCAGCAAATTTTCCTTCAATTTTTGCAGTGATATATTTAAAGGAATCAATACCTCTGGTAAAAGTGCCTTAATATGCATTTGATCTATCACACATATAAAATCCCTGAAATGTAACCATGCATATTTTGACCAAATAGAATTTAAAAACATTTTGTCTTTATACGAAAACGTTGTATATATTTCATTCCAATCTTGCATATGAAATTTTCCAAATGTCAGAAAAAGGACTGAAGAAAGTCGATTTCGCACCCTCTCTTCTTTGATATAGAGTATTTTTTCCTCCATGTATTTAATTAAATTTTCACAATGTCGTCTAACTTTGGCATCACTGTGCCCGTCAAAATAAATTGCCAATATATAGCTTGAAATATCATCATACACTTCGTATGCATCTTCATTCATCTTTACAAAATCATGTGTTTCAAACAACAAATCAACTAATTGAAATGCATATTGAGCACTTATTAGGTTCTTTTTGATGAAACTTTTGATCTCGGCTATGGCATACACGTCCAAATATTCGTGATAATGTTTTACAGTAGCGATAATAGATATTATGTATGAAAAGATACATCTCATAACATATTTAAAATCTTCATCACTAAAGTTCAAACCACAATTTGAAACATAACACAATGTCTGAATGTCACAATTATCAATTTTCCAGTCTGATAAGTCTTTCTTTGACTCTCGCAACAACATCATATCAATAATTTCTTCACGTTTACTTTGGTAATGTTCAATATTATATTCTTCAAATATATCCCTAACCCATGTAGGCGGCTTCTTTCGATTAGCTTGATAATCAATTTTCTTTCCTATTAAATTAAGCTTGGCAACATTGTACTTGTAATAAGCCATTTTATCTTCTGAAATTTCAATAATGGTATTAAAAAGACTTTTTGCTAATCTCTCATTTTCTGTTAAATACTCCTTCAGATAATATGCAATTTTAGATATTACACCCTGCTGCTCTCTATATAAAAGACAGTCAATCATTTGTCTCTTCATCCTATTCTTTACAGACACATCCATTTCATATTCAACTTGTTTAAAAAGAACTTTGACAAGAGCTATTTCAAATACATAAGTGTCATTATTAAAGATATTATCTATACCCTCCATCCAATCATTGCATAATTCTGAACGTTGTTCTAATGTAATTTCATCTTTAGACAAAGCGGATGCCATTATCATTACGAGCATATTTTGTAATTGCCCTGGTACATCCGACGTCTTTATTAATACTTTTAATTGATTTATTGTATCAATACAATCCTGTAATTCAAATTTTCCACCTTCCATTTTCGAATTACAATTATTGATTATCTTTTGAAATTCTTCTTTTTCAATGGAATATTTGCTTTGACGATTTTCTTCAACAATTTTTTTCGCATCACCTTCTATTTCCGGAACCAATGCATAAGTATTTGTATCTATCTTGCTTATTGATGCATTTCGTAAATCCATTTTTTGAATTTGCAAATTATATCTCGCAAATTCACCTTGGTTAGGAATAATTGAATACAGATAATCAAGAATACGCTCTGCTTTTTCTCTGTAAAAATTGCCAAGTAATTGCAGTTTTAATACATACCCCTGTAAGGAGTCGTTTCCTTTTACTTCTATATCATATCTACTTTTTAGCTCAGGAATTCCAACTGACATAAGTATTAATTTCTCATACAATTGTTTATCTGGATTTGGCGCCAACAACCCAATCTTCTGACTATCCAACATTACTAAATCAATACTAGTTGCTAAAAATAACGAATACCCCGGAATAATCTTCTCACAATTTCTTCCAATCTCAGCTAAAACAGATAGCATCATCGTATTATTGGATTTTTTTACAATCTGAGATTTTATATACTCCGCAAATTTAATTACTAGCTCTTCATTATTATTCTTAGAGTTTATTTCTCGGATTGCCATTTTTGTAAAAAGATAAATTGCATCACTTATCAACTCGTGTACTCTATGTTCTTGTATTCCTGCCAACCAAAAATTCAGATTACAAATATATTTTCTTTCATCTTGCGGAGATTCCTCCCATATAGTAATCTCATACACTGATTCCGGCGATAATGTTCTCATCGAATCTGCCACGTGATTCGTAAGCCGAATAATCCATTCTAAGGCAATAATCCAATTATATTGAATTAAAATGTTTAAAAAGGCATTTTCATATATGTTGCGATATTCAAATTTATATGAATCTGCTTTTCTAGACAAACCGTATTCTTTTGCATTATCCAATGAACTATGATAATAGCAGTCTCTTTCGTCATCTTCAGATAGTTTTATCCAATATGTATCTGCTATTTCACAAAGTTCTCTTGGAAGATTCTGCGCTAACGCCGGAACTGCGTTCTTTAATACATATTCTATAATATCTTCATCCACACGTTGTTTTCTGCCATCTCCGTTCAAATATCCCGCTATTCGCTCAGCCCAAAATTGTTTTAGCCATTCTTTAGAATATTTAGCCATTCGATATACTGGAAGCAAACAATTATTTATTTCCTCAGATATATCGTAATATCTCTCAGAAGAAATCTTTTTCATCTTTTCTTCAATATAGAATTCCAATATTTTACATGCTGAATTTGCTGCCATTTCATTATAAACCGCAGCTTGGGAATAGTCACAACATAGTTTCTGTATACTAGTTTCATTTGTAGTTTCATTTGTAGTTTCTTTATGAATACCATTCTTATAAATCAAATTAATCAAATATGGTCTACCCATTCCAATAGGCTTCAATTTTGAATATACATTCTCGAACTTAAGATTAAGTATGGTCGTCTCAAATGCAAAATTATTTACAAGTCTTACAAATTCCCACAATAAATCTCCTGATATCGAAGCTTCGTACTCCTCTATGAACTCTCCACAAAAATTTGATTTTACAATTCCTACAACAGTTTGTGTTTTCCAATCGTTTGGAACTGTATCAGTATCTAACAATTTGAAAAGAAATTTCTCCCGATTTCCCTTTGTAAACAGCTTGTTTTCTACCCATATCTGATATCTTCGATAAATGCATCGCTCCAACTCTTCAAGCTTTAAAAAGAAATCATCATAATTACCTTTGCAATTATCATACTCACTATCAATAAATCTCTCAAAACAAATATCCTCAAAAATATCATATTTAAGACGAACTGTATCATCTACGCAAACTGTAATTATATTTTCCGACAACAGAGCATTTACTATTTCTTCACCAATCTCTTCTTTCCTTACTCCAGTCAAAAAATTTCTCGCTCTATCAAATACTATTTTTTCTACAGCCTTTCTAATGTCAGAAGAATCAATTCCACTTGGGAGCGACTTACCCTTCATACATATTACATCATTCCAAATAAGATTCCTAAACCCTTCGACATCCGTAATTTTTCTAAAATCTTTAATTTCCTTGATAATCAGATTTAAATAAAATGGAGAACGTAAAAGTTGCATATATGACTTTGCATCCCACAAATCTTGTATTATTCTATATTTTTGTGCAACTTTAATAATCTGATTATCTGAAAGTAGATCTATCTCATATGTTTTTATATGATAGATATTCTCTATTTTCACAAATGCATTTCTGTCACTAGATCTACAAGACGTTATAACGAATATATTATTATACGCCTTTACAGTTTCATATATTTGTTGTAGCAAATCCAGCTTAGTTTTTGCACTATCTGCAATAAATTCCAATGCATCAATATAAATGACAAGTCTCCGTTGTTTTAAGTATTTAGCCGCCTTCCTAATATCAAATCCCCATATATCTTCCAAATTTTTAGATTCAGATATTTTTTCAGCTCTAGCATATAGAACTAATTCTTCATCAGCCAGTATTTTCTTACATAAAGCAGACTTACCTGCCCCTGCCTCTCCTTGAATGGATATATATTTTTCTCCATCCTCTTGTATAGTTCTTATGAGTTCTGTTCTATCAATTTCATATTCATCATTAAGAAGGTCATCAATGTTATTTTTTATCAACGTCTTACTTATCACAATAGATCCGTCTAGTTTATCTCCAATTTGCATTAACGAATCATTCTCATTCTGCAAAAAATCAAATAATGCCTTCTGAAATTTAATATCTGTTTTTGCTCTTTGAATTATATCATCAGTAGTAATTAAATTATCTTTTTTGACAAAGTCAATATTTCCGATTCTATCTTCCCCTACATAATCTTTTACTTTATCTATGCTGTCATTAGAGAGTACGCAAAAATATAACTTTTCAACTTTTTCAAGATTGCTCGATTTACTATCGCGTATTTTTTCTAATGTTGATTTAACTTTAGTAGGGACATCCTGTGTTGTACTTACCTGAACATATAGTTTACTGTCTTCTGAAATCAGATCAACATATGGAAAATTAGCTCTTGAAGAATTCAGATTTATAAATTTTTGTTCGAACCATATTTCACAAACTATCTGTGCAAATATTTCGTATAGCGTTGCTGTATCAAACAAACCTTTTTTATTCAATGCCTCTATCTTTGTTTTATATGAAACAATATAATCTACTATATACTGAATTCTTTCTGCTGATTCTTTCACTACTTTCCCTTCTTTCAATTATCATAATTACAGTTAATACACCTATCTATAAATGCTGATTTAATACTAGCCTCTGCTCCAAACCATTTTTGTATATGTAGATCAATCTTCGTCTATCAAATATCGGATTTGTATCATGTATTATGCTATGATGATTCGGACACACAATAAGTTGATTACTCGCATCGTTATTAAGGCTCGACACAAAATAATCGATGTGATGTGCTTCAACAATATGCGAACCATATTTCTCTCCAATAAGCTGTCCACATATCTGACACCTATAACCATATAGAAGCTTAAGATTATCACCAATTTTCTTATTGAGCTTTCTAATTTTCACTATTCTTTCTGTTTCTAGAATTGTAGATGACGTATCCTCTACATCATAGTTAAACTCTGCTTGGAACGATTGCTTCATGATGATCTTTGATATAATACTGATTCTCCTCTCCCATATTCGCAAGCCTTCGCTTTGAAATGGGATCGACAGTAAATGTTTTTCCTAAGAGTACATCACCCTTATATTTTTCATTTTTAATAATTCCCATCACTCCGGAATCTGTCCAGACCACATTACCCTTATGATTTTTTATTCCCATTTCCATCAACTGCTATATAAATAATCTGCTGTATCTGCAAATGCTGTAAATACAATCACTTTTCGATTATCAGTATTATACGGGGTTTCCATAACCTTTCTCTCCAAAATAGCCATAAGATCTTGAAGTTTCTGATCTCTCTGTTCATCAAGAATTCTCTTAGCATTTTTATGTATCTCAGAAATAATATATTTATCACTGGCTAAATCTTCTAGATAGTCATGCACTCTTAAGTGTTTGATATCTATCTCATATTTTCCCTCAATATATACATCCACTGATTCATTATCTTCAAAGTCATTATCTTCCTCAGATACGTTTCCACTACCTTTCAATAACAACTGCTCCGTACGTTCAATTTTTTCTAGCAGTCTGCGTAGGGTTTCTTCAAAGGAATATACCGAACTTTCCAAACGTTTAAAAAGATTAAATCTGTGGAGAATAATCATACCATTTGCCTGAGTATCAAAGTTCATTGCCCCGCCATGCTTACCCTTAAGTGAATACTTATCTATATACAGCTTTTTATATTCTTCTTTGATGTATCTTGTAGGAGTATAAACACTTAAAATCAAAGCTTCCAACAGTTCATTTGTCTCCTTGAAGTGCAGTAACTCACCTTTTGTATCAATATCGCTATTTAATGTATATGGCTTGTTCTTCTCTGGAAACTGACCTACCCCCTTATCACCATAATAGTTAGTAATATGCTTTCTACTTCGTGATATGGTCATAAGCTCCAGTAACTTGTAGAAATCTGATGGCAAACTGTCCAATAATTGATCCTTCTGGTGATGTGGTATCTTCTCCCATGCATTGATACTCGCAGAAGTTCTGCGCAAAAGATTTTCTACACTTGTAATACCTTGTTCTTCAAATGCAGAATCTATATCCCTAGTAATAATGCTAATCTGATTTTTCAAATCTACCAGACTATTATTAACTGGAGTTGCTGAAAGCATCAGAACCTTTGTATTATTATTGCCATGTTTGATGACATCCTGCATTAATCTCGCATAACGAGTCATAATGAGCTGGTCGTTATCATCATATCTGTCATTACGATTACGGAAGTTATGTGATTCATCGATAACAACAAGGTCATATACCCCCCAGTCAAACTTCTTCAAATCCTGACCTGATCTTGACATTCCACTATACCGTGATAAATCTGTATGAAACATAATCCTGTAATTAAATGTTTCATGTAAAAAAGAATCCTTATTGTCTCCTCGAAAGGAATTCCAGTTATCATAAAGTTTTGCCGGAGTTAATACAAGAACTCTGTTCATTCCAATTTCAAAATACTTTATTATAGCCAATGCCTCAAAGGTTTTACCAAGTCCTACAGAATCTGCAATAATACATCCACCATATGTATTAAGTTTACGAATAGCAGATACTACACAGTCTTTTTGAAAATCATATAATGTATTCCATATCGCTGTCTTTTTGAATCTAACACTATCTCTTTCAAAACGTTCTATCCCCACATCGAGCTGATTGCCAAATAATTCATTCAAGGTAAAATAATATAAAAATTCTGGTGCATGTTCTTTATATACATATTGTAGACTGGCAAGTAACTCATCCTTGTGGTCTACAGACACCTTCTCATTAAACCAAATTTTTTTAAAAATTTCCAAGGCACCTAATATCTGCTCTTTATCTGCACTACCAGTAACTATCGTATCAAAATTAATATTCCAAAAATTATCCCTATTACTCTTCTTCGACACTTCAAGTGATGAACTTCCCTGAATCATAAAATCATCATCTATTATCAGAATATTTCCACCTATGCGAATACCAGTATTGACTTTACGAATATTAATATGCTCCTCTATAAAATCATGCATACTTCTTGCCTTAGAGAAATGTTGCAACTTATTCTTCTCTGTAATATCATATGCATTGAACAGTACATCCGTAGGATTAATTTCAAACTCATGAGCAATCTCCGATTGGTGGGGAAGAAACTTTACATCACGGATTACAAAATTAATTTCCTTTACATTCTTCAAATTCTTCTCAAGTAAAGAAAAGACTGATATCGTCAGTTTATCATTCACAATATTAACTATTGCATCTTTCTTCTTCTGAAGAACCTCATTGATTTTTTCTATCATCTGTTCATTGGAGTTAATTACATTCATCTATTTCATTCAACTTTCTTAACATTATTAACCAAATTTTAGATTTTTATAATACAAGTATACCATAAGTTTCGCTAAAGTTGATATACATTCATATATTCCCCAACTCTCTCTGGCTTATCTTTTTCTTAATTTTTTCTTATTGATTTCCAGCCCACATAGATTGATGATTTTTTATCACCAATCCACTAATTTCATATATTTTTGTGCTGCAAATCATACTTGGAAACAAAAGGCAGTAAAGCAAACATTACGATATATACCATTTCAATTACCTGTATAAGTTCAGTTGAATCATTTTTACTGCTTATGACTGCTTCAATTTTTTCATAACAATCAAAAAAGTGCTGCACAAAATTTAGTTGCTTACTACTTTGCTCATCTGCATCTTCAATCATTACACTTACAGTATCCTCAAGCAAAAGGAACTCTTCCCACAGTACATTAATTTGCTCCATCAACAATTTTATGTATGATGTCATACTACAAAGACATTTCTCATCAACTGGCACTTGAATAATTTGCTGGTATCTTTTAAGGTATAACTTTATTTCACCGATTTTTTTCATGGCATCAACCCAAAGTTGCAAAATTTCAGTTGCATTTATTTTTTCACTCAATATAGGCTCTATTTCACAAGGATACATCGTTTTTGCTATATTTGATTCTTCCGTATCTAAAAGTTTATAGAACGGAATTGAATATACTATAGGTGAGAATACACCAGAAAAAACAGGAACATATGCCAACTCCAAGGATTGTGTTTCTAAATACCATCTATCACTTGATGGCAAAACACTATTCTTAAACACCTCCCTAATTGCCATTACAATTTTAGTATATTCATTTTTAAAGTCGTTATCTTCTTCCATATTGTACTCAACAATGATATAGGCATATTTATTCCCCTTCAGAAGTGTACCTCCAACTGCCATAACTGCTTTTGACAGTGTATCATAAAAATATTTTGTTCCTTTACAATATTTTTGTTTTGCATCATATGCAATAGCATAGCCTTTCGGCTGATTGTCAAGTACGTAACGCCACACATTAACTAATGTAAGCACATTTTCAAGTTCTTGCTTTGCAAAATCTTCATTAAGTGAGCTATAGTCAGAAAATAATAAATCATACTCTTTCTGAAAGTCCGCAAGAGCTTTAGCCGCCGAATATAAGTTATACATAGCAAGTCTTGGATTCTCAACAATACTAATATCCTGCTTCTGAACTCTTACACGCAGAACTTCTATAAATTGATTGTAAAAATTATCTAATGAGAAACACACATCATTCAAGTATTTTCTAAACTTCTTATATTTGTCAACTGAAAGTAATTGTCTCATTGGAAAATACTCTGCAACAGGACTTTTATCGTTTCCTTCAGAATAAAGACAGTATGGATCAACAGCAGAATACGGAAGGTAATTTTCTATAAATATGTATTTTCTAAACACTTTTAGTCTATCATCAATCCTTTTTCCTCTATCTTGAGTATATCTACCTTTTCTATATACATCATCAATAAGTCTGATTGTCTCAACAACCAAATCATTGACATTGGTTCTTATCTCATCAACGTTATCTACATATTTCTGCCACGAAGAAGGACGTAAACTATAATCTATTCGTATTTTTATCCATCCATTTAATTCAGATACCCATGCATTTGGACGTTTGCTTTTATGGATGTGAAGTTTATAATCTAAAGCTTCAATTCCCAAATCTTGAAAAAGATTAACACCAATCAACTCAATATTAATATACTCTTTCTCGGGATATAGTTGCTTTAAAATATACAGCATTTTAATTCGCCAATACTGATTTGTGTTTTTTGTATTTTCTGGAACACTCGTTTCTGTCATAGGAGGAATGAACTTGCAAGATACCTCATCACTTGTAACCGAAAAAGTAAGTACTCGCATTTCATAGATGAGCTTTTCCACTAACACGTCTACAGCAGCCAAATAACTTTCCATCAATGCAGGATGTTCAAAGAGTCCACGTATCGCATCAGCAGATGGTTGCAGTCCTCCCGCACATACACTGGCAACTATTTCATCATTCTTAAATGGTAATGTGATATTCAAACCACGCTTTGCCAGCCAAAATAGTGTATATCCTAATGATATTCTCTCAGTATCTGTTGCTGGCAAAATTAATGGCACTGCACAATTATTTATAAAGCAATCCGTTGCTTGATAATCGATAGAAAGTGATGTTAGCGATTTTTTGACCTCATCAATAGTATTTTGTAAATCCACCTTATTAATAATGGGTAAATCCTTCATTCTATCAGCAATTAACTCATCAGATTGCCCAATACCAGAAAGATTAAGCGGTAAAAAACAGAACCAACCTTTTCCATGTTTTTTTATCAGCGAGCTAATGAATGTTATATTTCCCTCCACATAACGCTTTGCATCTAACCAAAGCATTGACCTAATGGCGTTTGCATATCCTGTCCAATCATAGAATCTTATTTGAGAGAGACACTGTACATCTTTGATATCATATTGATGATTAGAGAAATAATCCAACAAAATTACTCTTACATTTTTTGAAGATATACATGATAGAACTTTGAATACAATATCCCTTTCCTTAGTGTAAACCTGATTGCACAACACATCAAAAACGATTTTGGCACGCACCGGATGCAATGCTTCAATAGTGTTTTCATCAACTACTCTAATCAGATACTCATCTTTCAAACGTCTAATAGCCGCATTCATCGTAGAACAGTGAATTTCATTTTTTACGGCAGTAAGATTAACAGCACATCCTAATCGCCCTGCATAACAAACCAACTGAAGTAATTCTAACCATTCATCTGAAATACCTTCTTGCAGCAATACATCAAGTTGCTCTTGAAGACGCTGTGTCAGTGTCTTATTATTTGTCAACAAATATACAAATTCAATCAATGGTCCCTGTCCACCAAAAGATTGCCACGCTTCTTCAAAAGTTCTATGTTCAGTGTGAGGTTGTATTTCTGTAAAAGAATTGTAAATATGTTCAGCCTCTTCTCTCGATAAAGTTAACTCTACAATCCCATATTGGATTGCCTTTCCACTAATTGGTGTTAGGTTATAATCTTCATCTCGAATAGAAATAAGAACAGGAATAGAAAGACCACGAGCCTGTAACTCTTGCAGCAAAAATGCCCACAGTGTTTCTCCTGGCTGTACATCAATATAGATAATTAAATTACTATTGTGCTTCCCGAGCCCATCTAATGCTGTAACCAGATTCTGCGCTTGTCCTTCATTTGTAATGGAACGTACGCAAAATACACAACCCTCAGGATATGTATCAATCAAATATCTATAACAAAGAGAGGATTTTCCTTGTCCAGAAACACCCTTAAGGATTGCAACACCTTTACTATTGATTACTTCTTGAATTCTTGTCATCCAACTATTTCGTCTAAAGTCATAATTGTTACGAATATACGTAGGATGTGCAGACACACCTTGCAAATACTCTTGTTTCAACTGCTCTTGGTTACCATTTAACTGTAATTCACTTAAACGAACGAGAGATTTATTATATTCTTTATAAAACCCGTCTATTGCAGAAATGTTTGTTCCGATTTCATGGATTTTTTCTTGCCACAGTTTTAATGTAGTATGTCCCTTACTCTTAGAAAGCACAGAAATGTGCTGGATTAACAAATCTTTTGCCAATCTAGGGGCAGACATCACTGGAACATAGTTGCTAATCTGAGTTTGAATATTTAAATTCAAATCATCAAGATTAACTTTTTCAAAATATAAAGAATCTATCAGCCATATAGCTTCCAACTCAGATAAACCATGTTTTTCTATAAGCCTCTTTCTCAGAATCCTTTTAGTGGCACCCTTTCCCTCTTGCACTTCCTGTAATTCAATGCCAAGACCATTAAAGTAGACAACCTTAATACAGTGAAAGGATGGATTTCGAGTATGCAGGCTGCACATACGATTAAAAAAACCTTCACCGCCTTTGGATGTTTTTGTTGAGGCAAGGCTTGAAAGTGTTAGATCAGCAGAGATATTTTTAACCTGGACAGCTTCTATTACAATGCCATCTTTTTTTATCACCAAATCCTCAACATCTTCTGGATAATACTCATTATCGCCTTCATCCGAAATCAATCTGGAAGCAATATATAGTGTTTGCGACGAGAACCCCTTCCAAGCGGCTTGTGCACCTATGTCAGATTTTTGAAAAATGTTCATATTTTCCTCCTTCTGTATCCAAAATTAGATCACTACTTTACTATTATCTATCTAAGGAACAGTTGTTCACATTATATTCATCATATCATAAAAATACACTCCTAACAATTTAATATAACAAAAATCTTATTTTATATTTGTAAGCTGTATCATGAAAACAACTTCTATACTATAAACTATACTTCAAAAATATTTTCCTCTTCTATTCTCTTCTTCCTACCCCAGCTTTCCTTCCCACCCTCTATACATTACATGAATGAATAGATATAGATACTTCATACCTTATATACTTAATTTCTCAGTATTTAATTAGTTATATATTTTATAGTACAGGAAAAGCCTACATTGGATTTCCCAGACATGGTTTTTCCTGCTGTCTGATATTCCAATATAGGCTTTTCCTGCATCGGTTATGTAAATATAGCCAACTTATAATTAACTGTTTTCTTCTCCTCTTGGTACTTCTCTTACGGTGTATACTGTTCCCTGATAGCATCCGGCTTCGTTTCGGCTTCTGTCTTTTTCTACATATCCTTGATTTTCTAATTCTTTCATTGCGGTTCGTACAGAGTCGATTCCATCTTTACTTAATGTTGCCAGGCCTTTCATGCTGTAATTCCAGTCGTCTGGGAGGCTTAACATTAAGGATAATAACCCTTTTGCTTTTAATGACAATTTTTTATTTTTAAAATGGTGATTACTCATTACTGTAAAATTTTTTGTTCTTTCTACTCTGATTATTTCTGACATAAGTTGCTCTCCTTTTTATTTCACACAAAATCTATGTGTATTTTTGATTCGATAATTTGGTATGCTCCAGATTTTATTAGTTCTGCTTAACAAACTAATTTTTAAATGTAAATCATCTCTTTCAAAATGATTTCTTCTGCGATAGCTTTCTGCTGATTTACTGCTCTGATCCAGGCTACATAATCTGATTCTTTATCTGGCAGGCTATATTGTTTTTCTAATTGTTTTAAAATTAATTTTTCTCGTTCTCTGGCGGCTTTATCTGTTTCCAGTAAATGTTTTTCCAGAGTTCCCTGTAAGAGCATGGACTGGTATAATGAATTTTTATGTTTTTTCAGATAATTTTTCCGTAGAATCCCGTATCTGCCAAGTTGCTCCATCTGTTCATTAGATTTATAAATGAGATTTGGTATTAAATATCCATTTATGTTTGTGTAAGTTATTTTAGCCATTGTTTTTGCTCTTCCTTTCTGTTTCTATATTCTTTATTGACTGATTCATTTTCGTTAATAGATAGTAATCTTCTACTTTTCTCCTTTCGCTACTTCCGATTCGTTTCTGCCCATTCTTTTAATAAATGCTCGATTAATGCGATCTGCTGGGAAGGTGTAAAGTTCTCTGGAAAGTATTTTCTGATTCGTTCCATTGGTAGTTTTATCTGTTCTCGCTGGTTTGGTTTTTCTTCCTGAAGGATTTCGTAAATCTTATCTATATCAAGACATTGTTGCTGACTCATTCTTTTTAAACGATTTGCCTGTGACAGGTTTGGGATTGCCTGCTCCCATTCCATAATTACATAAAGTTGATACTGCTCATCTTCTGTTAAAAATGAAAGTTCTACTGCGGAGCGAAGGGCAAGCATTTCTTTGTCTACCATATCTAAAATTTTAGGTATTAGCTTCGTTAGGCGAATATAGCGTTTAATCTGTGTAACGCTTTCTCCCACCATACGAGCAAGCTGCTCATTGCTTCTGTTTTCCTTTAACGAACTTGTTTTTTTAATGTTTACTTTCCCATTTTTCTCAATTTTTGTTTGTGATGCCGATGTGCCTATCTGTTCATCTATCCACTTCGGTCCCACTGGGTCCATAACAAATTTTTCAACTTTGCCTTGATGCTTCATGGCTTCCAGACGCATTTTGTAGGCAAATGCTTTCTCGCTTGGCAGTATTTTTTCTCTTTGCAGATTGCTGTCTACCATAGCGATTACTGCCTGCTCATTGTCTAATTTGCGGATAATTACTGGAACTTCTTTTAATCCGGCCCACAGTGCTGCTTCTTTTCTTCTGTGTCCAGATATAATTTCATATCCTCTTCCATATGGACTGTTTCGTACCAGTAATGGAACAAGGACTCCTTCTGTTTCGATGCTTCTGCGAAGTTCAAAGAGTTCCTGATCTCTTTTGACTTTAAAAGGGTGCCCTTCAAAGCTGTATAATTCGTTGATTTTAACCTGTTCAACATTTACACCCGGCTCGTTATTTACTAAGGAATACATTTCTCTGTTTTTTACCATTTTCTGGTTCCTCCTTTATTTTGGAATAAATGAAAAGGACGCTTGTGTTTCAAAAGTATTGAAAACAAGCGCCCTTTCGGTTCTTAATTACGATATTTCTTATAAAATATTACAGAGAGTCGGATGTGTCCCCTGTTACCAGATGTAAAGCTACCGATACTTCTATGCTGCTCTTTCTCTGCTTTTTTCTACCTTTTTTGCCTGTGGGTAGGAAAGTCATATAGCTCGTAAAGTGGCTAAAATAAAGGATTTCTACGAGTTCGTCCGATGTAGTAAACAGACCGTCTCGACATGCCACGAGACAATGGCTTGAATGTCGGCAGTACACGGGAACATATCTACCATTTTACAATTAGCCTTCATCATTTATCTGCACCAGGTAATTAAACAAAACAGGAGTGATTGCTGGGTATGTCAGATTGTCGGGCAAAGCATCAAACTGCCTTACTTCAGCCATCTCACTCTCTGGAATTGTTCCAAGTTTATTGATAATTGCCTTAAATACCATACCGTTTGCACCGCGGGTCATATCCTCTATACCAGACCAATAATCACATACAGGTGCAATTGAATAATCTATAGCACCAGATTCCTCAAACAGTTCTCTCTTCGCGGCCTCCAATAGAGTACGTTTTAGTTATCATCTCATTACCCTTATGTAAATCATCAATGCCAGGAATTAAATATCCGAAGTGACCGGATTAACAGCTTTAATTCTAATACCAATGACACCATATTTTTCTTCATCCTCAACCGAATAATACTTACGCATTCCACCCGGTGAGAATGAACCTTTGGCAAGGAGAGCTATTTCTAGGAGTCTCTGTTCCAAAGCAACAAAGCTTGGGGCAGTAAATATATCTATAACTTCTACCAAGACCGTTCGCTCTCCGGCTACCATCTCTGTGAACCGAATATAATCCCCTTTGTTTAAGAGGGATCTTTTTTCATCGTGCAGACGATATTCAATTGTCTTTTCTCCGCTGCATATCCGATTGAACGGATCTGGTCGAAGTTTCATCTCAAATATCCGGCTCATTTGTCACCTCTTTTACCCTTCATATGAGTCCCACTGCCGGACAACCTTTCCCGTTTCCAATTCTCGCACACAACTGAGCACTGCTGTTTGATTCCTCCACAATTCCAAATCAACATGAAAATGACCAAAATACCAATGCTTATATGTGACCTTCCTTTGGATTTCATCGAGGAAACTCGTCAGCGGCTGCTCTTGAATGACATCATTCTTGATACCTAAGCTTCGCAGAGTCGAGAGGTAATAAACGGTTTCAGATGGTGCAGTATGGGTGATGATATAATCGACATTGTTACCGACCTTATCGAGATTCGCAAGGGCACTGAGGTATTCTTCCTCAGAGGGCATTTCCTGTGACCACCACGAAACACCTTCTGTCCGGCGATACTTATCAATGGAATATCCTCCGCCCATAACAAAGATGGTATTGCCATCAATACAGTAAACTTCACCACGCATCAGGTGAATCACATTATTATTGCGGATTTTATGCACATTGCTTCCACACCATGTTTCAACTGGATAGCTATTCAGCTTATCAAAATTTTCGTGATTTCCATCTATGAACAGCACAGTATACTCTTGTTCACTAAGAAAATCATAAAATGTTTCTTCAGACCAATAACGTCCATTCCAAAAACCAACTCCAAAATCCCCACAAATCAGTATAATATCAGAGGGTGACAGAATAGGTTCAATTTGTTCTACCCACTTATATTGATTTCCGTGGGTATCTCCAACTGTGTACAGCATGAGCCTTCACCTCATATCTTTTTATTATAACACATAAATCAAGTCCCTGTCAGTAAATTAGGACCTGTCTCACTGGAACACTAAGTAATATTTTAACTGAACAAATAATCTAACGCATGTTGGAACACCGCATCGTCTGCAGTTTCCACCAACTTATAAAAAAGTCGATAAATCTCATAAAGTGGAAGCTCATAATAATAATCATCGATAATTTTATATAATATTTCGGGATCACCATACTCTTGAAAATAATCCCGAAGCACATCCATTTTCTCATCCGTGGTAAGCTCCGCCCATCCACCATCTGGGTCCATCTTTACTACTGTTTCTATGTTGGCAGAGAGGGAATTCTCATAATCCGGAACATCATTTTGAGTGTCAGAAACCAGATACTCAATATCACTCATACTAATTGTGTAGTGGCTGTTAATCAGCACTTTTCCATAAATACATACGGCAATCAGTAATATGGAACAAAGAATGCGAGAAAAGTGTACGCTTTTGGAAATCAATACACTTCTTCTGATCCCAGCCTTTTTTATTCCTCTTACATGAACCGAAGCTAACAAAACTGCTGTAATCAGCGAAATAACCATTCCAATGCTGATGAGTGTCTGTATTCTCTCTGAATACTTACACATATTAAAAGCTTCATACACCAATACCGGAATGCAAGTCCCAGAAAACAAACTAATCCAGTTGCGTTCTCTTTTAATCGAGAGTACCATACCGCCTGTGGCAAGAATTACAGTAAGAACAATCAGGCAAATCAGTTTATTTCCGCAAACAGAAAATGTTGCAGCATATCTCACATAAAGAAGAACTACAATAATCTCAAGTGTTACAAAGAGCTTTGCAAAGCCACCAGATGTAAAAATGTTATGCGAAAATCTTTTTTCAAATTTTATTCTTTCCATATTCATACCCATCCTCTCAAATTATAGTAATCCAAAAATCGCAAAAATAGCATCTCCAACAATCAGCACCCAGAATAAAACTTTTGAAAGCATTATGAATCCAAACAGACAAAAGCTGGCATACCCGGTAAATCCACTGTGGAACAATTTTCTCCGGTGTTTTGTATTCATAATCCATTTTTTAGCGGTTTCGCTAATACTCTCAACGCCTAATAATGCACTTAAAGCAGATTCACCATCCAGTCCTTCCGCTGGAAGCAAATTAACAGCAGCTAAAATACAATTTATCTGAGCAGCAGCAATAAAGGTATAATCTGTCGTTGAACTCAGAACCGATCCTGAGAAAAGAATTCCCGCGATTAAGAGATTTACGAGAATTCCAGAAAGTGCAAGCTTTAACTTCTCCGCCTTGGTCGCATTCTTTTTCTCTTCATGTGCCACATATGCCCCAATAGGGAACAGTCCCAATAAGAGAATACCTGCATCACTGAAGTTGTATTTTGCAGAAATACCTGCAATTAAATGTCCCATTTCATGAGCAACTAGGCTAATAACGATAAGTACATAATACTCGATGATATTAAACTCATAATATAAAGACTCTTCGATTGCCAGATTGAGAATAACCCCAACAACAAACACGATTATGGATAAGAATGGAAGCAACTGATTCACTAATACACACAAGGGACGATATTTCCTTGCTCTAGAACCAATAGGAAAAAGGATAAAACGGTTGAAAAGATCATCGTCTGATACAAATCGGGATGTTCTGATTATCCCAAGTCGCTTTAATTCTTCGACGGTTTTCTTTCCCCCACAGTGCCTGAGCCTCAGGGGTTTCGTTCCGTCAGCATGAACCAAAGCCTTATAAAGCGCATAACTGATTTCAAATTCTCCGCCTTTACCATTCTCCACAAAGTAATGTGTCTCATCAGAACCTTCGTAGCTAAAAGCTCCGATAGTGATACCTTCTTTTAACATCGGATACATCTGTAACACCTCTTTCTTATCTTTATGATTAAACCTTACCATAATTTAGAATTGCGTTTTTTTAGGCATATCCAATGCAGAAAAGCGGTGAGTGAATCCTGCTAAGACTCACTCACCGCTTCTCGCATTTATCGCTATTCATTTACCACATCCCGAAAAATCAAATCGCGGGTAATAAATCTCCATACATTACATTCGTTTGAGCTACCGCTATTATTCAGCAGACATCCGCCTTTGCATACAGGGAAGTACTTACAGGCTACGCATCGCTTTGAATCAAAAGGACTGTACTTTGTATGTGCATTCTCATCAAATATTGTTAGTACGTTTCCGATACTACGTTCCATCTGTCCCACTAATGAAATACACTTATATACCCATCCATACGGATCAATAACATAAGCATTGGGAGCATCCATTGTACACGAATTGATTTTATATTCCGGAGACATTTTTTCAACAGCGTTCGTAAACCCAAGCTTTTCGCACAGATCTCTAAACTTCAGAAACTCTGTTGAAAACTCACTCATTCTGAACAGGTTCATATTGCATGGATTACAAAAGTGATCGCAGCCAAAGGCCTTCATCATGCCCAAATTCACATCGATATCGAAGAAACCATTTTCAGAACAATACAAAAGCAGTTCATGTGCGCTGTCAATATTACTTTTATCAACATTAATTCTAAGATGAACTATAGCGTTCGATTGCTCTTGAATAAGCTTCATGTTCCCAATGATTTGATCAAACGAAGCAGTATTGTCAAGCAAAGGTCTTCGCATCTCATGAACATCCTTCATACCGTCAAGTGTAATCTGAATCGAACCGATTCTATACGTATCTAATAATCTAACATTCTCTAGATTGAATGCATATCCATTACTAATCATAGAAGCTGAATACTGAACTCTATGTCGTTCACAAATTTCAATAAATCGATCAGAAAGGAATTGTATTGTTCCAAAATCCAGCATAGGTTCGCCACCATACCAGACTACACTAATGTTCGTTCCGCTCATGGCATGCTTTTCTACGAGTTTCAGGATGGCCTGCTTCACGTCATCAGTCATATAAACCTTAGGATGAGATTCATAGCAATAAAAGCACCTAAACTGGCAATCCAATGTAGTAGCAATGATTAAATGTAATTCATTTGAGAACAGTTCTCTTGAATCATATTCTACTTTGATTTCTGCGAGTTCATCTGTCTCTAATCGAACAATGAAACCGTTCTCCACTAAATCCGGAATATCTTCTTCCTTGAGAACAAAATCTTCGAATGAAGAAATAGCCTGGGAATAGGTGTTATAGATCAATCCCATTACTTCATCCAGATAAATATTGTATGCCGAAAATTTATACATGCTTGCCATCGCTGATGGCATTCTTAAAAAGCATTTACTATCGTTCATGGCAGTTCTCCTCTCTCATAATAGAAAGCAGGAATTGACGTAAGGAAAAAATTGTTTGTTACTGACTTGATATTAGTACTGCATTGCGCTTGCCGGGGAACAGTTCATACAAAGAACATTTCTCTTACTAGACTTTCTGATAATCTTCATAAAATCAATCCTCCTTTCCATAGATAATTGCCAATTCCTGTTTTCGCTTTGCGGAGACTCAAGTCTGCCGCTATTCAGCAACTTCTCAATTGCTATGGTCAAAGTATAACAGATTCTAGACTCGCATTTTTTTAAGTATATATCATCAGTAGGATGTAAAAAGGTACCCCTGCGACAATGGTGTCACAAGGGTACCCTTAAATAATGGTACGATAAATACCGCAAAAAACTTAAACCAACGAATGACTACTCAGCTATCAGTCTTCGTTTGATTCCTTTGCTTTTTCAGCCATCGGATGTTTAATCAGCGGACCTGGATCGGAATCAGTATTTACGACAAATGATCTCAAAAGAGAATAATTCTGTTCAATCACATTTGAAAAATCCATATCCTCAGTAATATCATATGCTGCCTGATAACGCTTCAATGCATTGAGGATGTGTCTCTCGTTTTCATACTCATTATCAGCTACCTGAGCATCCAAAGCCAAAGCCCATCTATATGCAAAGTAGTCCACTGAGGAACTCAGTTGCACGGTTTTAGAATTACGAATACCGCGCTTCGCAACTTTTATAATATCATTGTATTCATAACTGCCATCCAAGATTTGCAACAAGGTTGTGCAACACTGAGCAGTAATCAATGAAGAAGATGGATCATCTCGATTGGCAGGTTCAAATATCCATCTCCACAAGAACTGAATAGCTTCCTCTCTTTTATTCTCAAGAATATAGCATTCGGCTCTCTGATTGTAACCATGCTCATCTTCAGGGAAGTATTTCATGTAATCTTCCGCTAATTCGATGGCTCTTTCGATTGCAACACGATCCTTAGGATTTGATTTAAAACGAGTCTGATAGTAATTAACACTATAAAGGAAAAGTCTAAAATTCCAAATGCTCCTATCCATAGTTGAAGCAGCAGAATAGAACCTCTCAGCCAAATCAAATCGTCCACCATCCGAAGCTGCTTTGATAGCATCGCCCAAAATATCACAGTTATATGGATATGTGGTATGCTCCCTTTTAGGTAGACAGTTAAAAAAATAAAACCGTTTATCTGAAAG